>OMLO01002389.1_pt1 | contig 15122 bp, 6 predicted proteins | sample 1674811 | NCBI WGS metagenome assembly OMLO01 (sample SAMN06265003, study PRJEB25207) | coral metagenome | isolation source: Coral host | place: Mexico:La Bocana,Puerto Morelos, Mexico | collected 2008-11-13 | reverse complement strand
CAAGCTAATTTATTTCTTCTTTTAGTCCTTAAGCGACGTCATCATCAGCTTCAAAACCGTCGAAAACATCGGTTCCGCGTTCTTGTCTTGAAGAGACAAGAACTTAAGTCCTTCCAGAAGGTAGCGTTTTTAATCGTTTCAGATAACGACCATACCAAAATGCAAATAAAGAAATTGTTTTCCTAGAAGAGATTCCACAACCCATCACATCGCATCTTAGTGGGACTGCGGTATAGTTTTAATATAGTGCAGCTCGATTGCGACAGTCTATCACGGTCACCTGCACAAGTGCAAGCAAACAAATAAATATTGAAAAGTCTATAAAACGGTACGGCGAAAGTAGCTGTGGCTGTATACAGGGCGCGTTTTAAAATTGTTTATTTGTACCTGCCGGATTTAAATGTAATAACTTGACTGAGTTCTCCGAAGGCCAGGAAGCTATTACCTTAAATATGACTCAGTAAAAAACAAGAGCCTGAAACGTAGCTTTTTCAAGGCAGGTGCAGCTTAAGTCATTACATAATTTTATGAGGACAACGCTAATGAGTAGTTGAGATAAACTTTAATAAAAAGATGGAAACCTCCATTTCGGGTAACAAAGTACGAATAAAATCCTTTATAGTGCTGTTCGCGAAAGAACGGAAAAACTCCATATGGACTCTTGGGTAGAAATGAAAAGGTTATCAGCTTTGCACTCATTACTTGTGATAGCTTCCATCGCCACATTTTCTACTGTCGCGGAAGCTTCGAGAAGTTGTAAATGTCCATAGTTTCTACTGGCAAAGTTATAAAACCTTTCCGGTGTCCTTTGGAATTTGAAGAGGAGTACAAAGCAAGTCTTTCCCTACGTATAAAAATATGTGCATTAAAATTAAAACCTGGACTTATTCATTGTTTCTTTAAGTAATGCAATACGCCAAAACTTGTTAATAGCTCACCAAAGAGGGTATAAATGATGAATGTGGCTTAGCTCAAATCGTTCTCGTTCTTTTCTCTTTCATAAAGTTATATATACATTGTTTCTATAAAGAGTGCAAGAAAAAAGCTTTTTCATCTTAATGTGATTTACTGATAAGCATTCAAGGTATTTAAACCGGCGTAAGAAGTGAATAAACTAACAATAGATGATGTTTATATATAATATATACATTGTTATAAACAGAGCGTAAAAAAAGCCAAGTTTTTTCATCTCAATGTCATTTACTAATTCGAGGTATTTAAGCATGTCAAAACGGGCGTGAGTAGTGAATGAATTAATAATAAATGATGTTTGAATTTTTGGTTTGTTTAATAACTCTGAAATATGTATTCTATGCACGTATTTCATGTCTTATACGTTCTTCCAACACTTTCGTTCGTCCTCTAATGTTACTTCTATTAACATGCAACTCATTCCAACTGGAAAAATATATTTTCCTCTAGCGACACTATCGTTAAGCCAGGTAAAGCAGCCTAATTATCCAAGCTAAACCACTTAAGCCATTTAACATTTTAACTGACCTGTCAACTTATCCTACAGATATATTACACTGTATTTCGCAATCGCTTCCTTTAATACTCGTTTGTATATGAAATATTTTGATATTTTCTTCAGTCTAAGGTAGAAGGAAGCTACCAGTAGCCAGCCGAAATATTATATCAAATAAGTTGAGTCATAAACTGTGCCGGCTTTGCTTATATCTTTATTTCAATATATCCTCTTAAAATTGTATGGAAATATCTGTCACCTTATACCAAAATTGTTCTTGTTGAGTGTGTAGTATTTTATGATAAATAGAACTTTACGTCAGTCACTGTGAAGAGTTACTGACAGGTCGTTGGCTGGGAGCGCCATATAACAGTCACGTATTCAAGAGTAAAGAAGCCAGTAAACCGAAGAATCACTGCTTAAACCAAGAGACACAGCAGATCTGCACTAATGGCTGGTTTCTGGGCAACTCAGTTGCTGATAATCACTCTCAACCTTTTCCTGGTTCCGTTATTTGCGGTGGGGAACAAAGACGTTTGTGGAAGTGTTTTTGAGACTCAACTCGGTAAGTAAACGCATAGAAAAAAGCGTAGACATTGGGCAATTCCTATGCATGTAGATCTCTTCACTGGATATTTCACATCAATAAACCTTTCATTTTTCTGTTGTTTTCAGACCATGCTTTAGTTGGTCACGTCATGCGCACGGCTCTTGTTGTTGACGAGTTTGAATGTCAGCTTAAATGCCTTGGAAATAACAGTTGCAAGTCTTTTAACGTTTATCCCGGTGGCACCAGTGCCAAACGACTCCAGTGTGAGCTCAATAGCAAAACACGACAAATGAAGCCTGGGGGTTTTAAATGGAGGAGAGGATCTACATACTATGGCTCTGTACAGGTAAGTTTTTGATTTTGTTCCGAAAGTTTGGAATGGCTAGTATTTCCATCAATTACACGTTGATGGATGGTCACTTTTTATTAAGTGATGTTACAATAGTGGTTCGCAAAAATACCCAATCATTGGTTAAATTGAATTTTCTTCATGGCATTGATGTACTATGGCAATAGTCCCGAAGGCCAGTATTTTAGTTATAGGTTTCTGGTTGTGGACTGCGGTTTATCAAACGATCAAGTAGTTGCGAGCAGAGGTTCCCTCTAGTTTCTCACCGAGAGGAAAGAGAAAAGAAATCCTTATTTTGCGGGGTAGGGCTCCCTAAAAATTTCGAATATTTGATGTGGCTCTGAACCCGCCTTAGGAAATGAACGATATTGTCTTTAATAATAATATTAAGACATCAGGCCTAGATAAATGTTTTTAATAATTGGTCTTTACCTAACCCAGGTGTCCTGTATTGATGTATCTCAACCGGGACGCCATGGAAAACACTGTCAGGCACATAGTGAGTATTGAAAGGCTGAACGAATTTTACTGTATACCTTCAGTGGTGTCTCGTGCGTGCTGTTCAAGCTGTTGATACCTAAACCTCTTCATCCAATTAAAGTTTATAGAGCTGGCCATCAAACTATAACAAGATTTTTCAAATAAAATGAATTGCCGAAGTTTTCACGACCAATAAATACGAGCATCCGATGCACCTTTTGAGAGCTACGAGTCAAAGCACATTTTTTTGCCAATTTAATTTTTTTCTCGGTTTTAAGGACCAAAGCGCTAAAAATACGTGTCTGCGTTTCGCCATATTCAATTGTAGTAAAAACGTTTCAGAGCGTTTTCGAAATGGGATTTTAAAGAACGTGAGGTGATCGTGCAAAAATCGCTCTTGGACTGATAAAAAATATTTCCAAATAAACAATTCTGGCACATTTTTTTTATGTTAAACTACAATAGCTACTATCCAAATTTCAGGAAAATCAAACAAATTCCCTTTGAGTTTTATCTCTTTAACGTGTCTGCTTCAAGCGAAAAAGTTATTCAAGGAGACAACGCTAACGAAAAGCTACTGCTTCTCAAATAAACTCTGCCCACAAACGCCTTCAGCTCGCTTCTCACATACCTGATCCAAAGCTAAAGTTTACTGATCTCCAAAAAATACCTTTGTGTTTCGCTCAAGGCGACGAGGGCGGGGAGGTAATTTTTCTGTAGCTCGGTTTTTCCTTAAGTTAGTCTGGCAAAATGGGGAAGGCGAAAAAGCATACTAACTCCAGAAAACAAACTAAAGCCGCTTAGGCGAAGAACCCAAACAAAAGATAGCGCGGCGGAGCAAATGTGTGTGGATAATATTTAAATAGGTCTCAATGAGTCCGACTATTTGTCGATATCGAACTGACCAGAATTGTCTCTGTCAACATCCCTGTCATAGCTGTCAAGCTCCTTTCCTTTCTCATAAGTCGATTTTTTGTTTTGCCCGCTTGATACGACAGCTATAGCTTCATCCTAGAAGGGAACTTCGATTATTCACTCATTGATATTTTTTCATTCGTTCTTCTCTATTTTCGCTTTTTCGAACCGGATTTTCCTGGTCTATAACTTTATATAATTACACCTAATACCATAAATGCCTGATAGTCAGAACAGCAATGCTGATGAACTGAGTCAATTCGTAACATCCGTATAGGTAATTCCCGCGAACATTGCATATGCACAATTTGACTGTCAATCAATCTGTATACTTTGATTTCCGGCGAAAAAGGAAAACCGACATTTCTCCATCAATATTTGTTCTCTTTACTTTGAGCCAAAAATCCAAACATCAAGAAAATCGCCGACCTGAAGGTATAAATATGTAAACATGCAGTTTTGGTTTGTCTTTCAGTATGTGGACCTCTCGGTGTAGAAGACAGGGACACAGTACTAGATGACAGAATGACGGCCAGCACATACTACAGTAAATATTATTATCCATACTATGGCCGGTTGAATGAGAGCAGGAGAAATGGAGCGTGGTGTGCAAAGACAAAAACAGACAGAACAGACTATCTTCAACTTGATATGGGTGCAGCGCACTCTGTTTGTGCCGTGGCAACACAAGGACCAAGGTCAGGTTCTGCCTGGACCACCAGCTACAAAGTGCATGTTTCTACAGATAGAGTAATTTGGAACGCCTACAAGCAGAACAATGAGGAAAAGGTATGTCACTTGAAATCCAGCCAGCCAAGATTCAGGGACCTAATGTGTTTCGTCATTTTTATTATTCAGCAAGTTGTATAATAAATTAGGTGCGACAACGTTGCTGTCATTTTTTTCGGAAATTTCGTAAACATTTATAAAACATGTTATTACGCCTACATTTTATTCTTCATATCATGTAACCTTCTTTTTCGCAGGTGCACGTGTTCTCTGGAAACACAGATCAACATAGTATAGTGAAGCATTCGCTTAGGCCTGACGTCAAAGCAAGATTTGTTCGATTTTATCCCGTCACACATTACAGTCATCCATGTTTGAGAGTTGAGCTATTTGTGCTAAGATAATGTCATATAAATTATACTTGTAAAGGATATGACACGGCAACCCAACTATATGAATTTTATCTCAACGAAGGCAGCGTGTGTTGTGTCGTGGGTCCCCTTCAGTGTTCGCAGAAAGTCACAGGCAGCCAGTGCCCAACTAATCTTATTACACTTTGAAGTAATGTTTGGCCTATTACTGAACAGACGCACAACGTAAAAGTACTGACCCTATGTGGTTTTTGTAAATTTTAAATTGTTTTAATCAAGCGTTACCCAACAAGTATTGAATACAAATAAGTAGGGTTAGTATTTTAAGGGATGTAAATAATCGTATTGGGTGACGTATCGTAAGCGGTACCAGCAACTGTATTACTATTGTAAGAAGTGAAAGTAACCTGTATTACCATTACCATTATAAGTAGTGTAACTGGCTAGTTGGATTCGTTTCGTTGCCGGGCGTTTTCACTTTTGAGCTCGTTATGTTTCTACGGCGGAGACGCATGTATTTGTTATGATAAGCATCGCAAAGTTATTAAAATTGTAAAAAGTCACCAAAACACATAATATCGTGAAATATGAAGTACTGTAATAAAACAAAAAGAAAAATTAGCATGTGTCTTATATTATTATTTAAAAAACAGTCCTAAGAAAACACGCGCGCTGATTGGTTAAAAATCGTGTTTCTCGATTAAAACAAAGAACTAGCACGAGCTTTTGACTTGTGATGCCGCGAGCAAAGAGAATTTACATTTTGATAATCAAAGTTAACAAGTTGTTTTTCTTTTTGTCATCGCGGTGTTTTCTAAAAGAAAAAGAAAACATGTTCTCCGTGTTTCTATCGAGTTTTATATAAATCTACTAGCGTTCTATCACAAATGCCGCGCCCTGATTGGCTGCGCTACCCACTATCTATTCTGTGATAGATAGTGAGTAGACGGTAGCAGTGTGCCCTTGATAACAAAGTGACGGCCGCTTTTTGGAGTTTCCGAAGTGTTTGTGAAGAGGATTTTTATTAAGTTTTGAACGACTAGTAGATTTATACTAAAACAATTAGATTATTCGCTCTCGATTTCTATGTGTAATAGTTGACTCGCGCTGCGCCCTCGTCAACTATCAAGCGATAGAAATCGAGAGCGAATAATCTAATTGTTTAATAGAAACACTCGTGAAGTTTGGAAGAACTCGAAAAAGCTGTGGAAGCATTCGCCTGCGGCTTGCGATGGGTAGTTATATTTCCTCAAGGAATCTGAGAGGGTGTTTGCCTCGACTCTTGAAGATAAGTATCTTGTTTGCAGCTTTACCACTTTTCTTTAGTTCTGGTACTTGTAGAACGGAGAAAGAGTGAAGGGTGGACCGAGAGTGTTGGAGGGATCGGTGATACATTATAGGATTATTTGCCGATTATGATTAGCTAGTAAAAAGGGGTCGTGCATGTGAAAACTCCCCCGAGAAGATACACCAAAGGGTGGACTCACAGGGTTAGTACTGGGAGATGGATATTCCTTACACACTGAAGACTAGGCTCTATCTCTTTTGCTCAAAACTCTCCATAGGAAGACCGCAAAAAAGACTGCGGACCCGATGAACAAGCAGAAGGGAGCGAAGAAACCGCGCCTCGTTCTTCAGCATTTTTATTTAACAATAAACTATATGGATTCACAAGTAAAAAAGAAAGATTACTTTTTCACTGTTCATGCTCATGATTTCACCCATCTACGATAAAGGTTAAATGATAATTAGCTCAACAGGAAGTGATTTGTAAATACACGGAAGCCAAGGTCACACTGTGATTGACAATTGACTCGTTTAAAGGCCCATTTTCAACCTTGATGCAACGCGGTCGTTTGTTTTTGTTTTGAAACCGATCTATTGTTGAATGATGCACTCTGATTGGCTATCTATTTTTATCGGCTTGAATCTTCGTCAGGAAATTTAACGAACATTGAAAACTTTGCGCGGTGTTTAAATTATTGAAACAAGTACTGGTTCTTCATTTTTGTTCCGTGACAAGGGCACACACCACGATGAGTTTGATGGAGGATCGAAACCATGGTCTTGCCTGAACTAAGCCGAACAATGGCATACACAAAATTTACACGCAAAACAGTCAGCATACCGTGCGCGTAAACAGCTACATTTGAATCATGTGCTACAACTAACAAAGTGGGTATAAGCCTAACATCGAGCTCAAGAGCCCCCGAAGAAGACAGAAGCTCGATCGAATTTAAAATGCATAAAAACATAAGGACATCTCTAAACAAAGGTATAGTCGAAAGCTAATCCAGTTTCTGACGAAGCCGAGCAAAGATAAATATGATATCCATGATATGAAGCAACGGTACACACAAGCGGACTAGTCCCTGTAACAAGTCGCGGGGACAAGTCCCAACGTATGAACTAGCCATTTATCCAACAAAATCTAGTCGCAGGGACCAAAGTTTAGTTCCTGCGACTAGTCCCACGTATTTAAACTCGTTCAAATTTTTGGGACAAGTCCCTGCGACTTGTTTCTCAAATCGCCTCGTGTGAACTGTTCGTGGGACAAGTCCCTGCGACCAGTCCCTTCGTGCAAACTCCTCAGGGGACTAGTCGCAGGTCCCCTCGTGTTTCCAACCTTAACTGTAACGGTTCCAATCAAACAGCCAGACCCGGCGTCACAATATAGAATGCAAGTAGGTAACGCGATCACAGCTTATTTCAAACTTTCTACCTCCAGAGAGCTAATATTAGGAGAGCTTAAAACGTATCGTGAAAAAGAGCCTAAACAAAGTATAAGTACATGGCCAGTTACAGAGGTTCTCGTTTCAATTTGCGCTTAAAAAGCTGTTGCTACTAGAACAGTTGCTACGAAGGCTAAGAGGTGTCAAACTCTGCAAAGCGACCAGCAGCCCTGAAAACCATACAGAACTATGAACTAAAACAATTTGCCTTAAGCACAGTCCAACGGATCCTCTGTGTGTAAAATTTCTCCTGATAATGCTTTCAGAATATTATAACCGTGCCCTTCAGAAACACATGTTGAGTCTGTAAAGCAAAGAAAAATCGAGATACCTAAAAGTGAACGGCAAAAAACACACATGTCAAGAGCCGTAGGAGTCGTTCATAATATAACCCACTTCCGGTGGCTTCTATTTCTGCTTCCTCATCAATTAGTTTCATCGAACCTCTTTTTGTTGTACACGGTAACGCATGGATTATACAGGAAGCGATGTACGCTACATGATTTATGTATTTTCCAATTTGAATTATTATGCATAAACATAATTAAGTTAACAAAACATTTGTGTTCACGTTCGACATTTTGTCGGCCTTAAAAAGCCCCATACGCAACGGTTTATTTCGCGATGGACTGGTGTCCAAAAAAACCTTGCTTAAAAAGGGAGGGGAGCGCGACCATCGCAGGGGTAAAACATATTGTCTGCATGTCTGCATACTGAGGCCCCAGTTATATTATCTCGGGTACGTGAAAACGTACTCCTTGTAGGCTGAGTCAAAGTTGACTCTGCGTGATTGTTTATAACCCTTATTGAATAATCCTGAATGTGCAAATATCCCTCTTTCTTTAAGTTTCCCTCGGTCATTCGATCACAGTGGGTTTTGCCGAAGTAATTTTTACTTCTTCGAGACGAATTTGTGCTTTAAAGATTAAATCCAAGAATTACGTGACACTTGACAGGCCGAGAGTTGTACCGGTTAGGCGAGCCAAAGCGTTTATTCAAAGAAAAGTTGTCCTTCTTGCCAGGGTTACCCTACCTACCGAGGCTCACCCATGACCCATCCGAGATGTCTCGCCCCCCGAGACGGGTTCGCAATCCTAATGTAAACGGTACGTTGAACTTTGCAAAGAAATAAGCTAAAATTTACCTCGGTCAAAGTAACTCGGGGGAGGGTTGTCTCGGGTACCCGAGACCATAAAAATGGGGCCTGAACCAGGGTAAAAATACTGGCTGTAGAATTAACAAGGAGAAATATAATTATAAAATCTAGGTTAACAGTTTTTCTAAGAGTTCTCTTAGTTCAGTGACCATGTGTCGTTTTGGGCCATTTTCACACTTGTGCCACTGGCTTTAATGACCCATATCTTGCTCAAAACAGACTCGACCGGGAATTAAGAATAAACCAGTACCTTTGTTTCCTGTATTGTCTTAAAATAAAGTGGAAGCTTGTTAATACGGTCACCAACGGGCTATGAAAATTTGGCCGTATTAACGGGGTAAGCTCAATGCTCACGACTGGTCTAAATTGTAGTTGAAATCAACGTTCTCTACTCAAAGGTCTTACAAACGTTTCCTTTATTTTCTTGAATTCATCAACATTTGAAACATCGTGAAAATCAACATTATCTATTCAAAGTTTCTATATTACACGTCTATTTATCTCAATTTATTACTTCTAACAAATGCGTAACACAAAACTTGCTCACTTTTGTCTGGGTTAAGGCGGGGGTACACCCGAAGGCAGTATTTTGGCTGGGTATTAAGGTTTTAACGCAAATATCTCGTTCACGTTTCAAGCGATCAAAAATCTCTATGCGCATAATATCTACGTTGCTGGCTTGTAACGTTTTTGGTGATTTTTGGGTATATTTGGGGATAAATAGTTTTTCTCAAAGGATAAGTGAAATTTATTGAAATAGGAAATTTTAAAGATTTGATGTTGTTTAAAAATTAGAATTTGAAGTTAAAAATTGGTAATCGTACACCAAAGAGTTGCCCACCAACCTGGGTTGCCCTTTCAGGAGCCTTCAACTATCTGATAGTGTTCCAAAACTATTTTTTTTCTTTTACCCCTTCCTTAAACCTCACTTAAATTCACTAAAAGTCACATGTACCCCCGCCTTAAGGAAAGCTGAAAAGGAGCGGGAGACAAGAAATCTAGGAATTTAAGGCATTCTTATAGTTGTTTGTAGCTATGTTTTGGCAAATCAGGCTGAACAGGTGTTTCAATAATCGTCATCCAGAGTTCCATTTTTTATTCTTCCGTTGGCTTGCTTTCTTCGTTGTTACCAGTGACACTGACAGTAGTAACTGCTTTGGAACCAAACAGATTAAAAAAATAAATTTAGAGTAATTTTATTCACATAAAGGTGCACAACTACAAACTTTTCAATAATGTCTCGACCCGGAAATTGAAGACAAATTGAAGCATAATACACATAATAATGTGGTGTATACATACCAAGGGTCGGCGGGTCTGTGGCTGGTGAGGCACAAAGAGCTGAAAAAAACAAAAAAAGGAAGGACAAGTACAACGATGTTTAGAATAAAAATGCAGCAATGTCTTCTGTACATATGTACTGTCAACATACTAGCGACAACGGGAAAAAGGACTGTAAATAAACAACAACAGCAAGGAATATACGCAGCCAAACACAATAGAAGAGTATTAATTTAAAAAAAAAGTCATCTAATTATCACCTGTGGAAGATTTGCAGATTTGAGCTTGGCTGTTCGGTTCCACACATTTTACGCAGGTTTCAGTACACACATTGAAGCCAATGTGGTCTTCGAACCACAATTTCAGGGCAAAATTTTCCTTGCATCTGGTACAGGACCCACTAACCAAACATTTAATGCACTTGCTCGATGCTTTACATTCTGTATGGAATTCCAACAGAAAAAGAAACTTATTCCATTTTATGTCAACGGATTGTTTTGACCTGGATTTCCTATAACAGCCAACGTATAAGGGCAGTGCAGAGCTGTAAAAGACTGAAATTTACTAAGTACAAGAAAAATGAGAAGTGAACTGACTCTTCCTCGTCTAACCCTAACCAGCGATTACCACGGTACAAGCCGAACTGAACAGTTCGGCCTTTGACAAGTAATGAGAAACACATCAATTGTGTTATTGTTGTGTTATCGAAGAGGTGCTTACAGGGCACTTTTATAGCTATTTTGGAGTTTTCTGCTTGTTTTTTCATAGATTCATGCCAAGGCAACAACAACAACAACTTTATTTACCCCATTTACTTTGATTGACAATATTTACTTTAACTTTATTGAGCATTTCGCTATCATTGGTAATATTATGTAAGAACGCACTGATCAATTCATTCAGCAAATTTTCTTGTGCTGAGTAATTTCTTTTCTTTTCCTCCAAGTACTGAATTGTATAAAAGAGATTATCACAATTTTGATGAATCAAGCCTGGTCAATGAAGTACAAGCTATAGATTGGTATGACATATTCTCCTATACGATTAATTTATCTGACATGTTTGATTTCTCTTATTCCACGATCTCTAGTATAAAAGATAAACACGTACCTTAAAAAGAGTGTCAAAAATGAATTAAGCTACCAGTGTTCGCCCTGGATAACCCCAGCAATCAAAGTTTCCATTGGGGTTAAAAATAAGTTTTACAAAAGATACTTGAAGACAAAATCAAATTACTTTTATTGCAAGTTTAAGCTTTATTGAAATAAATTAAACAACTTGTTAAAAATAAGTAAAAACCAATATTATAATGACTATTTTTTTGATGAATCTAAAAGATAGTAAAAAATAGAATGGCATTAAGCAAATTTAAACCTCCAACAAATCAAAATACTATTAAGATAATTTAAAATAGCAAAACATAATAAATTTAATCGCTATTTTGCAAGGTTAGCGCTTAAGATGGGCGTACGTGTTACATCGATGCAGCCCTGCCTCTAGACCTCCTGATACTCTACATGACTGAAAAGCGTTATATTATGTACACACCAAGTTAACATCAGCCATGTGACCCATACTTATTCACATGTCAGAGATAATCAACGTTTGAGTGGATATCGCAGATGTCAATATTTCATTCAAATTCAACATACCTCTTCTCTGATCACAGACGTGCGTCCCTAACACTGGGTCCCAAACCACACCATGTTTTTCTCCTCGCCAGCAGTCCCTCTTAAGCACACATAAACGGCGAGCGTAAATTTTTGTTAGTGCATAACCCTCGTTGCACTTGTGACATTTATTGTTTCTACAGTCCCCACAATTATCGCAATCTGAAAGCAAAAGCAATCATCAGGTCATATATCAAGAAGGAATCATTTGCATTTTGTTTTTCTTCTTATGCCTACCCTTACCAATACAGGTTACCGAAAGGTTGTGACTAGAATGGTTACCTTAAAATCATGTTAGACACTTCACTCAAAATACATGAGAGGAGTCATGCATGATGTAAAGTAACACGTAACTTTTTTTTATGATGTTAAACAAATTTGGCGGAAGAGGATTCGAACCCGAGTCGTCCGCTTACCTAGTGAGAATCATACCCACTAGCCCACCGATGACAAGCTGCAAAATTCCGAAACTTTTGGCTATAAATCCTAACCTCAGTATAAAGGCTGACCGCAAGCAACCTTAAGCTTATGTAGGCTAACCAAAATGCTATATTAGGCTAACCCGAGTGCTAGTTAGGCCAACTAGAGTACTATTTAGGCTAGACTAGGATGGATACCTTAAAATCAGGTTGGACACTTCACTATAGGAGTTACAAGACAGAAAACATAGGAAAACAGTAAGTAATATATAACTGTACCCGCATCATTTGATGTCTTTGTGTAATAGGCATAATGTGTCCAACCTGATTTTAAGGTATCTATTCTAGTAACAACCGTCACCGAAAACTACGGATACGCCATATGATTGACGCTGAAACTTTCGGTAAGTTTCAGTTATCAAACTGGCATCTGTAGTTTTGACGCACTAAACAGATATCTAACACTGGTGCGATTTGCAGTCCTGCTATATATCAATACGGTTGCGGAATTCGAGCCATTGGTAGACCTCTCAAAAACTTCACGAACTTCACAGTAGCATTATGATTCCTCGACAGCAAATTAATGGTTTTGAGTGTCATTTTCTCTTCTTATTATAAACTTTCTACCGCACATGTTTCCACGTTCGCGTTTTTTATTCACTATTTGTCAATTACAGACTGGCAATCGACAGCTGTAGTAGTTTTAAACGATTTTAACCAGTTAACGTTTAATAATTTCTGAATGTTACATCTTGGGCAAGAAACTTGACTCTCACGGTGCCTCTTTCCACTCAGATGTATAAACAGGGTGTACCGGCAAATTTAATGCTGTGGGGTAACCCTGTAATGTACTAGCATCCCATCCAGGGGGGAGTAGAAATACTCCTAGTCGCTTGAGATGAGCCACTTGCCGAGTCTTATGCAGACTTTACCTTACCTTATATATCCTGTTTACCTGTCTAGTTTAAAACATTATATTGTTAAGCGAGTGGTCATATACCTTTTTCTTTAACATAATCAATCGGTGGAATATCCCAGTAAGGGATGCTCTCGTCTGACCTTATTACTGATTAAGGAAAGTGACGGAAAATAACAGAGTAAATTAGTGGTACCCAATATTTTAAGAGCGCATACCATAATTGGGTTGTTCATTTACTCTGCTGACCTCGGCTTTTTCAGTTTTAATCAGTGGATGTCTCTACATTTTAGTACGAGCTCAAAAGGGAGTCCGATCTCAGACATATGTCGAGTTTGAATTTGCCACTTCAAAAGAAATAAATTTTTATTTGGCAGTCACAACTTTCAAAGCATGCGCATTTTACAACGATTAAAATCGGACTATATAATCATAATGATAGTCGGGTCAAGCATTTTAGCCGTAAAAATAGAACGGCACTCGATCAGTTAGGCAGAGGGAAATCTACAAGCGGTACACATCATGTACAAATCCACACGATAAAACGCAGTGGGAAAAACGGTTCAATTGAGATTACATATCAAGAGACGATTTCTGTTCAGGGCTTCTCAGGATTTCTGTTCACTTTTAACTTTCAGCAAAATTTGAAAGATGACAGATTTGGCCTAGCAAGTCGATTGCCAATAGTCGGTCAACGTGACCTCAGAAAACACACTTCTTAAATTATAACTGTCCTTCTAGACGAAAGAAATAAACCAACACTTACCCTTGAATGGCCATGGCAGTGAAAGTGTAGCGACAAAAAACGCCACACTGAGCAATAGCAACACGGCCTTCATGTCTGGGTGTGTTGAGATCAATGTTACGAAGCAAAACTTACTGCGTGTAAATGAAACAAACACCAATCTATTGGTCTGAGCATAAGACGGTAATAAGAACCGATTGGAAAGGATCAAACACCGGAATGTTTATCTAAAAAAAAGCACATATGCTCTTAGATCTAATTTCTTGTCACTGCGCCAAAGGGGAAATACCCTGGAGTATTCTAGCCTTGTATATGATATCATTACGCAATCGTGACGCTATAGAAGACAAAAAGACAAAGAATCCTGGAGTATTCAATGCACACGCTTTACGTCACCGGATATGCACACCTGGAGTATCGAAACAAAATGAGGACTCTAGAATTCTAGAGTACATCAGCAAGGCGCACGCAATAAGTGTTGTGGTCAGATGTAAACTTGAAGTACTCAAAAGCTCAGGACCCTTGCTAATACCAATATACCGTGACTCCTTTTATTTATTATATTTATAAAAATACCGAGGCTAAAATTTCCGAAATTTTAGGAATATTTTTAAGAATGAACCGCGGCTGAGAGTTTGAAAAGAATATATAATATTTTGGGTTAAAAAACATTGTAAATACAATGCAATTATGTGTTTTTAACTTAACCGCATAAAATGATTTGAAGGCTAATTTGTCAGATTGACGCTTAGAACACAAACTTACAGCGCACATTTGGCTCCAACTTTTCATATAAGGATATAATTTGCCTACATTTGAATGATCCGATTAGTCTTAATTGGTGCATAATTGGTCTTGGGTCTTTAGCTGTCTAAGTAGCGTTGTTAAATCACCTTTATTGCCGCTGGAGGTACACATAAATGTAATTTACATTAATAAACAGCATAAATTGACTCCATTCAAGTCAATTGTTTACTCCTTAATTAAGGCCATATGAGACATTTGAGGGCTAATATTGGCTGGCTCATTTTTACGACCATTTTGCAGAATGCGAAATAGGAATTTAGTGAGTGAGCGCGAATTCACTCGCTTGGTCGGTCGATAGATCCTTGGGTCCTTCGGTCCTTGGGTTGTATTTCCGCTGACCAATGCACAACTTCACTTGACGAAGAGAAAAATGTCGAATGGTTCGGCAAATGTGAAACATAGTGAGGTAATGAGTGATGAGATAGTTACTGCTATGTCAACAGCATGTGGTGCGAGCGTTTTCTTATTTGAATTGTTTAAAAAAACCTAGAAAGCATTTGTTGTCCTAGTTACGAAATGAACGCGGGCTCCTGG
>OMLO01002388.1_pt1 | contig 15126 bp, 7 predicted proteins | sample 1674811 | NCBI WGS metagenome assembly OMLO01 (sample SAMN06265003, study PRJEB25207) | coral metagenome | isolation source: Coral host | place: Mexico:La Bocana,Puerto Morelos, Mexico | collected 2008-11-13 | reverse complement strand
TCCTTTTATGCGAGGAAAAAACTAAACTAAACAACAATAGGGCATTTCAACCAAAACATGAAACACGTTTATATAAGTCATAAAATTCCAATCTGAAACAGGGTCAAACATGTTTAACTAAATAATCGTTTTCACCAGCGCTTCCATCTGAAGGTCCAACAGTTTAGAGAACCATGAGACCATTCTCAACTACGAGGTACTCACCACTTCTCATTTTAAAATCTATTTGCTGGTCTATTGGGAGTCGTTTCAAAATCAACTTCACCTCAAACCTTGACAGCTTTCACTGCATTCAAGAGCCATCCCATTGAAACAGCCAAGGTTGAAGATCTGCAAGAGTTTCATGTGGAAAGGCATACGCAGCATATTTATTGGATAGGCATTCTCAAACGCGATTTTTGAATCCCTAGTCGGGTTGTGTAAGCTCCTTCTACGTGATAGTTTGCTTGAAGCTATCTGCAAGTTCATTCATTGCAAGAAGATACAAAAGCTACAGAAATCCAACAGTTTATCTGGCTGACACCGATGTCAAATTCTATCTGATGCTCGCGAAATTCTTCCACGAAGCTTATAAGCATTGCGTGGTGAAAATACGCCTTCCTTAGAAATGTGAGGAAAATTATACCAGCATAGACCCCAAATAGCATGTCAAGGTATCAGCCATCTCCGCAGATTGCTAAACCCATTCAAAGTATACAAATTTCAGTTGCATAAATGTAGATATTCAGAGGCAAGATACAAACATAAAGACAAATATGTATACATATATAGAATATGAATATAAGTCATTCAAGACAGAAATAAGCATATGAACGAGGGCTTTCATGGGTGTCAAGGCAGATGGCGAATGAAACCTAAGTGAAACGAAGGACTATGAGTTGTATGCCAACATGTTGATTTAACACTCCTTTACGAATCTAGGTGCTGGTCCCCCAAAAAAAGAATCAAAATCTGCAAACCCTCACCCATACACACACATCACACGACACCTAGGACGACACTCTGGTCTACTTGAAGTAAGAACACCGATAGCTAAAGCTATTTGGGGAAAAAACAAATCGTAATCATGCATCTGTGAGAGAAACACTCTGATTTCCGGTTGCTGCAACTGGGTGCCCCAAACAATTTCAATGGATTCATATCGGCCTTTTCGATGGGTTTGGCATGTCTCAAAATCCTGGCCGTCAGCAAGGCACTCTGCACTTTCGTCTCCTCGAGGTCAAAGTGTCGATGTGTTGATTCCATTTTCTAATTTTCAGAGGTATCGGATGACAATCGCAGAGATTAACATTTTTGGAGTACATTGACCGCTAAATGAAATTTGATACCGGTTTCAGACTGCCCATGTTTTGTGAATTGATAAACTGGATAAATAAATGTAATAAGGGGCCAGTTCATGTAACAAACATCCGCAATAACGACAAAAAATGCGCAACATTCACGCGCGGACTCTGTTCGGGTTAGGTCTGATACCACAGCCATTGCAGTGATAGTGAGACCAACTAGGCCGTAGCCATCCAACCATTATCAAACAACAGGTCTGGCAAGATCATTTGCCTTCCTGATTGGTCTTCTACTGGTGTAAGTACTCAGCAGTTGCCAAACATGGATGACCGTCTCACTGCCAAGGACCAAAGAAATGCCGGTCTGGGGTGTGAAGACCCCGCAGCCCAACAAAGAGACACGTTCCGATTTCGGAGGTGTCAAATCAGAAATCACAGCGAAAAAATGCTTCACCATTCGAAGCACCGCTGCTAAAGTGTGTGGACCATGCACTGCAGTAGGAGGCGACCAAAAATTCGGTTTGCGAGGATCTGGTCGAGGTAGTAAATTGGCGCGTGAGTAGGCCCAAAGGTAAGCAATCTCGAGGAACGTATAATGAATGCTCACCGGTGAAGAAGCCATAGGAAGGTCACGCAACCACGCCAGCATAGCCATAGCAAAAGGAGCCCCAAATCGCTCACAAAGTTTGCCCTGTAGATCTGCCGGCAATTCATGTAAGGAATCTTGCCACGTAGACTCACATCTCCGAGAGGTGATGGCGTCATGGACAGGATCCCGATGTTCTACCTCTTCATCATCTAAATCGATCACCTCCAATTGCTGCAAAATCTCATTCCTGGTCTTCACCACACACAAGTGAAGAGCCTGGAGCCGTAAAAGTCGTTGAAGACTCTCATCGTCATACTTCATCATGTGGTCCCACTGTGCTCGAAGACCTTGAGGAAGCAAAGTGTGAGCTCGACGCGCTTCATGGTCAGCCCGATCATTCCAGTAAGCTGCCCACTCCGCCGCGGAGGTAAAATACGGGGTGATGGCTTGGTGTGAAGCCACATGTTGTATGCGTAGCCTGCTATGCGTGTTCTGAATGGCATGTTGAAGTCGGTACCAAAGATCAGAGTGTGCATCATCTGGGATGTCCTTCGGAGAATCCAAAAGTCGTTGGGCACCACTTGCTGCCCAGGCATTGTCACTCCACACTGTGACATCTGTTGCTGCTGGTGCTGCCCATTCAACCGCCCATATGATGGCTTTGAGCTCGCCCAAATCACTTGACTGCTCAGTGCCTCCACAGGCACCGCGTACCACACAACGATCTGTAGACGCATCTACCACTGCAAATGCCGCACGAGAGCCCAATGGAAACGTAGGGGACAAACATGAGCCATCTGTAAATAAATGTAGTCCGGAAGGAACTTCACGAAACGGGAGCTGCTCTACCACATCGTCGAGTTTGGCCAGTCCATGCCTGAATGGGCCTACGTGAGGATTCCGACTGGTAGTAGTAGGCGGATTGCCAAAGATGTGCTCAAGGTGCTTGCAGAATCCGTCAGGTCCGAGTAGTCATGTCGGGCTCTACTTAGCCGAGGGCATTGAAATAGTCTGTGATGAATTGTATCTTGAGCTCCACAAAGTAGGCATGTTCCGGATTGGGAGGTGTCAAACTTCTGCTGGTGGGCTGGTTCAACAAAGGTACCATCCCGTAATGTGCTCAACCATTTTCGATCCAAGGGGCTCAGTCGATTCTGAGCTCGTTTGAGTACGTAGGTATCCACGCCACAAAGTCCGGAAAAATCTTGACGTGTAGCCACATCAGCGGCCACCCGTTGGGCCCATGCATCACGCAAAGCTTGTTCCAAGTAGTGCATGTTGCAGTCAAATAGATGCCAACATACTCCATCATGATCTTCAAGATATGGAGGATTCACCCTCCATCCAAGACTGCTGGCAATTTCAAGCATCTTCCCAAATGGACCTTGACTCTTGGCTCCTGTCCAATTTGCCATGAAGTTCTTCCACATGTCCACAAGGGCAGGCTGTTTGGTCATGATCCGTTGGAAAACGGTGATTAGTGTCCAGGATTGGTAGTAGCCCGGGTCACATAGTGGAGAAGGAGATAGCAGTGTAAGTCGTACTCCTGGATTGGCGCCGCCATGGTTGAGTCGAAGGGCTCGCATGGCTTGAGTGCGGAGATGTTGAACATGTTGATTGCCCAGGGTACATATAGAAACACCATGAAAAGCTCTCGGCCAAAATGCTTGGAACAGCACCTGGAACTTGTTGTACTCGGGGGCAAAGGTACGGGTTAGCAAATACCAGAATGGCATCAAAGAATCGACACGAGTCTGCTGTTCACGGATGGTCAGTTTTCGGCCATACGTGAGTTGTGCACCTAAGTCCTTGGCTGATTCTTTGACTGCCCATGCAAGACTGCCAAGTTCTGCTCTGGCACGAGCTGTGGTTCCCCATGTATAGGTCTTGTCCTCGTCCAACTGGAGATGCCACATCTGCGTCCACGTCTGTAATGCATTGATGCCTCCCACCAAAGATCCAACTGTCAGGTCGATGAGCTCGAGGTTGTCGACATAACTAATTGGCACTGTGCTTGGTGCATATACCGCCATATATAGGTGAAAACTGAGGTTCACGACAGTCATTGCGACGCAGCTTAGTGCGCAGCCCTCGGGGTATCCCACATTCGAGAACAAAGGACCGCCGACCGAATCGGCCAACAGGAAGCGACGATGCATATTTTCCAAAAACGAGTGCCATAGCTGTAAAACTGCAGGCGGAAGTCCAAGCCATTCACCCAATATCCGGATCGGGGCCCTTGGCAGGCTCTCGAAGGCCTTTACCAAATCGGTAACGTACCCGACTTTGGTCATTGCCTGCTGGTGGGATAGCTCCAGCATGCCCTGTAACAAAAGCCATATCTCTGCCGGTTCGCAACCCGGCAAAAAGCCGAACTGGTGGCAATCAGCGTAGGTGGCCAAATACCGCAGCATTGTCCGGGCACGTAGCGATGACCAGGAGCGATATATCGCAGAGTACACTATTACCGGTCTGAAGTCCCCGACTCCGAAGGATTGTTCACGCTTTGGCAACGGGTGTACAAACCCTGTAAGCAGCTGTTGTAGCCATTTGCCAGTAGCCTCCCAAGAGTTCATCTGATCCACCAGTTGCTGCTTCAATGTCCTGGGCATCCACTGCAAGTCCTTGGCCGAAAAGCCGTCGGGACCGCGGGCAGCTCTCTGAGTGTACCGCTTGTTGATGAGGGACCACGACTCCACGTTGATGGGTTCAACATCCAAGTGCCCTTTGGGAAGATAGGCTCTCGCAAACGCAAAGATCCTGTCCCATGCTTCTGGCGGTGGAGGATCCTTCCACCATCGAGCCGACCAATACTTGCCCAATGCGTAATGTATCTCCGGAGGTGTAACATAGCGCTGGATAGCATCGAGCTGTGTACCTGGTTGAACAAGGGTGTCTCCATCGGTATTGAGAATGTCCTGCTGGATCTCCTCCACGCCCAATGCGAAGTCGTCATGTTTGATGGTGTAAGGATGATGGAGGTCTAAAGGCTCTGAGACCTGAATTTGTTTCCCATCCTCTGATTGAGCAAGCACATGAACCGAGTGGACCTCCTCAAGTTGAGTCAGAGGAGCTTTGCCAGTGGGCTTAATCATGCCAAAGATCTTGGACTGCTGTGATTGAAATGTCACCTGTAGTAGAGCTTTCCGTTGTCTGGCATGCCAGCTCTCAAACTTCCGGTAGTTGACTTGGAAGTCCTGGAAAAGGAGCTCAGCAATTTCAACTGAAGGAACTCCGACTGGAAGCATAGTAGGGGTACCCTGTAGCTGTACTGGTCGTTGGGACCACCATCCATCAAAACCATCTTGGAAACCTTTAGCCCTTTTGATGGCACTCCAAAGTTCAAGTCTGTATGCCACTGCGTCTGCTGTATCCTTGGCTGCTCGTAGTCCATGCAGTAGGCTCTGCAATCTCCTCAATTGGCGGAACCACTGTTGAACATGACGGCCCAGTAGCTCTGTAGGTTGGACTACCTCGCCTGGGCGAGATGGCCGGAGAAGCGGGAAAGTGGCTGATCTGGTCTGAGGGGTCAATGTATTTCCACGGCCATAGCAACTCCGTGGTAGGTTCCCATCCGGGGAATCCATATGGCCATCGAAGCTCTTCTCATAGTGTCTACAAAACTGATCAAAGGTCTTCGTGGGTGGCTGGTTAGCATCCAGTGCAGGGACAGTGGAATCCTGCCACTCTGAGAAAGCCACTTTGTCCCAAGGAATGTAGGAGGGCATGTGCCATATGAACTGGGTGATGGGTTGTAGTGGCACTGAAAGCTGGGCACCCACAGCAGCGTGGTCTGAAAAATACTGCCATACCTTGACGTCCTTCAGAAATGGCTGTAGTTCGGGGCTGATCCAGAGATGGTCAACCCGAGTAGCATTTTTTGACGTTGCCGTAGGAGCTTGATTGAGCGTCTGTGCTGCCCATTCTTGTGCTTCAATCCACCCAAGACTCTTCCAAAGGGAGAAGTGCGACAAATCTTCTTGTTGCATGTTCAAGTCTCCCATTATGACCCGCGGTCCATTCCTTGAGAGGATGACCTCCTTGGTAACCGTGTCCAACATTTGAGATGTCATAGTATGGGCCTTCGGCCATGTGGGTCCTTTGGACCAGCCGTAGATGTTGGTGATGAGCGTGGAAAAAGGTCCAATCCATGCTTCTGATACCTGTACTCGACCTTGCTCGAACTCATTGTTGGGCCACTGTAGATTCACTGCCCGGAAAGAGGCTTGACCCAAGAGCATGACACCGGCCCATGTTCCGGCTTCCAATGAACGTGCTCTGGGTTCCACTGGATGGCCAAATGAGCAAGAGTAGCTTCGGCCCGTAGCAATTCCCTGCGTTGCAAAAGCTCGGCGGACTTGACGTTGTCCCAACTGAGTCAGTTGCGACTCAGAGACACCCCAAATTCCGGTGGGCAACCAATTGTACACATACTCTTTGGTTCGAATACCGGAGGGGTTACTGGTACCCACCCAAATTTCCGGTCCAGGGTTCTGTGCTTCTCCAATTCGTAGTTGAAGTCCTTGAGCATGTAGGGTGTGAAGTACCAAGATCAGCATGACAATTGTAGTGTGGCTCTTCCAAGCAAAGAGGCGTGATGGATACCACTTTCTACTCTGTCCTTTGAGGAGACATTCCGTCCTGCTGAAAAGGTGTAACGGTCGTCCCAACTGTAGAAGTAGTAGGAGACCTGCGGTCATAGCGACATCAAGCCCAACTGGAGGTCCCATAGGGGTAGTAGATGTCGAAGATGGTGTGGAAGGTCGAACTCGCTTTGCACTTCTTGACGTCTCTCCAGTGGTCTCATTCGGCGCCAAAATTCTTGTACGCTGAATTTGAGATTGTTGGTCTCTGGGATAACAGGAAAGGTGGACAAAGCACCCATCACGTGCTCTTACGACTGCATGAAGTGGAGTAGATTGCCCGTTCACAATCAAATCGCAATTGTCAATGTTGTCAATTGGAAGTTCATATTGCGGAAGCGCGTGTCCAGTCCACGAAATGGGAAGCCATCTCATCTGGTGATGCATAGTGGGTGCTTGAAGAGGATCCGCATGCAAAAGGATTTCCACCAATGTCAATACTGACTGTGCTGGTCGTTGGGATGGGAAGTAGATCCCCACGTACTCAAAATCTGGACATAGCCGAGACATCTGTACTGTAGGATGAATAGAGATCACAATCCATGCAATCGTTTCGGAGGCCAGATTGGCTGCCAATAGGTCAAAGTACAAACCAAAGGGATCACGATGTACCTGATGTAGCCGCATAGTAAAGTCCACTTCACCAACCAATGGGGTTGCGACTGCCACTGCATTAGTGGTAAGCTGCATTAGGCCAGTGTCACGATAGATGGATCTGGCCATCTGGGACAAGGAAATCTGTAGCGCTTTCGAACTCCGAAGCACTTGGTCTACCTCATCAGGCCAGTGCCTTTGGGCTCCCACCATGGCTTGGGCACTAAACCATGCAGGGACATTTGAAGCAAGAATTTCTTGAGGATCATTGGGTGCCATAATGATTCTCCTTAGCTGCAAAGCCTCTTCAACAGAGAATAGCGTGATGTGTTGAGCATCATATGCCCGTAGTAACCGCAGCCATCCAACTTGATATCCATTCTGTCTCACAACACAGGGAGAATTTTGACATAGATGCGAGAAGCCCAGAAAGTTGATCCATGACGGCACATCAGTTTGCCTCCACATTGAGATCGGTGTGAGGCTGACTCGAACCATGGCAGTATTCAGGTTCCACTCCTGGTGCTCCACCAAAGCGATGCAAGCGGTGCCATCCCGTGAAAGTAGATCATTCACTGCCCAAATCAGCAACGGTATGGTATTGGCCGTTGACTGTGGGGAAGTGTGCCAAGTGGCATCAACTGGCAATAGTTCCCAATGGCCATGTCGAAGATCCGGCCAAATTCCATAGATGAACTCCCTCATCTCTTCAATTGTAGTAGAGTCCCGAAGCGAACGTCCAACTTCTGTAGGTCGCTGAGTATCTAAAGGGTCAGCTCTGTAGATGACAAAGTTTTGTTCACCCGGATACTCCAATAAGATGTCCAATTCGTGGCCGATGCGAAACTGCTCATCAAGACCCTGCTGTGCATCCCCATGCGGAAATGGCTGTCCTTGTTCCGCTGCCGGGGTCTGATGAAATTCAATGTGGGCCATCAAGTCCAAAGGTGTGCCTGAATCTTGACGAAAACTCTGAATCATAGGTGGGAGGGTGTCATAGTGCTGCACCTCCCGAAGTGAGAGATCTGCCTGAGCCAATCCCAAGCTCAGCAGGAACCAACATAGCCAATAAGGTACTGGTAGTAGACGACGTCCACCTCGATGCGAACGACTGCCAAAAGATAGCCCAAGGAGACCCAAAAGGCTGATGATACCAAAAAGCACAAGCCCAATATAGGCTAGAAATGCTGGCACCCGGGGGTGCGATTCCCCGAGCCCAGTGTCGGTTTGTCACTCCGACCTGTGTTTCTTTGAGAGCAGGGCTTCCAGGTGAGCGAAGCCTTGCGTGACCTCTGTGCGGAGTCCTGCAACATCAGATCGGTGCCCGGAAACTTGAGTAGATAGGTCTTCGACGCGACTTTGAGTTGTTGCGACTGCTGTCTGAACCTGCCTCACCGTGTCATCTTGATGAGAAACTTGAGCAAGTAGTCCATCCAACTGCTGCTTCATACCCCATGACTGGGTTCCTGCTTCTTGGAACCACTGCTCGAACTTGCAATTCTGGATCTTGATCTCCTTCATATCTGTTTCCAATCTTTCCACTCTGGGGTCGGCCGGAAGCTCTGAGGCTGCGGTGGAGAGATGTGTCCTCAATCGATCTTCCATTTGCTCCATCATGGATGTAGTCTTCATTGTAATATCTCCGCTGCCACTGGCCGCAACTGGCTTGGTGGTGGGATGAAAGGAACCCCAGGGATCTGCGCCTTGAAACCAGGGATCTTCACGAAGAAGTTGGTCTTGAGCACCTGAAGACGACTTTGGCTGCTGAGTCACCGTCTTGCGCATGAGAGCTTGCGTCTTCGAGGAGGACCAAATTGGCGGTGGAGCGTCGTGGTCGACAGCCTTCTTCTGCAAGGTGACGGTGATCTCTCCTCGATCCGTAGGGAGAATACAGCTTGGCGGGTCTTCAGAGGACCCCACAGTCCAGCCCATACCAACTGAATCAGCACGACACGGCTGGAGAGGTTTGGCGGTCCAGCCCCAAACACGGAGCATAGCCAAAAGTCCATTCTTCTGTGTTCCGTGAGGCAGTGGACGTAGTTCCCAGATTTTGTGCACGTCCATCGCCAGGAAAGGTACGTCAGGGCATAGGTCATGGTGGATAGCCTCAGCATCACGTGCATAAACACGAAGCCCATATTTGCCTCCAAAGCGTGAAATAGCAAGTGCTCGGTCTTGGGTTCGAAGTTTGTGCTGTGCATCCTCCAAAGTGGCTTGAGGGAGCCAAATAATAGTGGTGCTGGGGTCTGGTCCACGACCATCTGTCTGGCGTGGCTCTACATAAAGGCCATCTTGTCCACTGAGACGTTGTAATGGCAAAGAGCATACCGATGGAACTCTGATGAATACCTGGAAAAGATCGGCATCATCCTGCGCCATCTTCTTACCCTTCAAGCTCATCCATGTCCTAGACCAGACGTCGAGGATGACGGCATCCATCTCTTGGTCAACAGGGGCATGAAATTTGCCGCAGCTTCCACCGCATCCAAAGCCTTTGCATAATGCCAGCAGTTGAAAGTTGGCAATCAATGTCCGAAGGGGCGATTCCTTGCAAAGGTTCCAATCAATGGCCGTCTCATCTTTGAAGAGCATGAGCTTCAAAGTATTGGTCGGAATATCAGCTACTGTAGCCTTGCTGATATCCTGTTTCCTCGAGATAGTGCGATCACCGAGGTTGACAAGCGAGCCGTCCAGGAGCAAAGGCTCGGTTGTAGGACCGAACAACGCGGGGAACCGCAAGTTCTTGACGGGCAATAGCCCTGCTTGGTCAGGAGGGATTCTCGTCGTAGTAAGGACCGCGAGGCCGTCCATAGAAATCGGCTTGTCATCACGAAGGAATGGACGGACATCTTGAACTGTTCCATATGCGATTCCTGCTCGATGCGCCTGGACTTGACCCATGTCAATCTGGGTGACCGGTGTATCATCTTCCAATACAAAGCTTCCTGGCACCAGCTTCAGCATAGACGGGCCCAAATCCTGCGGCATAACCTTGGCCTTGGGCTGCTGAGGTTGCTTCTTTGAAGAGGTCTGGATTTTGAACTTTGACTGGCCCTTCTTCTTGATCTGGGCTTCCAATTCGTCCGCTTTCACCCAGAGGAAGTTGATGCGGGGTTGCGATCCAAGTGCTTTCAAAGAGGCCCAGACATTCTTTGATGACAAAGCTTCTTGCAGGCGAGACAGTCCAATTTTGGCGATCGCCATGGTTGCTCTTTCCTCAGTGCGATCATCCGGAACTCCATGTTCATGTAGCACGTCCCGAAGCGACCATAAAACATCTCTGTCTGACCCTTTGCCCAAGCCACCTTTGCCCTTTGCCATGAGCGTGCCACGAAATAGGGTCTGAGCACATAGAATATCATGCCATTGTGTTTCATCCGGCATGGTTTCTTGGGTCCATAAGCCAAAAATAATGCCCAGATTGAGCAATGCAACAGTGCCACATGTAAAGTCTTGTTGCTGTGGAACCAGGACATGATGGTGCAACACAGTTGGATGTAGGCCAAGAGCTCGACCAAAGGTGGACCAGATGGGCAACAAACTGTTGCCAGAATAACTGGATAGCCCATTCCAGCAATGAACGTGAAGACTGGTACCATCTTTTCTGAGACAAATCAAAAGCCAGTGACCATTTGAAGCAATACACGTCCACATAGGTCCATCATAGATGCCCAGGAAGACACTGGGGATGACCATGTTGTCCTCTGCCCTCAGGATGATTTCGGTACTTCTGCGTGAGGGAATCCAACATTTTCTTCGGTTGCGCTGACAGAGGATTTGATCAGCCATCCAATCCAAACATCGATCACTCAATCCATGATCAGATGGACCTCCTGCTGTGATACCACCTGTCATAGTAGTGATGGTCGTAGGGGTCCATAGTCGCATATCCAACTGCGTCCGTTCCCCAGTGAGTACATTGAACCAGGGCGAGGAACGATCCAACCCACACTGGTCAATGAACTCAAAGAAGAAGGTGCCTGGTGTGGTCATGTAGAAGGTCTGCAGATCCTGCCCTTGGAGGGTAATGCAAATCGGTCCTGCCGGAGGAGGAGTAATATGCTTCTTCTGGCAGAACTTCAGATGGTAGGTGCCAAGTAGTGGTTCAGTCTGGACATAGTGATAGTCCGGGATGGGGCCCTGTTCATCTGAAATTTGCGCATACTGCCCTCGGTCCAGCAGCTTTTGCTCTGCTTTCTTCCAATCACCGATGGTTTCAGTAGGCAAAGCCATCATAGAATCCTGAAGGGGATCACCTTGAACTCGACAAAATCCGACTTGTGCAGGTAGTGCCCGAAATAGGAATGATCCATGTATCTCCTTCATGATGTACATGATGTAGGCCGTGAGTGAGACCACCGGCTGCACCCCTGGGTTTGTAGTTTGGAAGAAGTTTGCCAACATCCAAAGAGATTGTACCGGTGAAGCGCATTGACCAACATAGCATAGCGAGTCTCGGCCAGTGCCAATGAACTGATATCGCGGTGGAAGGCCACAGAGAACGGCCGCTTCAGCAACATGTAGATACCGAAAGCGTCCTGTTGCGGTGCTGCGTACATAGAAGCCACGTAGTCCTCCATGAAATAGACGCTCCACACTGAAAGGGAAGGCCCTGCATCCACAGGGACAGGCTTGAAACGGCGTTCCATAGGAGCGCAAAATGCATGGACATGGCAGAGTGTTCTGCAGGTGCCGGATGTCATTTCCATAGCACTTGTTGCCATACATCTCCAACTCATAGTCCGTCAATGCCAAAAGCCCTTCTTCATTGGCTGTCCAGCGTGGCCACTCCGGGAAGAAAGCGATGATAGTCCTCATTTCGTCCAAAATGGGAAGGTCTGGGTACTGCAAAGGTTGGTAACGTTTCGGGGCAATGACTGCCCACCATCTCGTCCTCCGACATGGCCAGCATTTGTGCAGCTGCAAAGTAGTCTGCACCAGTTCCATGCCTAAACTGTAGGCCAACTTCTGCAATGCCTCCTGCACATAGGTTGCTTGTCCCGCATTGGGAACGCACTCCAATAAGAGGCCAGACATCTGTTGTTCCCATGCCAGCTTCACCATAGCGAAGAAGGAGCCCGACCTTAAATCCGATGCCCCTTTTTGATCGCCCTGAGTACTGAGCGGTTGGGAAGGGAATCCGCTCATCAACCAGCACCGAGCTGGATATGGGGTGGTGTGTAGAACCCACCGATCATCAGGGTTCTGGATGTCTCCCACCAAGGCATTCGGTACCTTGTTCTTCTGCGTAATCGTCACCGCGTCATAGTTCAGGTCCATAGAAGCCAGTGATTGCATACCAAGGAGATTGGCACCAAAGCCAATGCCCCCGATTCCTGCACATGCTTCCTTGTAGGCCATGTAGGTGATGTCCGAGTCCGGCGGGATAGGCACCACTTGAGAAGTAGGAGTCTCCGACAAGGTAATCGGCTGTAGCGAAGACACTTGCCAGTTGTAGATCATAGCTTTTGCTCCTTGCGGAAGATCCAATGGACGTAGTACCACAGGCTCGCCATGAGCCAGTGCCACATACTGCGGCTCCCCATGCACTGATTGCAAAACGCCGCTCCAAAGAGACCCATGCTGACATGAGCTGAGCCGAAGATCCATGATACCAACGGTTGAAACAAAACCTCAAGCTTCAGCGGTCGTAGGTAAACCACTGACAGGTCTTGAGCCGATACCTAATGCGCAACATTCAAAATTATGATAATGATAATGATGTTCAATGAAAATAGACAAAGATGCTTGATCATTGGTGATGGGTAATGATTATGGATGACGATGAGGGGTGACGACGTAGAAGCATGATATTTCCAATTCCTTGCTGGCAGACTTTTAAAGAAGACGACGTGGACAACAAAAAGAACACGCAGAAACACAGAAGGCTCCTCCACCTCTCTTTGATCCTTTTCGCTCCACTTCGACCGCTCCTTGCCGCGAATCAGATAATCCAAGATATTCCATGAAAACTGGCGAGCCAGGAGCTCCCAAAGGAGAATCATTGATAAAAGCTTGAAAAGAAAAAGGTGCGCTTGGAAAAACCTTGAAAATACCATTTATGGCTGAAGACTACTCAAAGATAGCTGTGAAAGTATCTTTGGCATTCAGCTACACAACTTCCCTCTCCTCTTGTTCAGAGCTGAGAGTCTGCTTGGACTGTTGGCTTTGTGTGGGACACTGTCCTGAGCGGGTGAGTTTCAGGCATCTGACCACCTGAAACTTCCAGACTCGTTGGAGCTTCCTAAGTCACATTTTGATGTTTCCAAATTACATCTTTACGTAAAAAGGATTAAAAAGGTCTAGTGCACATGCTTGGCAGGATGCAAAAAAGGTGGCATCTCTCCGTATAGCACCCCCGAACCCTCCCACCGCTCCTTGATTCTCCTGAAATGTGCTCCATGCCTCAACACACAGAAGTCTGAGAAAAACACAACAAGCACAAAATTGCGATTTCCATTTCCCATATGTCTCTAATATGCCCCCAATGAATTTCCTGTGTCCCTTCCAACTCAGAAGGGCGTCCAACGGATCTTTCCTGCATCTTTTTGTTTATGCAAATCATCTCAACTTGGAGGGCCTCTTTGTGCATCGCGTCGACCATATCTTTCACTGCCTGGATCACCTGAAAGGTTCAGCCAAATATGATCAAGTCAAGCTAATCAAAGTGAAACTTTGAATCCCCTGCTTCTTTTTTTTGAGGATACAATATACACAGTATAATAATGTATATATGGATATTTAGAATCTTCCTTTATCCATGAAAACGATCTTATGTGAGGTGGAGGCTTTGCCCCAGATGAGGGTTCCTGAGATGATGTTCAAGGTATTGACTTGTCTGACGGCAAATGAACACATTTTGAAACCACACATTTTACAAAAATTGAGAAAAGACTTGGACACGAGCACACACAAAACATACTAGGTATCATAAAAACATATATTCAATATTGTCCAATATTATCCAATATTCCATATAGTGTTCTTTTTTGAAAAACCATCCAGTGATGTTTTTCTGAATTCCTCCGATCTCCCACCTTGTTGTTGGAGGCGGGCGTGTTCAAGGCTTCCAATTCCACGAGGTCAGCCAAGTTCTGGAAGGCTGAAGATGCCATTCGTTTTGGGTGAAAAGGAAAAAGAAAAACATGATTTTTCAAAAAAACATGATATAACATGGCTATTTCCTGCTTGAACATTGAATTTTCGTTCTGAATGAAGTTTGATGTTTGAATGTTTTAGAGATCACTCTTTTTGGGGTTCTTTTGGGGTCCGTGAACAAGTGTCCTCCCGAAGACCTCATAACGGGTCTTCGAGAACTGCCGTCGATGTACATCACAAACAAGTCTAAGTGGAGTTTAGATCAGACACGCATGGCCGCAAAGGCTTGGACATTCGTAGTTCTTGCAACCACGTGAATCAAGTCTTGCTGATTACAAAGACTGTTACTATGAGATGCTTGTGGCTAGGGGGTGCTTAAGAAACTGAAATCAATGGGTGAGGGATTGGGCCCGACAAAACTGGAACACGACCAAAAAAGCACCACGTTTTTGATTTGACCATCATCCAAAAAGAGCAGCTATTTGACAGGGCCGAAAATGGCAGATCCCAATTGACATGTGGAGGTCTCACAAGCTCCAGCAGATTGTGCACCTTCAAGTGATGCTTCTCTCCCACATAGTCTTTTACCTTCTTGTCGACTTTTGGGTACCTGGGTGTGTACGAGTATGTATGAAACGAAGATTAACGGTCGCCATTTCAGCCTATGTGAGAACACATGCGCACAAAGAAAGCACAACGAGACACATTGAAAGAAGGAACTTCACTTTTTTGAGATTTAGCATTACGCACAGTATCCCTTCCAATCTACACTCCACAGTAGATTCCAATGACAACGCCGTATTTTCGAAAAAAAAATAAGCGGCAAAATCCACCTTCAACATCTCGCTGCACATAGCTGTATCCAAATTTGGTCCTATCTAAAAGTCCTTGAACTATGGACCCAACTCCAAGAATAACC
>OMLO01002387.1_pt1 | contig 15130 bp, 5 predicted proteins | sample 1674811 | NCBI WGS metagenome assembly OMLO01 (sample SAMN06265003, study PRJEB25207) | coral metagenome | isolation source: Coral host | place: Mexico:La Bocana,Puerto Morelos, Mexico | collected 2008-11-13 | reverse complement strand
CAGTGAATCATGTGTGTTTTCATTTAGTAACCCAATTCTACACACCGCTCTACACAAATGTGTATTGAGCACTCTTTTGCAGTGTTAACCACAACTTCACATGATTAAAAGTTACAATAATTAGAATGTTAACCATAATTTAATATTGGCCTTATACCTTGCACTGTGCAGGCCCCAAGAAAGTTCACAATGTTTTTATGATTTCCAATTTCTTTCATGGTTTCCATTTCGGATATCAGGTCGGATAATTCAGCATCAGTGGCATTTTCTGTAAGAAACGTGAAAAAGGACTTGATTTCAAAGTTGCATGTAGCTTACTATTTGTTTTCACAGGCTGGTTAAGTCTACTGGAAAACCATAAATTTCCAATATAACAGTATTACATTAACAATAGCTTCAATTTCGCACCTCAGGTTTGCTTGGATATTGGTCTGCAGACATTGTCTGTTCTGAGAAGTGAACAGTTTTTTTTTAAGCTATGCTCTCAGAGAACTGTTAGCTTTGAGGAAATATCCGAAAAATGAAGAACATATCTGAGCAAATAGAGGCTATTGTGTTTATTATCCTACAGATATTTTTTACAACACATGTAGTAGATATTCTCCAGTTTTAGCTGGGGAGTACATGTCACGTGACTCAAAGAAATCCCACAAGGGCAAAAATGTATTTGATGGATTATAAGTCCAAATATCTGAGATATTGAATCAGTTGGTTAGGTGTCAGAGGTTTTTTACTAAGTAGGTTGAGCACTGTTTAATCACTGTCGGAGGGAAAGAGTTTATATTAGATATCATGACTTAATATATACTCAATTTTGCAACTTTAAGGTGAGACTAAGTAGCCACTTCAGTTTCGCATAATAACTATCAGATCGCCAACATAATAGGAGCTTAGTTTATGATAAATTACAATGTTTGAAATATCCAACCTTTCAACATCTTTACAGCAACAGTGCAAGGTGTAGTAATGTTGCCTGGCAGCTCAAAAGCTTCTGCTTTTGCAACATAACCAAATGCACCTTCTCCAGCAAAATCTTTTATAAAAAGTGACTCTCTAGGAACTTCCCATTTCTCATCTAGAGGATCTTCAAATATATCTGAAACACACATCCATAAAATTTATGATTTAGAACATTTGAATGGTTTAAGGGTCAGGTTTAGAAACATAACTTACGAGGCATTTTCAAAGCTAATCCTACATATAGCAGTAGATAGAAAGCTGTCCAATCTGAACCTAGTTGTGTGGCATACCTACCATGAGACTCTACTGTGGTAGAGCATGACAGAATTCTTAAAGTAGTCTTGTCTGATGATGTGTTCCAAGGTTTATCCATTGGTCACTAGATAAGGTCACTAGAAGTGGCAAGGAGGAGGGGTTTTTGGAAATCCAAATGTTTTAAAGAGCAAAAAAAAGTGAACATAAAAAGGAAGTTTTGCTGGTTTCCTGTTATTGATAGTTGGGAAGTCTGCAAGGTCCATTTCTTGGCCTACATGTATGTTACTAAACAAGCTATCCTTCTAAGAGTTGACTCATGCTTAAAATCCAAATGAGGATTAATAATTAAGCATACCATCTGCAAATGTCAGAACTGTTCCACCAGATGCAGATGATGATAGCTGTGACCTGTAACTACTGTTTCTCTTGCGTATTAGGGGTATAAGTGAGTCTCTTATTGACTGTCCATTTTGAAACTTCACTGGAAGAGGAGGTGCACTATCACGTTCTTCACTTGGTGCGTTTGATTCTTGTCGAATTCTTGGTACATGTAGTCTCTGATGCTTGAGTTCTTTTCTTTTCCAGATAAGGAGGAAGATTATAATAGCTGCAACAACACCTATGACTGCTCCTATGCAGCCTATGATAACTTTGATTTGCTGGTGCCTCATGTTACTTGTTGTAGAATGTGTTGTCAAGGTACTTGTTGTACTTGGAACAACTGCAAAGAAAATAAATTTGTTAGTCTAGTTAAAGTCTTGCTGAGAAACCCAACAAAACTTTAATCAAGCATAAAATGCATGTACAAGTATTTCAAACAGGGATTATTTTGATGTTTGGTTATAGGCCTGAGTACTCCCTCTGGAAAGAGGCACTTAGGAGTGCAAATAGTTATTTATTGCAACTTTCTGGTATCACTGAGGATATATGGGACAGAAAGCCAATGCTTTTAATCAGAGTTATTTTTAGGGATGCATTTCAAGAAATAGCAGTAATTTTTTTTAGGGAGTCAAATACTATGCGGAGGCTGCCTTATGGGATCATGTGTACTAAGGCCATCCTTGGTCAAGAAATGACGTTTGAGTGACATTAAACTAAACTGACACTCTATCAACATCTTGGTCATTAGTTGGTTGGGAGTCAACTAATTTTCGTTCAATACATATGAGCCACTGGCTATTGACTGGCTGTCGATCAAGTGTCAATCGAGTGTCAACCAAGTATGGATCGGAATATCAATTGGGTATTGATTGAGATGTCCCTCAAGGATATTGATTGGGAGTATCCACTGCATGATAAGGACTCAGTGGTGATACTGTGTTGATAGTTGTGGTAGACCTGGGTTTATAAATTTTTTCAGTTGATGACAATTTCGTTATTTTCACTTAGTTCTTACTCACTTCATTGTCTGTCTTTTTGGTATCTTTTACAAGACAAATAAAGCTTGACTTATGCCAAGATTAATTCCTTTAGGGGTTAAATTCAAATTTTTTAATGAGGTATTCCTTACACCTGACAAACTCCCCCTCCCTCTGTTAGGGATAGCACAACACTTAAAAACTGGCCCAAAGGAAACAAAAAGTTTTGTTTTCCCCTCAATGGCAAACATTGACATTTTTTGGTGGGACAGTCATTTTGATAAGTGTATATTGTTCACAGGTTGCCAAAGATCACCAGTTGCTTCCATAAAAGGAGAAACAGTCACAGGCACTTTCGTCTTCAAAGTGTTCCATGTACAATTTTCTGATGTATTTAAGGTGCAGTATGCAATGGTCAACTAACCTGAACCTGAAGTGGTGTTTATGCTAAGAAAGGCACTTTGATAATCTCTTCCATACTGGTTGCATACAACACAAGAGTACAACCCTATATCATCCTGTGTGACGTTGTGAATCCAAAGGTAAGAAACATAATCTAACCCCTCTTCCTTGCCTGGCTCCTTTGTGTATTTTGAGTTTGTATGTATCACAGTGAAGTTTCCAAAATCGACATCATGTTCTGATACTGCTAAACGGATGTTGTCCCATTTTATCCAGTCAAATTGGAGTCCAGTTATACTTGCTTCATATTTTGTCTGTAAACACTTAAATTTTGCTGTGTGATTCATTTTGACGCTGATGTTCGCCAGATCATACCTTGAAATTGTTGGTGCAGAGCTGCTACCTGAGCCTGCAAAATGAAATTAATAAGTTGATTAGGGTGGGAGCATTTTGTGTTATGTACATTTGCTTTGGTTTTACTTTTTATATTTTATTGAACACTTCAATGTTTTTGGTTATAACTCTCACCACACTCTCAACCAATTGCAGTCAACCTTCTGTTGAGTGCCACATGCTAAGCAGGTACCATAGTTATCTATAGGTACTATAGTCCCAAAATTGTTAGGTTGCCTCAATTAATTAATTAAGCAGCCATGGCACCTTTTGGTTGAGCCAGTGAGGGTTTTCAGATGTCTTTACCTTTATCAAAAGGATACCCAAATTCACATTGACCTTTGAAGAAAAGTCAGGGAAAATTGAATTAATATAACAGCTGATTTCAGGCTTGAAGAAACATTGTGGTCACTGTGATCTCAATGATGTTTTTCCTTACTGAAGAAGGAGGATATTTGTTGGAACTTGATAATCTTAGACTAATGAATGGGTCAGTGGAAAGGACAGTTATAAGGGGAGGCTAGGTAATCTGTTTCTGACATTTTGTATTTTTGGTTTGGGGGATTTTATTTTGATTGAGGAAAAGTCAGGGAATTTTAAAAAGTTATGTCTGTGGCAACCATGTTTGTGGGCAGGGTGTGGATTTTGATGATGGGTCAAAACTCATTAACTCCCTAGGGCGAACAAAATTCAATAACTCCTTAGGGAAACAAAAACTTGAACTTTCGACTCGCATGTAATTATGTCCTGAATCTTGGAACTGTCAAAGAGCCATTGAATTTGAGCAGCGTTTCTCACTAAAGGAGGCATTCACTACTCAAGAAAAAGGATTTCTAATTGCAAAACATATCAGATTAACAAAGGGGAACATTTTGTATCTTCAAGCTTTTAATTTGGTGCCAAAATGGGTCACCTGGGTTTAACAACTCGTTCTTTGATCACTGTTGCCACCATAAACATCACGTCAAGCAAGTTTTTTCTATTTTTGAGTTGGGAAGTATAACTTAACTCTTAATTAGTGGCCCCACAGGAAACAGTGAGTTTTGTTTCCCCTCGATCTCGATGTTCCCCTTGGCTTTGCCTTGGGAAACATGGAGGGTCTCAGACAAACAAAACCAATTGTTTCCTTGGGGACCAGTCATTAAGTGCTTATTATTCCTAGAGCATTTCTCAGAAACTCTTTATTTCTATTCAAGATTCAAGTTTCTAAAACGGCGGAAAGCGTGTTCAAGACGAATTACTATTTATTAGTATAACATTCCTAATTCTTCTGGCAATATGTCCAATCCTAGTTTTCCTGGTTGAGATTTTCCGAAGGGGTTTGATACTACGCCACAATTCAATTATATTGTGAGAAAAATAAGAGAATTCGGTGATTGGGAATGTGCTGTATTTTTTCATTGTCAAGGAAGTAGACGACACGAAATAAAATAAAATCTTGCGCAAACAGCAAGCTTTAAAACAAACAGGAAATTTGAGGTAATCATAGTTAGCTTTCACTTTGACGATCGCATTTGCCTGCCTTAATAAATTAACTAATTTCCATTTTTGAATTTTTAAAATCGTAAACAAACCGCCAAAAAGTTACAAAGTTGATAAGCCATGGATTTAGTCGAATTAATAACCAAAAATGGAAATAAAATTATATTGTTGCATGACGATATGTTTAGGATCAACTGCGTGGTTCTTAATGTTTTATATTAAAGAATAATCATGAGTACCATAGTACTCGAAATCCTTTTTCTCTATATAAAAAAAGGTTTCCGATTATGACTTGATATTGAAGTAGATGCCGCTGATACGCTTCTATGCAAATTTAATCCATTCTCGTCAATTCGTATTTACTTTAATCTGTATGATCAATGGAGAGATGTCTAGAATGGCGATTTCTACGTCGCAAGTTTGACATTAAACAAACTCGCAGTGCTATAAAAGTGAAGTTCTATGCAAAGCATGTTGTGAGAAGGGCATTTTCTTCCAAAACGTCGCTGTCATCACACGCAGCAATTAGTATACCCAACTGTAACTGTCAACAATGCTCCCACCACGCTGCCTTTACCCAGCTGCGACAAGGTTTTCCATTTAATTGATCTAATTCTGCTTTAGACAGGCCACTTTCTTTTCCATTCATTTTGATAGACGCCAGTTTAAAAATACACCAATGCAAAGCAATAATATCAAGTTGGGGGCGCCTTATCATTTATCGGAGCACTCTCTCCGGAAGCCCCACGAATCGTGTTTGATGATTTTACCCAGCTGCACTTCTCAAGCCAGCTAATTATTGCTGCAGTGTATATTTTCCTCTCAGTTTCATTAAAAACATCATCAAACGTTCGCAACTTACAGTTTTGAAATTGGGGATCCCTGACGCACCTCCTATGCTCTTCGTTGCAGCTACTCGAATGGTCTGGTAGCGCTGCTGTTGCTGTTTAGAAATGAAATGAATTACTTTGTCACAATGATCAGTTTAGCGTCAAAATTACAATAAACTTACAACTGCTCTTTATAACAAAATACTGTAGGTGTGATCAATAGAGGCGTACATATTTAGAAAGGTTGTCCTGGGATATTTAAGAAAGAGCGTCGATGAACAAAGCTTGACTAAAAGATGACCACAACGAGGAACTTGTACCTTGTAATCGGTATCCGACGAGCAAAGTCATACGAAGCCAGACTAGTAGATGTACGACACGTTTGATGGCCATTCCAGTTTTCTTCCCGTGCCTTTTTAATTTCTATTTAACCAACCATTCCTTTGCCGTTCTGAAAAGACCATGGCGACAAATCTGGCGACTGAGCCTCTAATAGCGAAGATTTAGCCAGCTCCGTCCTCTCCCATGTCAGCTCGGTGGATTGTAAGTTTACTGAGTCACTGTGTCACGTAAGCACTTGTCAATATCGGCGGAGATCTAATGGCCGAACTGTCGTGTTAAGATCCTTACGTAGATAACGAACTATAAGTAACCCAAACCGGGATCAGGCGAAAATCAACTTGATAAGTGCATGAAATTCAGGTATGCCAGGAAACTACTCTAATATTGCCAACACCTGACAAAGCCAAATTTTGCAAAGGTTCTTTGTTCCAAGTTTTATTGCACGTCTTTCATTGGACATTTTAGCCGCAGGCGTAAGCGCGAATGACGTTTAAGCTCTCGTGAAAGGAACCGCTTAAGAGGGAATTCTTTCGCGGTGAGCCTAGAGGATTTTATGGTCCATAATGAACTAACTTTTTTCCGTGTCTTTTGCACACAGGCGTTTGAATTCTCACGGTTGGAAATGGAAAGTAAACGAAATGAAATTCAAAGTTAATTGTTGATAACAACGCCGTGTGCCGTTTAACTTCACGGGGCACATATTGCTAATGGGCAATTAGCGAATTTCGCTTCTTTTGACGTTGTTCCACGAAAGCTGTCAAGGTTTAAGCTACTGTAAATTTAAAGATTATGCGTACCAAGGAAACAGAAAGAAAATTCGAGTCCATAGACAGGTGTAACACTGACGCGCCATTTGCTCAATATAGTCAATTACCGAGTCCAAGCGTACGCAAATGGAACTCGTTATTGCTTAAAATCGATTCAAGTGCTTCGAGAAGTGCGCTTTTGATTTGTTTTAGCTCATTGTGCTCGATGAAGAAATTGTTTTGTAGTGTTCTAGTGCGCTAGCGCTAGCACTTGAAGGGCACGACGACTGCACACTGAATTCAAAGTGCGAAAAAAATACCACTGCCCTCTTTATTGTAGCTATTGGTAACCGTACATGTAGTTAAAATATTAAAAACACAATAAAATAATATCTGTTTTAAGCTTCACTTCTAGCAGCCATGTCTTTAATATATCTTTAAATCTGCTGTTTAGTTGAGGAATTAAATTGTCTGTATCTTAGGATCCAGCAAGGCTAGGAAAGATAGACAAACGGACAGACAAGATATACACACCGTTTGTATGTAAATTTTGCTATCTTTGTCATCTTTCAAGGCAACATGATCACGGGAGAACTTTGTCAGGCTTTATGAAAACATTTTTCTCACGTATTAATCTTTCAGAATGCAACCCTATATGTATGATAGTCGTACTTTTAGCTAAATTCAGTCGGCGTAATGTCTCATGAAAACACGCAGTGGTCGGAGGTTTAGTCGAACTCCCATGCGGCTATCATTTAGTTATAAATCAAGGGATCGTCTCTAAATGTTGATGAAAAGAAAATTCCTGGGAAAATCAAGTCTTCAGACAGAGCTATTACAATTTTTTTGCTTTAATAGATATTTGTTTTGCTCGCCGTTTTATCCCTTTTTTTTTCGCACATTTGAAAGTTTTTATTCACTTTAGGTTTAGCTATTGTTTAATAATTTATCTCATTTATTTGATGTAAATCGCTTATGAATACATGTATAATATTAGCACCTTACAAAAATATATCTATTATTATTGTTGTTTTTACTATTATTACAGCAGAGATTTTGTTGAAAGCATCGTAGCTGGTAACATTGAAGCATATAGGTCAACCAAAGATGGATTTAGCCCCGGGAATTATGCCTTTTCGATCAAATGTGCGTACACGGCTATTGTTTAACTGTTTACTGACGTCTGTCCAAGGCGAATCATTTGCAATGAACGTGACTGCTTTGTGATGGACTACTCGAGACACTTGGACGGTTTAATATGAAGATAAAGTCTCATTTCCTGACTGCGTTGTTGTGATCAGTTTGCTCACGAGTGCAATAACATTTGTGTTTACTTCTAAAAGAAACGGAATGGATAAAAGTTTTTCTTAAGTTATCTAAAAATAGCAGGTAATACCCTAATCATGTTCTTGAAAATCTACACCACAAAAGAAATGAAGCTTCAATGCCCTTAATGCGGTATAAACACTTGAGACAGGTCAGAGGCCACCTCTTGGTGAGGCTTAAAGCATGAAAAGGAGCTCATAATCTTTAGTTCTGGTTCCTTTGAAGCTTCAGCACTCGCTTGTCGAGTCCCTGTATGTTTGGAAATCAAAGTTGACCACTGGCCATCCCTTGCATTGTTCATCAACAACCAACTGCCAATTTGCTGTGAACCGAAGCGGGGACTGTACACATTCCTCTTGGAAAAGATGGGGCCCCCCGGCTAGGGGAAGGGGGAAGGAAAGAGTGGGACGAGTCCAAAGAGCGTCTGCGTAGGACGGACCAATCAGGTTGCCCCCATTTCCAACATTAATTAGGGGGAGGTAAGTCCTCCAGCTTAAGTGTTCCATCTACTTTTGTTTGGGACTGCAGGAGCTCAATAAGCAGGCATTTGAGTGGAGTTATCGAGGTGGAGTCAGGAATCAAATGGCGGAACTCAACTATAAGAAAACAACAGTAAGCAAGTGTATTAAGAACTTTTCTTATATGATTCCACTGTAACAAGTTTTCAGTTAATATCGCTTATTTTGTGTACCCTATTTATCCTCAGTTCTCGTTGTTAGAGATATTTAAATTCTAATTTTAATTCTATTATACCTTCAGACAAATCAATTTGGTGTTAAGAAGCTGTCAGACCATTTCTGATATCCCGCAAACCTCCTCGATTTTGCGTCTTTTCACAACCATAACAATACAATGGACGTATGTATGGTTTTTCAACAGGGACCTTAATAAGCATTATAGAAGTTGGTTTTCAAAGAGACTGGAGGTTAAACGAACTTTTAGTTTTTCGAGTCTCCAGCCAAGGACGGAGCAATAAAGGAAGAACATACAGCTTTGTTTGAGGAAAGAAAATAAGCGGCTATTTTGAAAATTGATCTGTCAGCAAAGGTTGTTTTATTGTTTTTTGAAAAAGCGAATACGCTTACTCAGCAAACTAACAGTTCATTTTTGTTTTTTGCAAGACAGGGAAGAGCAATAAAGAAAGGAGATACAGCTTTGTTCAGTTAGGAAAGAAAATCAGCTGTTTCTCTCAAATACGCTACTGAAGTTCTTTCAAATGAATTGGAAGCTATTTCCAACTGAAATAAAATAAATCGAAACTAGATTAATGTTTCCGCCTCATACCCACATTGTTGGTTTGCAATGTTATTTAAAGAGTTGTTCCCAGTTTTCCTCCTCAAAAAAACCGTCACTTTGAATAACCGAATTTAACCTGCGAGACAGAGATTCTCTTCTCCTTCTCGCGGGGAGACGTTTTATTGAAGACTCTTTCTCGCAAGGTGACGGTAAAACCAGGTAAAACCAGGTCAATCCAAACTGTTATCTGATACAGTGTCGCACACGGCTAGGTTGGTTACTGCTTATCTTCAACGCTTAAGTCATAAAACATGAGGGAAAATGTTAGGACACCAAAAACATGACACATTTCTTGTCGCAAAACTTGTTTTTATTTGAAAGCTTGCATTAGTCATTAATAAACCTGATCACTCCGTGAATATAGATACATCTGTATGTAAACATCCCCATTTAAATGAGAACGTCTTTTGTTTTACCTCTATACACAACTATTGCATAGCCTTATTCTTGAAGTGTTAAAATACAAGAGTATCAGCTCTGCTTAGTTGAGACTTGAAAAATTCTGTACAAATATCCTCAACAGTCTTTTTAGAGGACCCGACTTTTCGTTTGTAAAGCCTGTTCCTAATTAGCGACGGAAGTACAAGCATAAAAGAATGCCCTGGCGAGGATGGCCGCGACATGAACATAGGCATACGAATCTCAAAACTTTGCGTTCTTCTAAGGCTGATTTTCACCAGCGCATAGGCATAAGCATAAGCGGGCATACGCAGATGCAGTAACATGCTGATAATTAGTGCCTATCCCAAACAAAAAGGGACTTATTATCAACATATTACTGCGTCTTACTGAGTATGTCGGCTTATGCTTATGCGCATGCTTCAAAGTTGATGCAATGTCGTTGCTATGTCCAGTGAAGACATGGTGGCATAAGCATAAGGTGCAAGACTATCGGCCGATCAGTGGGCACTTTATCCTTATGTCGACTATGTCCTAATTGAACCTAAGAAACTTTACAAGAACGCTTATGCCTATGTCGCATACGTCCTCACTAGCGCATTAATCTTCTCACGTTTATGCTTATGGTTGCGTCGCAAATGCGAACCGGGATTTAAAACTTTACAATAAAAATATCTTCATTTGGTGGGTTGCTGATGGACGTGCGAGTCCCGCCTCTATCTATTGATCGTTAACCCGGTACCGACGTTTTTATTTTGAAAATAATAATTAAAAAAGCCCCCTCACGATCAAGGAAAAAAAGGAACGGTGGCAATTTGGGTTTCTCACAAAATGTGGTTATCTTCTCACATAAGTTCTTTTGGTTCACGACGTTGTCTTGTTTGTTACGTTAACATGCAAGAAAGAACCATACTTGTGTTTTATGGTAATGTAATGACACATCTTTCCTCTTAGTGTCATAACTTCCCGGTCTGCACATTTAGGCTTTAAAATCTCAAGATAGAAGTTTCCTTTTTGATGTGGAAAAGGAGAATACATCAATAGACTACTACAAAGTCTTTTTAGTACTTCCGAAATAAATTCCTAATTATGCTTTATGTAATTTACTTGGAAATAACGGCCGAAGGAAATATTCGACATTGGTTTTTCTGATGTCCGCACCAAACCTTAAATACGGTTGAAGCTGTTTTACTGTCCTTGGTATGAGCGTGGCCTACTTAGGTCTGTAAAAAATATTCTTGGACCGATCGTGGATTAACTAAACATGGTTTCTGTAAATGAGAGATAAGCTGCCGGGCGACAGTCGCTAAGGACATTTTTCCCTGCGACACTTTCTGTTACGTCAAGTCCGCTAGTCGTATTGGACCAAACTGCACCATTTTGTTGCCTTACTGAATTTCTTTCTTCGTTTTTTTTTTATCGCGTAATATCAACCTGCTGTGGATCACGAAGTATTTGTGAAACTGATATAAATCTTCATATTTGACAAACCAAGTACTTTGGTGTCTAATGTAGTAGCCCTCCATTTACTACGAATAGAAATTTACAGTTGGAAGAGCTTCCGTAAATATCAAGAAAGAATTGTTATTATAAAGGGAATAGGTTTAAGTTACGCATATTGAAAAGCAAAGACTGAATATGATTACAGCTGTCTTTCGGTCTCCGCAGTAACAAGAGCCAGCGTTGTTGAATGTGGAGCGTGAACTTGCAGTAGATCAGTATATTGTGTTGTGCGATATACTTTTCCAAGGGCAAGGTTTCCATGACAGATACTTTGATTTTGTACCTCAATTGACTTAAAGCTACTGTTACTCGATGTTGACCGCGCCTGCTTGTCTACACTTGAGAATCCCTGGTAAACAGCTCCGAAACATAAACGCAATGATGAATTACGTTCCTGTTGATCCTAGTCCAGTCTCAAAGAACGGCTCCTGACCATCCATGTGCTGGGCTAGCATCACGGTTTAATTTACCAATGCTATCATCTTCTCAAGTCAGTGAGTTTCACTTGTAGCTCAGTTCGTGGCTATAGAGAAGGAATTCGAAGAAGCAATTGATTTTTGTGTCTTACTCCAAGTTGTTGCTAACACGAGGACTCGGTTAGACCTTCATTGTTAATGTCAGAATCGTCCGTTATGGGTGTTTCCATGTCTCTCGCTAGGTCGTCGATGGATTGGGCCAAGATTTCCAAATACTCCTGTTAGAGTGCGAGAATAGTAACACATAAGTACGACAAAAGAAAAAAAATCACGGATTTCGCTTCTTGCTTTCAAATCACTACCGAGCTACTACCGAATAAGTATAAGTATAAACGAGTTGACTTCATCAAGTTGATGTTTTTTCTCGTCCTTTCACGAAGGGTTTTTCTACGAGTTTTCTCTCTCGACAAAAACCGACGCTTTCCAGATTCAAATTGTTATTACGGTTGTTCATTGACAAGGAACTAAAACTCTACTGGCTATCCCCTAATCGAATTCAAAGTAATTTTGGCGTAAATAGTATTTTTTTACAGCTGATCAAATATTTTTCTGGTGGTACGCGAGTACACAAACTTCAACAGAGTGAAAACTGGAACTACATGAACATTACGTTTGACCCTGGGAAGTAAATGGTTAATAGCAGACAAGGACAGCTTAGGTTGCTTGAATGTGCCAAAGGAAGGGAAGTATTATAGTACAGCGGATTAAAAAAATATGACACTTACTTTGCTTGCCATAGATGACAACGTGGCATCAAATCGCTTCCTAAGTTGTGTGAATGACGCTCTGTTCGTGGAGTTTTCATCCCAACAATTAAGCATTATGTCGTATCTAGTTTTAAATATAAAGAGCATGTCACGGTCTTTACTATGGTCTGTGCTAGTTTGTTCTTTTCGTAAATCAGTGAAAAACTATTGGGATATAAACAACTATCTTCTAAGGTGGCATAGAGACAGTGCTTGAATGACAATCACGTCTGTTTGGTTCATTTGACTTATTGTTAACCTGATCAGTTTCGAACTATGTCGGGTACGCAACATGGCCGTCGTAAATCCTCCTTCGTATGATTCGTTTTTCTATTTGTTTAGAATTAAAATCTTTATCAGAGTTTAAATAAAAAGGAATAAAATCTTGAAAGATAAGCCACTCGGTGACTATATATTCTCAGTGCTCTCCTTGGTGCCAGGGCTGACTCAACTACATGTATTCACGAAGTATTAATCGCCCAACAATACCAATGCAGGCCTGACTGGGTGACATTTTTTGCATTATCAGCAATCAAGAACATGCTTGAGTGAATTTCCTGAGAAACTTAAGCTCGATTTAAATCAAGGCTTAGTACATAGACCGCCACCCACAAACGCTTGTAAGTCAGTAAGGAGGGTCTAAACGGAACAGACATCGCTGAATTTGTGAACTAACTCGGTGCAAGATTAACACTGGTATAGCTTCACGGCAATTACAGGTCTGCAGATTCCAAAACACTCCGGTTTCCTTGTTTTATGGATGGCACTCGAATATTTGCAAAGTTTGCATTTAGAGATTGGCAAAGGCAAGCGGCTTAAAATTAATCCGGCTGCTGTGTTTTTTGGAGCTCAGCCTCTTCGTTTTGCCAAGCGTGTCTTTCTAGATATTATTTTGTCCATTACGCCTTGCAGTGTTCCCTTCTATTAATTAGTTGGAAAAGCGATGGAAATGGAAGGAAAAGGTTTAACTTACATATCGCTTGGACAGTTTTGAGGCTTCTGCATCCTATAGCCAGACTTCAATAGATCGAACAGCTTTTCTACAGGTATCCCAGGATATGGAGAACCCCCTACAACAATAAAACGTCGCAATTTTAGTTAATTGTAAGAAATTTATTATAGCATGCCCTAAAGATATCTTATTTACGGTTTAGATAATTAAATCATTTTTGAGCGCTGGGAAATGAGCTTTATTGCGAGTTTATTCCTGGTATGTTAGCAAACGACACCAAATTGCGCTTAAATTTCGTTATTGTTACGCTATTTTAGGGATCACATACCCGTTAGAAACAAAAGAGTATAACAATTGATCTCTATAGGGAAAAATTAATACCGGTAAACTGACAGTCTTACCAAGAGTGAATATCTCCCAGAGAAGTATACCGAACGCCCAAACGTCACTTTGTGTGGTGTAGACTCGATCAAACAGTGCCTCGATGGCTAGCCATTTAATCGGTAGCCGACCCTGTGAATAAAGTTCAGGAAATCGGATAATTAATAACTAGAGGCTAAAGTATTCTCGATAGCATTTCTGTCTTCCTCCCAGGGTAAGTGCTCATTCAGATCATGGCTTAGTCTTCATGTACTCACATCGGTGGTTTTTCTGTAGTATTCCAAGTCTTTAACATTCCTTGCCAAGCCGAAGTCGGCGATTTTCATTACGTAATCTTCTCCAACAAGGATGTTTCTGGCCGCAAGATCACGATGAACACACTGCATTAAGAAAAAAAAAACAAGATCAGACAATTTGCCCATGTAAACTTTAAGTAGCCAACTTATAACGCCACTTTGTATTCCGCGCCTTCATTACGAGTGTTTTGGCTCGCACTAAACACCTAGAGTAGCAACATTCTAGTGTCAGAATATTCTACGAGACTTTTTTTTTAATTTCAGTTGGTATACTAGGCTGTCTGTAATTAACCAATGGTTCAAATAACGCCAACTCTTTCAAGTGAGCTAAAGGCCTGGTTACTTCTGCGTTGAGGCAGTGGATAACTGGGCTTGGTTGATCAAAGCCTGATTGAGCTAACCAGGGATTAGTGATAATTTTGATCTGAGTTTTTTAACTTTTCGGTGTGGTTTTCTGTTTATATTGTTTGTCCTTCAGGTTTGTATTTGAATAATCTCAAATATACACAAAACATAGGCAGTGGAGAACATTTTTATAAAACGAAAATTAATACTTCGACTAACTTTTAATCCTGGGTTAGCGCTAACCGGCTTTCGAACAATCCAGCCAGAAGAGTATTACTAACACGCTTAATTCGTAATGCTTAAGCAAAAGTCTTACTAAGGCCCTACCTTTCTTGTTCCAAGGTACTCCATTCCTCTTGCTATTTGAAAAGCAAAAGACACAAAATCCCTCATAGTGAGGGAGGGACCAGAATAACTCTGTCTACTGTGCTGGTATTCGGAAGGTCTTCTTTCTCTCAAGAATTGCCGAAGATTACCGTGAGGTGCAAACTCGACAACGACAAACAAAGGACCTGAAAGACCAGATTCACACCTGTAAGTAAAGTTTCCAGACTGTCTTCTTCTTAAAAAATGAAGCCTTTCGATCCTAGTGGACCATAGCTGCCGGAGCTTATCCCCGGTTTCTGTAGCATGAAGCGGCTA
>OMLO01002386.1_pt1 | contig 15131 bp, 13 predicted proteins | sample 1674811 | NCBI WGS metagenome assembly OMLO01 (sample SAMN06265003, study PRJEB25207) | coral metagenome | isolation source: Coral host | place: Mexico:La Bocana,Puerto Morelos, Mexico | collected 2008-11-13 | reverse complement strand
CAACCTTTCTCCGTGCCCCACAACGTACAAACCCTCAAGGAAGTAGATGGTGTAGTGGATTGACGCGGTGGAGTCTGCTGAAGCATCTTCACAGCTGCCTTTCCATCCTTGTCTTGACTTTCACCACCTCGACCATAAACCATCTGATCTGCTTCTGAAAGAAGAAGATCATAAAAGTGCTCTAGCGTCGTCATTGTTGGCCTCACGTCAATCTGCTCCTGCATCCGAAATGCAGACATTCTGAAGCTGGCCTGTGGAAATGAAGGCCACAGTTCGCTCATCACCACATCAAGTGCCTTCACCAAAATCAATGGGTCGGGCAACGTCAAACCCAGCTCCAAAGCTCTGGTTTGTTGTCTCTTCCAATGACGAAGTTTTTGAACGGCTTGAGCTGCACTGGTTGCAGCAGACGTAGTGGTGAGCTCCGATAGGGTATAGGTTTTTTCAGCCAATCCTCCTGGTTGATAGCGACGTAGGATTGCGAAAAGCACTCCAGTCACCGACAATTGTCTGGTAGTTACCAGTTCTGACCGGATGGTCTCTGGCACTGCACTCAGCAGCAGAGTTGTCACTCTTTGGTTCAGTCGATCGCTGCCTGGGATTCCTTGATCCAATTCAGGTGCTTTGATATGTACTCTTTCAAGTGGATTTGCTTCAAGCCACTGTCCGTAGCGTTTCATCACCATGTCGGTAGTTGTGTCCCACCACCGTTCAGCACCTGGACCAACATCTGCTATGTAGGGCCGAATTTGCGCCAACCAATCTCCTGCTTCAAGCGATGCGTTCTTGCCACCAGGTTCGGTAAGCTTCGGCAACGTCACCGCAACACCCTTTAAGGAATTCTCCAGTTTGTCGGGGCTCTGTCCTTCAATCTCCTTTCTTACCGGATTCTGTGGTTGTACTGTCTGCTCTTCAAGCCGTTGTTTCAACCTAGCCACTTCATCTTCCAGGATTTTCCTTGTCTCTTGTTCTTGTGCTAGACGTCTGTCCATCTCAGACGATGATTCAGCACCTTGATCTCCATGAGCTCCTCCTGGATGTTGATGGTGCCCGTCTCCTTTTCCGTGATATCTCTTCTGCCCAAGATCTCCCCCTTCATGTCCGTGCCGTTCTCCTTCAGCAAGTTCATCATAGGCCCTGCTCAAGGACGCTCCACGAACTTCTCCATGTGCCCTGCTCAGGGGCTGAACTCGTAGATCTCGACCAAGCTGTTGTCGTACACCCTCAAACTCTTCGACCGTTTTATACGACTCCATACCTTGAGATGCCGGAGTTGCCCAGTAGACATCTTGGAAGCGTGAACCACCACCATACCGTTCATGTAGTATTGCCCGCAAGCGCTCCTCTTCTGAATCCAGCCATTCAACTCGTTGTTGATGTCCTCCTTGTTCAGCTCGATGTTGAGCTTGTTCATGTCGGGAACCTCTCCCGCCTCCACGATCACCAGGATGTAGAATCTTGGGTGGTTGGGGTCCCAACCACTTGAGAGTGTTCTCAGCTCTCTCTACTTCGTACTGTTCATAGGGAAACTGCTGCACCTCCTGAAAGGTCTCAGGTGGAGGAGCCAATGGAACCTGTGTCCCATTTGGTGTGAACCTCGGTTCCATCATCCGGCTAGTACCTTCCTCAATTCGACGTACTGGAGGTGGTGGAGGTGTCACATAGCCGGATCTAGTTCCATCTACGGCACTCCAACTGGCACTTGATTGCGCAGATCCTTCCCCATTCTTCTTCATTGTTTCTAGTTCCTTCTTCAATCTTGCATTCTCTTCTTTGAAGAACTCAAACACTTCCCTTTCTAGTTCTCGTTCTACTTGATCCTGCACCTGGGTTGACTGAATCCAGCTGCTTCTCGACTCTTCTTGTCCTCGTTCTTGCCCTTGTTGGCTCCAACTACTCGGTGGAGTCCTGAAAGTCTTCTGTCCAGTACTTCCACTTCCTCTGCTTCTTTTCTTCCAAAACTCCGAGATCTCTTTCGCCTCGGCATAATAGGAGCACCTTGGTCTGGTCCCCCCACTCCTTTTCCATTTCCAAGTGGTGTGCCTCGTCGGGTACTTCCACTCCGGGACCTCGTTTCCACTGATCCATCTGGCACAGGTGGTAGCTCTCGTGGTCGATGTTGCTGCAGTAGGATGTCACCAACTACACGCTCAGACCAAAAAGGATTCACTTCCACACCTGCATTCTCCAGCGGCAAGGATCTCGATCTCCTAGAACTCATTGCTCAGAAATGCGATTACCTTGGGCTCATAACCTGCTAAACAGGTTGCGCGCCACACTTTCTTTTTGAGCTTTTCAAAAGGCCTGCAGGAAACACTCCTGCCATGCCATGTCTAGTTTATGACCTTTTGTCATGGGAAAGATGTGACATGTCCTTTCGCACTCCCCCAAGTTGCACTAGCTGCAACTTCGATAAGCCGCTCAAGGCCTTTCAATCTGAGATGTGTTCGAAACTACCATCACTAACTATCTCAGACGGCTCATATGCCTCTCCGCTTGTAGCGGGGCCTGGTGTAGAACCATCAGTCACCTTCATCTTGAAGAAAGTATAGCCAGTCCAGGGTTTTCGAAGATCCTGGACCTTTGCGCATTTCGGATCAGTCCATTGATCCTCCAAAATTCGATGCCTTCCATCCTGCTCGAAGACACTGGTAACTCGACGTGAATCCAGATCCGTGACCGTCATAGGAGTTGAGCTATGGACCGGATGATAGTTCCTTTGACGACTTTTGCCGTGAACTCGAATCGCCCATCCATGCTCTCTCCAAAGGCCCAGATTCCAATCATCACTCTTCTTGGTCGGGGGTTCCCAAAATTGGGACAAGAACCATGGCAAGTTCTCCTTTCTGTTTTGATGGATTGCTCCTGGGTCCAATGACACTCCAGGGCTATCCTCTGTTCGATTGCTTCCAGCTCTAGGAGGGAGTACGTCTTGCGCGTTTCTCGACCTCCGAACATCTTCATCAGCACCTTCAAGAGAAGCTCCCTGCCCAGCTCGTAGAACCACATCCACGTCCACATAGCTCTCGCTACCACCACCAGGCAAAGGAGACATCCTCACATGCACTGATTGCTCGCCCAAACCTCCTTCAGTTTGTCCTGAAGATGAGGACGCCATCGATCCATAAGCCACTCTGCCACGTTCAGCAGCGCCACCTCGCCCCTTACCATAGCCCTTTGAATCACCATCTGCCGTAGCTCTTTGCCTTCCATTGCTTTCGCTCTGTTCGGGAGTCAACCGGAAGGCTCGTAAGCCAAGGGCACTACCGCGGGTCCCAAAACAGCTGTCGGTGTCCAATGGACTTTCCCCTACAACTCTGGCTTTGCCGGTGACGCCAGTCTCATTATGGGGGAGATGCGCCGCTTCATCTCTAACCATGTTTGGGGGCTTTTGGACCTGTGGTTCCTTATGCGGTCTTGTTCTTTCTTTTTCCGGTCTTTCTTGATTCTTTTGTAATTCACTCTTCACCAAACTCAATCCTGCAAGTCCAACCAGGAGAGTTCCAATCATCTTTTGCTCTGTGAGAAGCAATGCCGCTCCTGCTCCAGCCAACACTTTGGCTGCATCCTCCCAATAGTTCACACGCATTGATTGCACCCGCAATGATGTCTTTTCATCGTCGATCACCTTCTCATCGTCCGTTTGATCTACCAGCCTCAGCATCTCAACGTACCTGAGGAATTTCTGTCCATGTAGTGCCTTGGTGAGGCCATCCGACACCAAACTATTGCCGTCTTGGTGTTCAATAGTCCATTCATCATCAGCTCGCTGGACCAATTCCCGTAACTTCGCACTTCTAATCCTCAGATGACGGGTACGCCAACTTCCTCCATCTGATGTCAATTGGGATATTCCTGATTTTGAGTCTCCCAGGATCTTCTTCTTCATCCTTTTTCCCCAAATTGCCACCAACGCCGCCAGCGAGTCAATGTTTTGGATGCTCTCATTGTAACCAATCAACTCTGCTTCGCATGTCGACTGTGCCACAAATGGCTGGCGTGTCGAGGACCACATGAGAAGATTCTTTCCATGGGTGATCATTGTACCTTGGATAGACTTGTAGTTCTCGTGTGGCGGGGCATACGATGTGTCCACTGCAATGACCAACTCGTCCAAGCTGGCATCTTCAACCTTGCTGTAGTTCAGAACCTTGTTATATGTCCCTGCCACATATCGCATTGCCCACCATCCAAGATAGCAAACATATCTCGGCCTACGATGAAGAAGTCGAGACATCACCCCGACACTGTAACTCAAATCAGGGCGTGACCGAGATGCCAGCCAGCTCAACTCACCGGTCAGTTGCTGTGCTTCTTTCAAGGCAGCCATATCCATTTCTTCATCAGGACCCTCTTCAATCCTTGGGCACGGGGTAGCAGGGGTGCGCGCAACCCCCAGGGGCAAAGGTTGAAATATAGAACCAGCCCTTGGACCCCTTCCCCCTCAGTATTTGATTGGTCCCCAACATTAGTAAGTGGTAGGAAATGGTCTGCAATAACCTTTTACTATTGCCTAGTGCTCAGGAAATCTACCATTTATCTAATTTCAGGGACCTTCCAAATACACGTTTGATCTGCGGCTTTTTCCACGGTTCCGACTGTCCGCCACTGCCAAGACTCATGGACCGCTCCGGCTGATGCTGCAATTGGCCGAAAAACAAAGATCTCAAGTCTGCGTGTGTTTTTGTGAAAACGTAGGTACGACTCCAGTAAGTGCACACCATACAAAAGGCTCCCCGACCACTGACTTTGGTTTGTTTAGCTGCTGATGTTTGATTTTTTCTACCGTGGTGAATCATCATGCGGGGAAAATGTTTTTTTCTAACTGTCTGAAGCAAATCCAAGGTTAGAAGTGGGGGGGAGAAATGCCTTTGATTTCAAAGCTATTCAACGGGAGCCCACGGCACCCCGCCCCGGAAAACCACTAACGCCTTCCCCCGGAAATAAAGCCGAAGAACAAGGGGCTATTGACCATTATGATCCATTATTAAACCTTTATTTCTGGAGAGCGGAATTTCATGGGAAGGTGATGTTTGAAAGAAAATAAACACAAAACACTGTGATTTACAGTCCACTCCTGAATTTCTGTGGGGGGGCCCTTTGAACAAAAAAGATAAATGGACTTATTTGTTTGGGTAACTGGTGATTTCACCTTACTGTGATTAGATGGTTTTATGGGGGCCATCTTGTATCAATCCAATGAATCTACCTGGACTGACCGGACCTTCCGGTCAGGGTGCATTGAACCAAGAGATGGGAGTTCAAGGATCCCAAATCATCTCAAAAACAGCAAGGTGAACAATTACTAGCATTTTCCAGTTTGGGCGCTGTTTGAGCTAAGAAAAAACGGTGATGTTTGTTGGCACCCCAAACATCATCCATTTGGCACACCGAACTGGAAGATGCTAGTAACGATAGTTAGCATGACTGGAATCGAACTGTGCCGAATTCACCCTTTACTTCTACCATCCTTGAAAACTAATTAGCAACTTTCCAGCGCACCTGAGATTCGGGTTGGAAGACGAGGACCGTGTTCTTTTGGGATGGCAATAGTATCATATGCTGTTATTTTATTCCAGGGAATGTATTCCAGGGGCCCCGCTTGAGACCTACCATTTTTTACGGGGAAATTCATCAACGGTTAGGAATCTCCGAATTTGAAATTCTACGTTGAGGCCGTAAGACGCTTCGATGGCTAATCCCTTCCAAAGCATCATATCTACCAATGGATAGTTGGTGGTTTGCTTCTCTAGAAAGATCCCCATGTAATCATCACTTAATAATTTCAGGATAGGCTCAACCACCAACCGCCAAAACCACCAACTATAACCATTGGTTGCCATTGGCTTTTGATCCGGAAAAGAATGATCTGTTTATCAAGGGTATAAAAAAGGCAATTTTCTGACCACCAGAAGTGATATGTTCATTCACCGGCGCATTGTTGCAGCTGCGCAGGTTCCATTCTGCCAGCTAAGTTTTGGCTGGTCCCCGGCAGTAGTACGTGGTAGGAAATGGCTTGCAACCACCTGTATGATTGCCTTGCGTATATAGGTAATTTATCATTCATCTAGTTTCAGGGACCTTCCAATGGTTTGATCGTCGGCATTCCGACGGTCGGCCAATGCCAAGACTCATGGATCCCTCCGGGTGATGCTGCAACCGGCCGCAAACAAAGATCTCAAGTATGTGTGTCTGTGTGTGAAAATGCAGAGTTTTAATGTAAAATGACATTAAGTTCACATAAATGTGATTTGTTTCTCAAATGGCATCATGAAACGTAATGTATGCCCATCAGATGTTAGAAGTGATATGTTGATTCACAGGCGCGTTGTTGCAGTCGCCCAGGTTCCATTCTGCCAGCTATAATGAAGTACACGCATCCTTTCCGCAGCAACTAAAAACAGCGTAACAAGGAATGTTTCGTTTCACGTTTCGGACAGTTTTTGTTCAACAGCAGTAGCTGGAGGGGTGCTTTAGGGGACGGCTGTAGAGAGTGCCACCTGTTTCCGCTAAGTTTTGTTTGGTCTTTTTGGTTGGGGAACCTTGTAATAATAATGGTCATATGCAATGCTGTAGATCGTCTGTAGAGCTTCCCTTTTGTAGTCAGTATCATGTACAGAACCAACACGAAACATGTAGTGTAATTTGATTGGAACTTCACAAGTTTTGCATCATTACAGGGATCATCCTAATTCTAGCATCAAACTGGCAATGGTTTTTCAAGTATGGTAGCAGATTCTGTGGCATGCGAATTGTTTTTATCGGATGATGACAATCTTTTAGACCCTGGAGTATATAGGTGAGTATTGTATTCCGAAACGGACTGTTGAGAAGCTAATCAAGCTTGCAACCAATGGGCAAGCACTTCACACTCACTGCGACCACTCCAGTCGGCTTCAGCACGCCCTTGTCATTGCAAGACATGTTGAACGCAATAGCGAGGTTCCTGGAGTGATAAAGGACGGTGTTCAAAGGACAATCTGAGGTCAATGAAAGGAAAATCTGAGGCCAATATGAAAGGACAATCTGAGGTCAATGAAACTAATGTTGAAGTGTTTCAAACGACCCGGGTGTCAATACAAGATCTCCCCGGACTCCCGAATATTCGTTGTAGTCTCTCACCCAAAAGGGTGTCAATAATGTCTACTGGGTGTCAATACAAAAATTCCGTGCACAAAAGTCTCCCAGTTTCTCAATTACAAAGACTCAAAATATTAATACGCGTTGTGTATAAGATGAATTATGGAATATTACAAGTTATTACAACCAGCCACTAAAAACACCACCACACCAACATAAAAACATCAGTTCTTGGGCCGGATGTTGCAGAACACCGAAAAGTACGAAAGGTACCACGAAAAATCACCATCAGTTCTTGGGCCGGATGTTGCAGAGCACCGTTCGACATATCTGGAAGATCTCGGTCTGTTCATGTTGCTTCATGTCTGCTCTCAGCGACTCCATTCTCAGCCACTCTACTCTCAGATGCTCTAGCTATTCTGCTCCCAGCTCGTCCATTCTGAAGCAATCTAGTCTCAGATACTCTAGCTCCTCTGACCTAATCTTCTCCACTCCCAGATCCGCAACTCGCACGGACTCTATTCTCAGCTACTCTTCTTGGCGCTATCCTACAAGCGTCGCTACCTATTCTACTCTCAGGTCCTCTGCTCGCTACGCTGCTTTTAACTTCTCACGGACCCTATTCTCAGCTACTCTTCTTGGTCCTCTGCTCGCTACGCTGCTCTTAGCTTCTCGAGTCTCAGCTAGTCTACTCTCAGCTACTCTACTCTCACAAGCAGGCTCATTTTTGCGGCACTAGCCTTCAAAGCTGATCATCAATTTGTCCGCAACAACAGAGCGGTACAAACACTGGCCGCGACAACCGACACAAAATGGAGTCGTCATAAGCGACACAAATTAAGACCGCTACAAGCGACCGCCTCACCGAGCCAGTAGATAGATTCAGAAAGACCGAGCTCAGAGATTCACCCGAACTTCCAAAGAGATTCCCCAGAAGTCAACTTCAGAGGTCACATTATGACCACCACAAAAAAATTCAGAAAAATCGGGGGGTGGAGGATTTATTATTAGCACCTCAACATTACCAAATATGGAACTAGCTACAGAACATGGATTGGATTGTAAAAATATCCGAACGGGTCCTGCACCGGGAAAGGACATGGAAGGCTGCGTCGACTTTGGCAGGAATAAACGCAAGCTGCATTTCCTGCAAGATTTTGTCTGACTGGTGAAAGGCCATGTCGCTACACTACACTGCAAACTGGGGAGATGTGTTTTCAGTTTTATCCCTTGCCATGTTTTGGCTCATTTTACCAGCAATGCAACAGTCTTCTCCAGATATGCTGGAAACAATTGGTCAAAAGAACCGGTCCTTACCGTCTTCATTTTTCTTCGGTCGAATCTTGCCATTCTTGGCGTTGTAGTTGCACCCGTAGATCTCGGCAATGCACTCATTCTTCTTCAAGACTTCTGACAGCGACACCAATGCGCCGTCAAAAAAGATCTTCATTCGCAACTGTGGGTTGTATGCAAAATTCTGTTCATACTCTTCATCGCTGCATTGCTTGATTTCCGAGTTCTGACGGCTCTCAAGTAGAACCTCGTTGCTTCCAAATCGTTTCTTTTTCTTGTCATGGGCAATGAGAAAGGCATATGGCTCTTTGCTTTCATCATCATTCCCAATGTTGACTCCGTACAGGTCTGCACCTTTGCACTCACGAATGACTACGGCACCACGAGGCAAATTCTTCTTGTGCCACTCTCCGGCCTTTTTCCCTTCACCTTCTTTCTTTTCTTCATCTTCCTTCTTCCCTTCATTTTTCTTCTCAGTCTTTGTGTCAGCTTCAACATCTCCATAGGCATTGGCGATGGGTTCATCGTCGGATGAAAAAGCTGCTTCCATGTCCATGTTGCCTTCAAACAAGTGCTCCTCTTTCTCAAGCGCTGCTGCCTCACTCTGGGTCTTGGGTTTCTTTTTCTTTTTAGTTTCACCTCCGGGTCAGGGAGCGGGCTTTAGAAGTGGCGAAATCTAACCCTCGCCAACATGATGAAAACATGGAAAATTTTGTAACCAGCCATAATTTAGCCGGTGTAGACCCCAAACAGGAAAGCAGCCTGGCACCACAAATGTCATGTTTTTCGTTCACTTCGTCGTGGAGGTGGAGCACAATGCGGAAGACAAATGTAAAGAAACCGATGAGACACACATAGCAAAATGGCCCGCCAGGGCATCCAGCATGCAAATCATGACCAAGACAAGGAAGACAAACCGCAACCATTCAAACAGGTTGAGCAAGGACATGAAAAACTCAGCCAAGGCAGCCACCAGGAGACACTATTTGGGAGATCTGGGAGATCAAAAGAAAAGAAAACAACGGTCCGGTCGTACGTAACGACGCGGAGACTCAGGTCACTCAAGAGGGAAGTGATGAAAATACCGCAAATTACAGTATAAAATGCGCATTTGTAATGTCGTCTTAGCATGAAATCAATGGTCAGTTTTTCGAAATTTGGATGAGAACCATGCATTTTTCCATAGTTTCGTGCGTGGGCACTGGACCTATGGTAAAAATGCGATTTTGTAATTGGAATTTGCATTTTACCTCACGTTCGGGATGTTTTTAGAGGTCTGCATTCGTTTTTTTTTCACCTTTCCCGTATCTTCATGCTTAAAGCCAGCTGGAAGCATTATTCAAGTTAAAGAAATTTGCTGGACTGTGACCAAGCGCATTGACCCGAGCTGCTCTGTACATTGCCATGCTTTGCGTGGCTGTCACCAAACCTGGTCTTTTCAGCAAGCGCCTAGCAGCAAGTTGATCAACATGAGATGTGGCTGGGCTTTGCCTTCCCAGTGCGTTGGGTCTACGCAACTGGGATTTCGTTCTGGCCACCTCTGACTCAGTTGCGTTATCGCCGCCGATAATATTAAAACCTGTTTTTTTTTCAATGGCACTGGCAGGAGACTTTCTCCGTGCCTGGGCCGCTTTTTTCAAGGTAGCTATCTGACCCGGCGTCATTTTACGTAGCATCCAACATGTGTGCAACTTCAACGATGTCATTACACCCCACACTACCCACCCACCCTAACCCCACGTGTTACGTAGCATCCGACATGTGTGCAACTTCAAGGATGTCATTACACACCGCCCCACCCACCCACCTAAACCCCACGTGTTACGTAGCATCCAACATGTGCGCAACTTCAACGATGTCATTACACCCCACCCCACCCACCCAACCCAACCCACGTGACAGGCGTGAAGGAAAATGCATTTATCCCACCGTTTACAGTGGGCGAAGCACGTTCCGAAACCCGTCGTTACGTACGACTGGAGCCGAAAACAAACATATTGCAAAATCATCCAGCCAAGACATCCGCAAAGAGACACCATGCGGGAGATACATGTGAAGACATGCGAAAAGACCCGGTGCAAAATGATCCGTCCAATACATCGAGCAGGAGATATTATGCCGCAGGCAAATAAAGAACCAATGCAGACCTAGTGAAGATGATCTCGCCATTGCATCCAGCAGGGGAAACCGTGTGGGATACAAAGAATTAAGGGGTGCATATTGGAAAGTGATCCGGGCAAGGCAATGAGCCAAGCAAGAATCTGGGAGACCAATGTGTTCTTCTGGGGACGACAGTGTCCGGAGAGCATGAATAGTTGTATTCAATACGGCGCATCTATTGCACGGACGTCACAAAAGACATGCAACCCCGAGCCTTCTGCGGGCGCCAATTCAGGACGCTTCTTCTCAGAACTCTCTGAATCTTTCGGGCCCTCAGTCATCGGTTTTTTCGCTTGAGGCACAGCCAAAGTCTTGGGCGGAGTTGTCGAGGACTCATGGGCCTTGCGTTTCTGCGGAGTCTGCTCTGTAATTGGCATTTTCACTTCGTAGTTCCAGAACAGCTCCTGGAAAGGTTGGATGTCAATGGCTGCAACGAAGTAGAAACCAAGCTTGTCATTGCATCGTTCAACCTTCACGTTGGTCACATTCTGCCGGCCAGTCGCCTCAAAAAGCAAGTCTATAGTTTTCTTACATAATATTTATGCGTGTGGACATGAGAGGTTGCGCTAATGGACGTGCAAGGTTTGGAATAAGTCCAAAGAACACCCAACAGCAACGACATGATGGGTCATTTTCTGCAGACTGCATTTATATGGATGAGACATGTCAACAACTCATGCAACTTTGACCCCGGGAGGAGACTGGGAGATAAATGTAATGCACAGTTGGCGGAACCCTCCAGAGAACCAGCAGCCATTTGGAGGAATGTAAAGAATAGTTGGCGGAACCCTGACGGACTGTTTGGGGAACTTTCCCAAAGAACCTTTTGGAAGGCGAAAGCCATTTGCTACAAAGAACCCAAGAAGACAAACGTGTCATTTTGCTCAAGACTTTTTCTATGGCTGAAGATCCAAAGCTAAGGCTGTTGGGGAAGAAATGGGGGAACCTTCCACATAACCTTTTTCGAAGAGAACCCTGGTTAACTGGGGTTGGGGGAACCTTCCATAAGAGAAGACTGGGAGACAAATGTAAAGAATAATTGGGAACCTTCCACATAACCTTTTTTCAAAAAGAAGACTGGAAGACAAATGCAAAAAAAAGTTCGGGGAACCTTCCATACAACCTCTTCCAAAAAAAGGCTGGGGCTCCCAGCCACCAGCCACCAGGCTTCAGCACTCAGCCTCCTAAGGTTTGAGCGTTGAGTTGGCAGATCCCAGCCCCCTCAGACAAGCCAAGAAAAAAATTGGGCGGACCAAGGGGGAGTCGAGACGCTACTAAATGCTCGAAGGTTTTGCAAGGCTTCTCGAAGCAACGCCTCGCTTGTCTCACTAATGGTACTGTGATCACCTCCCCTTCCCAAGGGGCAACCACGCCTTGAAAACAGCTTTGATCCTTCAAATGTTCGGTTTTCAACCGCCCAGCCCCCACTTCAGCTCCCAGGCTTCAGCCCCCAGCTTCCAGCCCTCAGCCCCGACACGAGCACGGAGAAAGGAGGCCCCAGCCATCAGAAAGCACAAACCAGCAACCAAGCCCTTAAACTTCAGAGACACCAGCACGGAGAAAAGAGGCAAATAATTTATGGGGGAACCTTCCACATAACCTTTTTCGAAGACAAGACTGGGAAACTGGGAGACAAATTAAATGTTGGGAGACGAATGGGAGACAAATGTTGGGAGACGAACATAATAGTTGGGGGAACCCTCCACTGAACCCTTTTCGAGGCCGACGGAATTTGCCCCAAGAGACTCGTGGGAAACAAATGTTGGGAGACAAATGTAAAGACTAGTTGGGGGAACCTTCTATACAGAACCTTTTCCCAGGCCGACGGAAATTTCCCCAAGCAACCCATTGGGGGAGCCTCGAAACCTTTACTATGGCTAAAGACCCCAAAGCTACCGCAATTCGGGAAAACTTGTAAAAGCCGTTTTATGCTGCGAATGAAATTCAGAAGCAAGAAACCGTGCTGTAACATGGGTATGGCACGGAACTGTTCAAGCAGCACCACAAATCGCGCTCGCAGCTGCCTATGCTGCAGTATCGGGTAGCCCTGCCAAGGTTGTCCACAAGGCTTTCTTTCAAGCAGTAAGACTTCTCTGACAATGCTGCCTCTCCACGAGACAGCGCCGTATCCAACTGCCAATGCAACACTGGCTCATAGATGACCTGCCCAGGACGGGGCTATAAAGGGATCTTCATTCCTGGGAAAATGAAAAAAACAGTTCTTTGTGTCAGATACTTTCATGGCCTTGGTGGCGTTCTGCCATCAAGGGATACCTAGAAGCTGGTTTTTTGAAAGAATTCAAAACATGTTCGTTCATTGCGCCTCCCCAGCTTTGAAAGCTTTTGAAGCGTAGACACCAAATTCTCCTGGCAGCGCTGCACTTGGCGCAACCAACAGACCATGCTTCATCTCTTCCTTCAACCGCTGCAAAGGGTCTGTCCAACTGGCAACCGCATCTGATTGCAACGGCACAGGTTTCATGGGTGCAATGCCGCTGGCATCCAGCTGCATCTCGCGCATGAACACAACCTTCTTCATGCCTATCTTCCTGATGTCTTCAAGTTCTTGTGGACACTTTGGCATCGTGGGACACTGTTTAGCTTTGCTGTCTAAATCTTTTTGCTTTTGTTCCTTCACTTTCGGGTCTTGCCCTTCGCTCACCAACTCGTCTTCCAACGAGCACAATTTGTTTTCCAGAGCTGCACGGCCCGCTGCGGTTTGGCCTTTCCAAAGCAAGACGATTGGCCACTGGCATTGCTGGGCCGCTGCTGCTAAGGGAGGCACTTGCCCATTTGTGGCCAAGCCAAGGATGCAACTGCTGTGGGTGTCATTGACAAAACATTTCAGCAACTCAACGTAGAAGTCTTTGCCGACATCCATCTTCTTCAATGTGGTGACCTTGGGTGCGTTTTTTTCTATCGGAACTTGTGAAGACACACATGATCAGATAGAGGACACACATGATCGGACACGCAGAGACACGATGATTGCCCGACCCCACCAAAAGCGCCAATGCTCAGACACACAAAGATCATGAAGACAGACATGATTAGTTACACAGAGACACGATGCGCGCCCAACCCAGCCCAGCGCGCCCACCAACCTGTCCAGTTTCTTTTTTTCTAAGATAGAAACCCTTAGGTAAACCTGTTTGGGGACAAATCGTGGTCTACCGGCCAAAACATGATACTTTGCAATCACTTGGCGTAACTGTGGCCATGAATGTGTACAACCTGCACTATGAAATGTTTGGTTTCGGATCGGCAAAATATCTTTTTGCTTCGACTTGGGCAACACATAATACAAAAATCAATGACCAGGAACTCCGTTGCTCAAAGGTCCTGATTTCATGACCTCCTTCATCAAGCCGCTGGCCTGTAACAAATATAAATGTTGATAGACCATAAAAAGACATGTTTCTGCAGTCAACAAAAATTCACTTGCTTAAAACTGAAAATTGTGTGAATCTTGTTCGGGCACCAGGGTACTGACGCAGCACTCTCGCTGCCACCGGCTGGGCAAAGCAAGGCTGCAGAGCACAAAGACTTGAAACTCCCAGAGCAAAAGAGCAGTCTGTACTGCGTTGCCCCGTGGGTCAAAGCATGCGCAATTGCGCGGTCCATTTCACCACCTTGCAGGCCATTGAAGATGATCAGAGCGCAACCTGTGTCGCCAACGCATTGCAACACCTGCTTCAAGTCTTCTCCACTCAGGCTGTCGCACCTGGAATCCAACACAAATAAGCCACACCTTCCATCCAAGGCCTTGCACAGAGACTCTGCATCATGCACGAGGCGCATGTACTTGTTTCGGCTTTTCAACAAAAGCTTCTGCTCATCTTCCATGTGTTTGCCAATCGTCTCTTCTACTTCGGCAATGATGGGTGGGAGTTTCTCCAAAAGCCTGGCGGAAAATCGAAAAAGAAATCACGCATATCGAAGGAAGTTTAACAGTCAAACTTCCGACAATATGGAGAGATGAAAAGCAGATGTAAGAAGAGGCAAAGAGAAAAGAAGAGTAGAAGAGAGGACAGTAGAAGAGCGAAGATATAAAGTCAGAAGAAATAAAAGACACGTGCGCGAAAGGTTGGGCAGATTTGTGGGTCGGGAGGTTCCAAAAGTAGGCTCGCTAAAGCGGCGGGTGCGGAGCCTTGTGGCCAGATAAGAAATGACAAATGGCACGCCGCCCACCTTTGGAAGTTCGGATGGCGAAAAAGGGGACATGTAAACCACCTGTCGATCCATCAGTGTTTTTGCTTTGCCATCCGCGCCCCACGACCACCAATCTCTCCTATAGGTTTCCGATTTTGGAAACTTCCGCCACCGCTTTGCGCGGTACTACTGGTATGTATTCGATCTCCAAGCGACACATCACTCTGCATGTGATGTTGCCCAAAGTCCTTTTCAGAAAAAAAAATGAAATTCATTGTCATATTACTCAGGAGGTTTTTTGTACCATTGCAACACTCGCTGCATGAGATTCTCATTGGACATAGATGGTCACTATTCTGTACCAGACCATGAACAACAACAACAACAACAACAACAACAACAACAACAACAACAACAACAACAACAACAACAACAACAACAACAAC
>OMLO01002385.1_pt1 | contig 15132 bp, 6 predicted proteins | sample 1674811 | NCBI WGS metagenome assembly OMLO01 (sample SAMN06265003, study PRJEB25207) | coral metagenome | isolation source: Coral host | place: Mexico:La Bocana,Puerto Morelos, Mexico | collected 2008-11-13 | reverse complement strand
CAACTTAGTTGATATAACCAAATTACCTTGTTACCCCCACCGACTCAGCACCACAGTTTCTTTAGAAACTTTCACCCACCCAAACATGTCCACAATTTTAGTATTAAGCTGGAAATATTCGAGCTTGTTTCAATTACTAGAGTTAGTAGAATCAGGTGGGATCAGCGGTAGCAGTGGTAGCATAATTAAGATGCTGTAAACGCCCGCGCTTCCAAGAATAAATGCAATTGAAGCCTGCAACATTAGAATCTACCCTTTCATGACGCGGCATAGGTTATAGATGGTGAGTCTGAGCTGAAGCGACAATGGCTGTAAAAAGCAAGGCGCAACGGGTACTCAGTAGCCTCAATCCCTACTGTGGGTTCAACAATCAAGTGGATCAGGTCTGCTAGCTATGTCAAAAAACAACTGTTGTAAGAGAAAACTACTACAAATTCAAACGTTCCCTGGCTATGGCAGTGGCACGTGCTAAATAGGCAATAAACTATTGATTCTAAGTTACCAGCTGGAGCGAGCAACACCGCAGTACTTCAAACACGACAGCCGGTGATAAAAGCTCAACGAAAGAAATCGCTCTGAAGAGGAAGCTTCCTCAGCAAATTTTAGAATAGCTGCCTCCAAAGGGCTGTGCAACGAACCCTTCAACAAACGTAATATTTAGCTGGAATATGCCTCGGAGAACGCACATATTTGGGCATCGAGAAAGCTTAGCAACTGACTGACCTAGACTACGCTGGCAAGGTTACATGATTGCGGGGGGAACAATGGAAGAGGTCGGCATTTGTTGCTTTCATTGACGAACACTGCAAAGGAAGTCTGTCACTCTCGAGAGAGAGTAAGAGCAGAGGCATGGGATGTGGGGAAACGAAGGCAAATGGTCACCTAGTACAGGAGTCGACGACAGATTGGACAGTATGCTGATTGTCAGGAGAGGGTGTGCCGAGCTTTTGTGACATTCGAATAACGTTTCAAAACATGAGAGAGTGAAAGATATCTGCCAGACCAAACTATGACTTTCGAAAGTTAAATATATTAGGGCCGTCGTTCCATCGGTTAACAAATGGCCTAGCTTGCCCCGTGTCTGCTGTAGCTCAGTGAATTTTGGCATCCCACCGATTTGCAGATGGTCACGGCTTTTGACAACTGAATTAACATCTTTCTAAAAATCTGTCAAAGCTGCAGTTTTTTATAATATGATAGAATTAATTTAGATTTTCAAGGCTTTACCTAATCATTCCGTTGTACCAACCTTACGCCTGATGTAAGAGACTGTGTCATTCAAAAAGTAACTTGTCATCTCAAGGACGGATGCCAGACGATTATGGCTGGGTCCCTGGTCGTGTTCGTACATGAAAGCAAAATTCAAAGGACGGATAAACACAGCCATCTGCGAAAACAATGTGCCGAGCTTGTCATTTGCCTGAAAACAAAACAAAATACATGACGGAAAGTTATCATCATCTTTGACTGTAATAAGGAAAACGGCAAGAACGATGTTGGAATCGACGTTTCAGAACGTTTTTGAAACTGATTATGTTCTAGTCAGAGCCAAAATATGCAAGGGTCTTGCATACTTAAATTCCTAACAGGCTTTGCCTGGCGATTTCTACTGATATGTTTATTTATTTAAGTCTAACATCAGGCACTGATGAAAACCTTTCCCAACTATACCTGCTTTAATCCCCTTTATGAAAGTCAGACTTCCTCGGAAAAACTGCGTACTAACAGTCCTCCTTTAGAAAACCGATCAAAATGTTGTACACTGAAGTAAAGGAACGTAAATTTCGACATGAAGACTACAGAAATTTGATCCTTAAAAGAGCAAAGGGCGAAACTGAACGTCCGCATAGATTTTCAAGATTTTAGTCTTCGATTTATTTTTGTGAAGAGATAATGCTCAGTACTCCGAGTGCATCTTAACTTAAACTGGGAAAATCTATTCATCTGGAACTAATCAATATCAATAACTTTCTATAGACGTTTAGCTATTCCATATGTTTCAAATCAATCATGCTTGATCCCACATCACAACTCAAACACTTGTTAAACGATGCGGATTAATGCATTGTAAAATAATATTCTTAGACTTTTCTAAGGTTTAATAATTTCTGCCCAACCCTGACCTTTTTGTTTTATATTCATATGTTCTGTTCTTCTTAGGTGCGACAGTAATCAAATGCTTATTCTGAATATCTTATAGCAATCGATAACTGATCAACCGCAGAGTAAGGAATTACTATGTCTAGGATGATTTTAAAATTATATTACTCGAATGTTACGTAAACGAAATTCCAATGCAATTCTGTCACTTTACGTTATCGTGTTGCTTTAACGTATACTCCTACTAATCGATTAAAGCAAAAGACTGTATAAGACCCCTTTTGGGAGTTTTAGTACTAAAACGTGTTTGGTGTCTTCTTTTTCGTCCCACGTAGCACGCTTACCATTTTTTCTGAATTTTTATATATGCCAATTGTATTGTAAAGTAAGCATGATAACGTCTCTTCACTTAGGGGCAGAATTATTTATTTGAAAACTAGTTACTAATGAAAGTCACGGTAAATTAAAGCTTATTTGATGCAATCGACGTCCTTTTTGTTCTAAAACGTTTCCATGCCAAGTTGAAGGCCATCCTCTTCAAACCGTATCAAACATATTTGCAAAATTAGTCGCTGCTTTTTTAAAAGCATCTGGGTGCATGCTATTTGTAAGCCAGTGACTTAAATCTTATATTTGTAGCAACCCTTTTTTTTACAGCTATTTAATACGTAATTCACCTGTCATTTTAAACAATCCTAGAAGAAAATTTCCAATACTGGCTAGAACGAATCCTTTGCCTGGCAGGTAATTTTCTCAGGCAAAGTGGATATTGAAAACTAGTTTTTTTTTTACCTGCTGGCCGATACAGTCCTTGTTGAGATCAAGTCCAAGAGTAATTGGAGGCTCATGGAAATAGTTTGAGGAAGTAATGAAGGGATAGAACGTCTTCATCTGCAACAACAAAAAAAATACTTTGTGTAAACTTCGTTTTGCACCTGTCGTTAACTAATTACTCAATACCTAATTTGCCCAGTAAGTGGGCATCAGTTTTTAAAGTGTATTTGTTTAGTTCCTCTTTTAATTGATCCAAGTATAGCAACAGAGCAGGTAGAGTTTGATTCAGAGAATAAGATATAGTTAGTATGTAACCTGCGCAGTGACGTTATTAACTCTCGGAACAATCAGTAGTTTGACCAGAATCTCAGTTTGGCTTAGTGAAGTGCTTGTTGAAGATGAATTCGTTGTGGCATCGGCCGACGCTGCGCTCCACATAACAACAACCAGGGCAGCAAACAATATCTTTGTCAACTCCATTTCTGAAGAAGCAAAGGATAAAGAAATATTGATTTGTCACACTGTTGGATGAATATTTTAATTTAAAATATATAAGCATTTTCAGTTTATAGAAAAGATAGACTAATACATCCTAATACATCCTCATCCTTCACATTTGTTGTTGCATAATTTAGTTTTTGTTTTCCATTCCTATGTTTTCCTATCCCACCTTTTCCCACCCTATGTTTCTACTTCAGGCGATAAGCTATATGCAAACCTCGTTTTCCAAATAAAAACCTTGCTTGACGTTATAGAAACTCATCTCAATTGCTTGCAGTAAAATAAATTGATCGTACGATAAATTTAGGAGACTTAAATCTCTATAGCAAAATAGTACGCAGTATAGCAATTTGGACAACTGTCATTGCCTGAGTCTCCGTGTCAAGCGTTTGCATAGAAGCGCCATTAACCACAATACACACAAATCAAACATATTCTTTTGTCTGAAGTTCGTTAATCGACCCAAAGATAGCTTAACTGAGCATTTTTGCTCAATTATATGGCTATTCATTTCTCCATCTCTATCCATAACAGGTCAGCATGCCATAGCGTTTGTTTACTTCATGAATCGATGCCACGTTTGTATATACAAAGGAATTTATTTTCCCATTCTTTTTGCCAGTGAACTATTCCTCGGCATACATTGTATGTGTGTTTCTTTTACTTACGCGTGCTGCTTACCTTTGGCAGATTAACGTTGGACGTTGGAACAGCGCTTCTGTTATTTGCGTGCTGCTTTGATCTGGGGCAAGGCTGAAAACTGAGATTGCGTGGTTACTGTATATCTCAACTCTCATGTTCCTTTGTTCACTTGGAAAATAGTAGAAGCTCAATATGAGCTGGGCCATGGTGATTGCGATGTTCAATAACTTCGGCTGTTTACTGGAAAAATAAAAAAATATTTCGTGTTTGATTTCGTTGAGCATATTTAAAAGCTCAAAATGTGAGGAAGATAGTTCAATTTCGGTAGAGAAAAAAGGCAGCACTGTTCTTCTAGCCAAGGCATTTTTGTGCAATTCCACCTCCCCCCCTCCCACCCAAAAAAAATATTTCACGAGTTTAAACTTGAAAGTTTGGAAAAATCGAGATGACACGATTTGAATGAAAGAAAAATTGTTCTTGTTCCCACTTTTTTGGGTCTCTTTACCCGACCTGCAAAATTTGGAGTTCTGATGATGAAAAAGAAAGTCCTTGCTAAAAGTCCTTGTTAAATATGGTACTTCTTTGAAGTTCTTTGTGGTTTCCGATTGTTTTTCCTATTGATGTACACTCTTAATACAGATCCATCCGCAATAGTTAACCTCAATAGCTTGTACTTGCTGGAATAATAATTTTGACTTGCTGGAATAATAATTTTGAAAATGATCTAAATCGCAGACCTCTTCAGTTCATTTTTCACTTTTTGCGGTTATCGTGAATGTCATGGCAAGGTTTTTCGTTTCTGTTTTGCTCATGAATACTTTGAGCTTAAGTTCTTTATCCTCTTTTTTCAAAGTTTGGTTTGAGTTAGGTTTGAGGAAATCTTGTCTTACAAAGTCTTACAAATTTGAAAGTGATAACAGTAAAGATAAAACTTAATCAACATTTTAAATCATTGTGTTTGACGCATTTTTTTTACTTAGCAGTTAGCTGCCGAGATCTTATTAGGATAAATTTAAACTTCCTAATTTTCTTTTCTATGAAAACATCAAGGTTGTAATTCTTTTTATTATCTATAATACATCCTTTCTATTATCACTATAATCTCATTTTCTCTGTATTGGCCGTCTCCTTTGACGTCATGAATGTTTTTTTTCGTCTTGTATTTTGTAAATTGTACTGGACAACTTTTCTTTAAGGACAGGTGAATTAAAACTAGAAAAGATAAGGTTTTTTACATTGTTGTATGCAGTGTGGATAAGAAGCAAAAGCTTGGGTAGGCAATGGAGAAACATACTTGAAAACTTGACCGTGTTTGCAATCAATCTATGTCTTGTTAGCTAATCTAATAGTTGTTAACTCTATCATGTTAATGCACAAAGTGAACAAGCTAAGAGATAAGAGCACATTTTTCAGCATAACTGAGTTATGGAAAGATGTAACTGTTTCTAAGGAAGCTGGCAATCAGTAATGATCATTTTTCTTTCAAGGGTAACTGTCTATAAATTTATCACAATGATTTTTGCTGATAGTGATTAGCAATGTTATTTTCAAGAGCCTATTCTAATCTACTTGAGTGCATGGTTCATAATTTGAATGAAAAAGGAAGCCTTTTTAGCTGTTTTAGTTGTTTGTAGACTTTTCATTAGTTTAATATTATTGAACAAACATTGAACTTCTTTTAACATGCTTTAAATGACCTGCAGAAACAAAACTAAGAAATTAAGTAGTAGATATATTTCAGTAGTAAGGGTAATAGGGTAATAAATGAAGTAAATGTACTCTATAATACTGTGTACCAGTCCCATGCATGTAGTAAGTTGATAACTCCTTAAATTTAAATCTAACATTCAAAACTGTTTAGTATTCTAAGAAATTACCTAATTGTCCAAAGATAAATTGATAATTTGCAGCAATTGAAGACATCACGATCCATCCAAACATTCCAAAAATAAGTATTTAATCTTCTGTTTATTTCCAGGAGTAGTTTGCTCTTATCAGTTGGATCTTGGATCTAATAAGGCTCTTACTAATTGGTATCTAATTGAGGTGCACGTATTCCAAAATTAACAGGGTGTGATTGCCTTTGCTTATCTGATTGAAGTAAAATACCACTGTTTATTAGGTATGATTTTGGCAAAAAATTATTCTATTTAAATTACATCAAGGAAGTCAACAATATGTTTACACACGAAATTGACCTGGACACTGCCCACTTCATTGGACTATCGTTTTATTATCTGTTTTAAGTGATGTTTATTACAAATCTATCAGTATCAGATTTATTAATCGATTATACATGCGATGTAGAGGTATATCCTGCAAACTGAACATTCTTAACTACACGAAATGCATGGCATATGTGGGGAGAAAGGTTAAGCTGGATGGCAATTATTTGGTATGAAATCAAAACAAACAAATTTCTCTGAAAGTACATACTCACTTTAATTCTCCGAAGTACAACTGTTTACGGCTTCTGAAAAATCGTGGACGTTTTGCAAACAAGCAATTCCCAGCCACTTTCAAAGAAATATTGCAAATATGAACCCAGAAAGAAGGAAAGAAGGGTCAGTATCATTTTTTCTAATGAAATGTTTTGCTCCATTTCGAAATCAGATCATTGCACTAGAAATAAATTCTTAATGTAGTCATGTATAAGGAAAAAGGAGCGTTGATCTAACCCTTCATTTGATTTTCATGTACTTTCAGTATATGCCGTGTCCATGAGATTAAATTGAGATCAAGTTGGAAACAAACTTTGAAGACAAATGCTCGAGCGCTATAGCAAAAATCCGGAAAATAGTAATTCTATTTCTTAATACCCTGTTTGATGGAGCTGTTTTAAACCTTTCCAGAATTTTTTGTCTTCTATATTTTAATGTAGGCTACAGTCTCCCTATACTAATGTCCTTATGAGTTTGTTACCTGCCCTTCCTGTTAGTAGTTCTGCTTAATTCAATGGCTTTTCACTACTCGCACTACTATGGTACTTGAACCAACCTTCCGTTTTAGAAGTCTGTCTGATTAAATTGGCAGGACTTTGCAACCATGCTTTTGGTAGATTGGTAGTTCTCTTGCATTAGCTCATTAGCATGTAAAAAAGTACTTTACCTACAATCGCAATGGTTCACAGGTAATTTAAGCCATTATATTAGGTACGATTTATGAATTTCTCAGCAGTTTCTCTGATAGGCACGCATATGGACGAATGTGATAATAAATTGAGTACACAAAGATTATCGTGTCCCTTGAGCATGTATTTGTGATCGAGGTCGCATCGAACGTGACTTTAAGATTAAATTAATTAAAATAAATAAAACATTGCAATGTATTGCTCTTTGGATGAACCTGGTATACCTCGATTACGGCCGGCTAAATTAACTGAAGTAGCAACTATTTTAGTGTGTTATGGTTCGCTGAATAGAAAGGTCAGAATAATGAGACCTTGCTTCCTTAGCAATGTGCTTGCTCTTATTAATATAAACTAGTTGTTTCAATGCATTAATATTCCATTTATTTCTATTTCTTACCTATTTACCTCGCATCTTGAACCGGGACCACTGTTTTGTAGCCTTCTGCACAGTGTGCCTGTTTCACTGTCATGTCATTCTTTCGTTTGTTTGCATTGCTTGTAGTATTGCTTGACTCCAGCATAATTCTTTGTATCCAAAGTTCGGTGACGGATACCTCTTTGAGTTGTTGTCAATCACAAATTATCATATCTGCTTGGATGAAATTCTCCTCGATCGTTAGTGTACTCCTTGTTGTTGTTATGAAATGGAAAGGGGAATTCCAGAAAGCGAAGTTAAATAGCCTTTGTGATTTCTTCGAAACATGGGAAGTTTGTTTAAAAACAATCAAATTATTCAGGGAAACATATTTGAAAATCTGTTTAGTACATTGTACTTCATGCAATTTTTCGACCAAGGAGGATTTATAGGCGTTGATTTTCACTGGAATAAGCATTGTATTTAAGACAGTTTTGATGGAGATGGCACTCCCTTTCATAACACGGGTAAGGGCTTCAGCATCGAATACACACAAACACCTGGCATGAAGTCGCTCGTTTATCCTTCTAGATTTACTCATCTTGAAATAGTTTTGAAGCATTTTAAAGCAAGAATTTACTTCCGTTTAGTCTCTACGCTTTTATAACTTAGGGACTGCAAATGATTCGATTACAATTGTCTCGTAAATTGAGTGAGGTCGAGGTCGTTCACTTGTTCTTGTTCGTCCAATCCTTTCTAATGCTGTTTAAATCCTAACTTATCGTCATTTCGGTCAAAGAAAATTTAAAAGTGTGACATGATAACAAAGTAACACCGAAATTCTCCCATAGGATCAACAGAAAAAAAAACATATTAACAGGTAGTAAGAGAAATTTCTGTTGTGACCTTAGGCCTCAGTACTTGAACGGTTGAACAATCACATCCTGAAAATTGTTCTCCATTATCAGTGCCAAATTAGAATTTCAATCTTACTTTTTCAAGCAAGTTTTGAAAAAAATTCTGAGAAATAAATCCCATCATGTTATCATACAGCCCATACATGATCGAGTGTGCTAAAACAATCACCTGACTTAATATTCATTTGTTTCCATTTGGCATTCACTATCAATTGAAACATTAATTTCAAACTTTAAATTGGAAATCGTATTCTTTTTTCTTTAAAAAATACGTCATTACTTATCAATTTTTCTTTTATTTTGTATGTTGGTGATATTAAGCTTCTCTTAGTGTTCTTTGACATTCGAAGTCAAGGGTTCATATTTCACTTCTTTTGTCATACAAAAACACAGCATTGTTTAGAGAAATTCTTTTCTCGGAAGACTCCAAAACGTTTCTCAGAAAATCATTAATTAATATTCTTAATTGGTTGGCAGTCCTCCCACTTTAAAACCACATTAGAGAGCAAACATTGCCATTATATGCAGGTCACTTCTACTTTAAAATGCTGAAACTGAATTACAATAAATGTGTTTAACTGAAGCTATGGCATGATATCAAATATTTACAGTGGAATTATAGGGAATTCGTCAAATTCTTGAGTAATTTAATCAATGTTATAAACAGAAATACTTAGCTATTAAGGTGTGGCAAATAATGATAAATCGATAAGGCCATATTCCCGATTCAAAATTGAAAAGTCAGGGCGGAATAGAGAGAAATTAATTGGGATGCGTTATATACGGAATAATATTTCGACTCTATATTAGATTCTTAAGAACGAAAATACAATTTCAACTGTAAATAGTTTACCTCAGACTGTTTGATGATAACGTTCTTCTGGAGTTGACTGCAGAAAAAAAATGAGAAATAAAAAATGACTTGGGTGCAGCAAGAACAGCATTCTTTAATGCTTTACTCTTTGCAGTCCTTCATAAATATCGAAATGATACTAACCTGGCGCTGTCCACATCCATATTAAACGCCTGGCCCTAAGAAATGCCGTCTTTGCTAGAAGGCGTCCAATACACTGAATGTACTGCTAGTAGCGGAAAAAGTATAATGAACTGTGTGGCACTAGAATATTATACAATAGTTTTAAATTGAACCAAATTTACTTAGTGATATGCAGAAGGTCCATTACAGAACAGGGCTTGCACACTAGATATGCGGGTTACAATTATATGCTCAAAGGCTTTTGTTAGTGAAAATCTAATTCCACGAATTCGAAGCGTCAATTTGACCTTCCTGTTTCTAGGAAATCAAACGACTGCGACATATTGAACAATGCGGTTTTATTCAGGATTAAAATAACTCCGAAACTACAGAGACGATTCAAGTTTAGAGAATCAAAAATATATAAAATAAAATAAACTAAATTATTTATTATTATTTATCTTCGTATTACCCCAATTCAAAAGACTGCTTACAACTAAATCATGGTCATGTTTTTACGGTTGGAGGTATATTGAATCCATTCTTTTCATAGCTGTGACTTGTTACACGTTGCTAGGTTTGTTTATACACCACTGAAAGTGCGTCATTAGGAAGTTTCCGAGAAAAGATAAACTCGAGAGCGTCGACCTTTCCTAGCCAGGGAGTCCTCTGGCGGAAAGCCAGAGGACACTTCGAAAATACCTATGAAAATAGAGAACGCGTGATACTAACTTTGGAGACTTCAGCTTCTAGTTTAAGTTGGAACCTTGAGATGCTTTCGTTTATTCCTGCAGAGACGACAAATTGACAAACTGATGGTGTTTATGTACCTATTGAAAAAGCTATATTTCTTCAAATGCCATTGCATTCTTTGTGGGGATAAAGGTATGCTGGACCTTGCGTCTTCGACATAAATTGTTGGGATAAAATTGAAGTACTTTCCACAGAAAACAGGGTCGCTTAGCAAAGCCAACAACTGGTTTTAAAAGCAAGCTAATGTAAGATAGCAAGAAGAAAGGAAAGACTGTTTTGCTTACGCGGCGGACAGCTTGAAATGGTCACATTAATTTTGGGAACGCGGATAAAATCGGTACATCATATAATTATTCAGTTTAGGAGAAATGCATGCCCAGATTTTGTTGAGCGAATTAGTCGAGCGAATGAATCATCCCTAAAATCTTTACACTCTTGCTGTCACTCTTGCTCGTTAAATTTACAGGGATCGGAACATCGGCCGCTGCGTTCACTGCTGAGCGAATAATTAAAATAATGTAATATACTGGGTTGGTCATAACGAGAGACAATTTATACATATATTTTAATTAAACATCTGTTATATAGTAGCCGATATATATGGTTTTGCTATTTCAATGAACGCTATTTACGGGCACACTTATAATTCAGGATTCCTTCCATGAATGCCAATTGATCTCCTGTAAACAAGCGCAACAGTAGAATCTAATCCACATACCCCTTACCACTCTTTCTCAACAGGAACATTTTCGACATTCCGTTCATTTTCTATGCATTCGTCCAGCGGTGCACTATAGGCGAATTTAAATTGTCATGTAAGATGAGCATGAAGTTAATGCTTTGACCTTCTATACAATTACCCGGGCGGAACAAGTCAATCAGGTCTGAATTTCGTTCGGAAATACCACGCCTTTAAATGTAGAAGGAATTGTGGGCTAAAACAATTGAGAAAATCCTTAACTAGATGTTGTATCATATGGATTATTCCTGAAGCGCATCAGCGTTTCAGAATTAAGAACATTAATTGCTGTGTACAGTACCTTTTGGAAGTAAAATAGTGAAGTCGCCAAAAAAATGGGCTCCTACTTGGTGTAGAAGACACAGTTGATGTAAAACAATAGGAAACAAAAGGACAAAAGAACGAGGAAAACAATAGGTTTGTGAGGCGGCGTTCTATTGTGACGTGTCCTGTGTCTTCTACACGAAGAAGGAGCCAAAAAATGGAGAACGATTTAAAACCAAATATGCATGAAGATGAAGAGGAATGACAATATATAACAGCAACACGTACACTTAAAAATGGTACTTTATTTGAGCATGCATTCTAGCTTTCACGTTCATCTTAAATTATTTTTACTCTAAAACTTTGTTGTATCTACACAACAAAGACGCTGAGTTCTAGAAAGGTGCTCTTTTGCGCCGTAAATTCTACTGCTTTGGTTTTACATTTGATTCAAACAAATTAACAACGTTTCCGGCTGGTTTATATCTTGCTACCACGTACACGTTAGTGCTGTCTCTGGTTTTCGCCTTTGCCATTCCAATTTCATTACTGGCACTCCAAACCAACTGCAAAGGAAAAGTTATAGTCAAGTATTTAAGTCACTACCAAGATAATCATATCTGGCCACTGAAAAGGCACCCAGTCAGTATTGTAGTGCACCAACTAGGGCATGCAGTGAAACTTTGCAGCGGGTGGTTAGCCTGGGTAGCGTAATTAAGGAAACAAATTCACGATTGGATTTTGTTTTACACCTAATAAGAATTTTTTTTGGTTTATGTTTGGTAGACCGGGCCGCAGCATTATCAGCTAATTACAGATTTCCGTAAGAAAACAATGTTACGAAATTGGGATTAGGTATATTGCTAAATGAACCCACACCTTATCACGACAAAAGCCAGTAAAAATTTCAATGACAGTGATTTGAAATTGACGTGAAAAGAACATTACATACAGAGGACTCGGATTATGAAATCAATATAATTCAATTATTTAACACTGCAGAAACTAAGATTTTCCATGATTTAGATAAGAGATGTTTTAATTCAAACAATCGTTCATTTCAAGATTATGCCGTCGACTGAATGACATTCGTTCCAAGCTCTTGTGTTCTTACCTGTGAAAAGTGGCCAGTGTCTGTAGAGAACTTGGGGTCTTGATAGTTGTACAGAGGCACTTCATTGTACCATGCGTCGATGGCTCGCAGTAGGGCCTTGTCGTCACTTCCTACCTCGGCCAGATTTTCGCCGTAATCAGTCGCACTTTCGTTCTCATGTATAAGTCTCTGTTCTTTGGCTAATTTGTCGGCCCAATCTTGTGCTTTAGCAGCTATCTCCTTGTTCCAGGTTACTGGTGGGGCCTGGTGCATAGCTCTGTACATGTTTGTCAACATCAGTGCGTCCTTACTTTCGTCAGCATTTGGACCTAACAGACCAAATGATCAATACGCAATGCGGTTTACTTAGGTAGAAATGTCAAGCCTGTGCGACTAGACTAAACGAAGTTGCTTTTACTTTTTCAAGAAATATGTTAACCTGATATCGAATTTTCCTATACTACCACAACCTGTAAGAAATAAAAATTTCAAGAATAAAATGCAAGGACTGCTCTGTTTTGTGAAATTCTAAGTCTCTTACAATATGATCTCTCACCTCTTTCTTCGCACAGTTTACCCCAGTATCCATCGGGACAGTTACAGGTAAAATTTCCCTCTTTAGCTTCACAGGTGCCCCCGTTCAGGCATGGGTTTGGTTCACACGAGTTTGGAGGAGCAGGTGTTGTAGGAGGCATCGAAGGCGTTGGAGGCGTCGTTACTATGAGTTAAAAAAGAAATGATTTATTGAACAAAATTATAGTAAAGGTAGATGACAAAAATATCCATAGAATAGTTCTCCTACATGCCTAGAGATTATCAGGTCCAATAGTTAATTTATATTTTTTACTTATACTATGTTACACACGCATTGTCATGATTCAGGTATTGCACTACTTTTTACCAAAGATGAAAGAATTTAATTTTTTTGTTTGGCGAAATATTATTGTGGTATATGGACCACCGTGAAATTATTGACATAGATACTCTACATGGATGGGTTTTTTTGAGGCTGGTCGTATTTTTGCTAATACATTAAAGAAAATTAAACCAATCTGTAAGTTGTAACGAAAGTAATCTACAGTCTTCGTGTTAAAAGTGAAACCGAACAAGGCTGCCAGGTGTGCGAGAGGTCAGCTATACCTATTAGTAATTTTACAGTTGAATGTTATTATGATTAGTTTGCTGGTCGGTTAGTAGTAAAATACGTAAATGCATATCGAAAGTAGGCGAGATAAGGACTAAATCTTGGCGCTCACTTGTCTTGCGGATAATCATTTGAAGCCACATCGCCATTTTAATTTAACAGCCACCTCAGTAGTAAATTTGTACGCCTCTGTTATAAACTTAACAACAGCGTTAAAAAAATAACATTTAAGTGCACTTAACAGCTTCGGTCCGATGCCTGATTCGCACAGACGGACATGCGAAAAATATGATAAAGAAAGACAGCTTTCAGTCTTGTCATGTTCAAGAAAACTAAATAAATTAGGAGAAATTTTCAATATACTGCACTCTGTGACGGCAAGGGCGCGTTCAGACGAATTGGTCGAGTCTCATCTTTTTAGAAAGTGTAGATAAAATATATTAATTCGGCTGATAGGAAATACTAAAACTACAATTCGGAAGCGGTGGTCACATATTCCATCTATTTCGCTTTTTTGCACTCGTTGCATTAGAAGTTTGACTCATCTAAGGAAATTGGCTAGCGCAAAACTGTCGGGGAACAAGTGCCGTTTTGGGAAATCCTCATTTAGCCATGAGCCCGACATTTCTTTGATTACTATTCATAACCAATCAAGTAAAAGCAACAGCTGTCCAAAAGGTGTCCATCACCATCTTTTTTTCTGGCAGCATTCCCGCCCAAAATCGGGGATTAAGTTCTTTTTCGGAGAGGCGATTCCAACCGAAAACGGTACTTGTTTCCCGTGAGTGAATACTTGAATCATGCCGCTTGTGGTTTTGAACGCACCCTTTCCGCCTCCAGTCTCGCATTGGCATTCTGTACCTGTTGTGAGAGTTGTTTGGGTGGTTGGTTTTGTCGTGACATCAGTTATTCCTGGTTTTGTTGTTGGTTTAGTTGTTTCCTGTCCTGGCGTTGCCGTTGGTGCTGTGGTCGTCGATTCTGTTGTTACTGTTGTTGATTGTTCTGGTTGGACTGTTGCGCTTGTAGTTGTCGCATAAGTACTCGTTGTACTTTGAGTAGTCAGAGTTGTTAGTTCTGGTTTTACCGTAGTCGTGGTTGTCGACTTTGTTGGTGTTGTCTCAAGTGTCGAAGAGGCTGGAGATGTCACTGCTGGATTGACAGTAGTTGTTGTTGGAGTAGTGAGCTCTGGGTTTGTTGTTGTAGTCGACTCCTCTGCGCTTATAGTTGAAGCTGTCGGTGTTGTGAGTTCCGGGGGTATTGTAGATTCTGTGGTCACATTGGATTCTGGAGTAACCGTTGTTCCTGTTGTTTGTCCTGGAGGTAATGTTGTCGGAGTTGATTGCATATCGGGACTTAGTGTTGTCGGAGATGTTGGTGATGTTTCCCCTGGACTAGTTGTTGGTAATGTTTGTGGAGCGGTAGTCTCTGGTTTTATTGTAGTTACAGAAGTTGGAGTTGTTTGTCCTGGTGTTGTTGGAGGTTGCTGTGGAGATGGCGTAGTCGTAGGTGTTAACGTCGTTATCTCAGGATTCACTGTAGTAATTGTACTCGAAGTAGTTTCTTGGGGGCTCATCGTAGACGAAGATTCTGGTTTAGTCGCAGTTGCTGTTGCCGGTGTTGTCTGTCCGGGAGTTTGTGGAGGAGGCATTGTGGTTTCTTCTGGATTCACTGTTGAAGAAGACTCTGGTTTTGCTGTAGTTTCTGTGGTTGGTGTTGTCTGCCCGGGAGATTGTGTTGGAGGCGA
>OMLO01002384.1_pt1 | contig 15135 bp, 15 predicted proteins | sample 1674811 | NCBI WGS metagenome assembly OMLO01 (sample SAMN06265003, study PRJEB25207) | coral metagenome | isolation source: Coral host | place: Mexico:La Bocana,Puerto Morelos, Mexico | collected 2008-11-13 | reverse complement strand
AACTGTTCTAGGTGATCATCCAGATTTCGCAAGCGGCTCCTTGACCACTATACGTACATGCCTGAAAGTAAGCGTGATACATCGATACATGGATACATGTATAATGGTACATTTCAGTTTTATATGTAATTATTTGGTCACTTGTATGTCACTTGTCTCATATAGTATGAACTGAAATAATATACCCATGATATTTAGCAACATATCGATATGTATCCCACAGTTTCAATGTATATATATATATATGTTGGACATATCCCTCATCCAGAATGGATGGATTTGAGAACATTGACAAGGCAATAGATGAGCAACTGAACCTTCCTTACTTCCAAGTGGGGAAGTCATTTTTTATCAACACTACTTTCCAATAGATAGATGGATCCCTCTACGAAATGGGCCCCTACCAAACAGTACTAAATTGATCTATAAGCTCAATAAATCAACAAAGGTATATATGTAGTTCAATTTTTTTCACCTTTTTTAGTGGAGTTATATTGTAACCCCACTTAATAGCTGGTTTTTTGGGCCCATTTTGTAGTACCACAACGCAATTAAACGATGATCTCATCATGAGCCGCCTGGGCTTGTGCCGCTTGCGGCGTGCAGCGGTGCGCAAGCGCTGTTGGCAAGCAGCCCGTGCACGGCGGAGGTATCTCGAGTTTCCCGGGGGGATGGATGGGGCCTTTGGGGTGCCCTTAAGACACCCATTTCTTTTCGGTTGAAGTTGCACAACCCAAATGAGGGTGCCGAGAAAGTAATGGGTATGATAGTATGTACATATAAACAGCATTTATGTTGTGTATGTGTGTGTGTGTTTAAGTTGCTGTAAAATTGTGAACTTGTGATTCTTCTAAGCTTCTTATGTTATTTGCTATTCACGCTACTTACAAGTTATATGTACCCGCTTTCATTATATGCATGTTACTTCATTTGCACATGTTGTCAGTTATCTAATATATATATATATACCTGTAGCATCAATTGTACCTTCTTTTTTTGTTCGATGTTCGAAGCTGGAATTTATGTTCGAATTTTGGGTGGAAAAAGAAGTGCTCGAGTTTGGAAAAAGTGTTCGGGGATGAGTGCACCTTAACACACATACAGCCACACTATCACCTTATCACCTTCGACAAGATCCCAAGTGCTTCTTTTGCTACTTGGCATCACCATCCCGCGTGTTGCTAAAGGCTTTCCAGTGCCTTTTATATTTCAGCAGTGCCACTTGCAAGACACGTAGCGGCATGTTAAAAGAATGGCACTTTCGGGAAATCCTAGAGCAACGTCCAACAAAGTCTTCGTCGCTCCAGGTTGAAAAAGACAATGGATTGAGGATCTTTGTGCATTCACGTGAAACTCCAAGTTCTAAATCTCTCCTTGGGTAGTTGGCAAATGACAGCCTTACCAAAACAAAGATTAGAATTGACAGAAGTTTACCAGCTGAGTTTTCTGGGGTGAAAATTTTAGAAAACCTAAAGCAAAGTCAAGCTACACTATGTGCTGCTGAAGATGTATCTTAGGTCTCATGCGAAACAACCGCCAACCACGTTCAGCAGATAGTTCCGCTAGGCATCCATAGCCCTCCTTGAAAGGGGTGACTACCCCAACAAAAACAATCACTTTGAAAAAGACTTTGAACGTTTGAAAATTCAGGCTTCATTCCAAAGGGGGTTCAATAACAGCTTAGGACCTATCATTAATCAAATGCTAGAATCTGTCATGGACCAGCCACTAGCAGCAGCCTTTCTGGCCAAATCCAAACTTAGCCAGATACCAGATTTATGAAGAGCTCTGAAGAAAACGCTAGTGTGCTTCAACGTCCATCGGATCACTTCGAAAAGGTCAGTGTTCTCAGGTGCCTTATGGCATGGATGAATGCAAAGGAAGAAATGGAAATGGAACTCCAAAAAGTACTTACTACTTGGGGTATCCCAAACCAACAATTTATAGCCTTTATAAATTCATATTTGATGCAAGCTACTATGTCAAAGTCACCAGTCAATTCCTCCTCAATCCATCTGGAAATCAAGGTTGCATCATAGGCTTTGCCACAGCCAGTTGGCCATCCACTGTAGGCCCTTAGATGCAAGAGTGGTGTTGTTGGTGGGGGCTACGGGCTTGGAAGATTTTCCATATGTATATAAGCTGTCTCAACATGGAGGGACCCCCTTATTATATCTAGCTCAGTCGAGGTTCTGACCTGTTTTGAAAACCCGGTTGTCAAAGGTCTTCAGGCTTGTAGATTTTTTGTGACGTTTGCACCAACTCCTAAAATTTTGGAAAGCATGCTCAAGCCTGGCCGGTATGCTTCTTCCTGGCCAGATTTTAAGCCTAGCACACAACATCACTGAACTTGCAGCAAAGTCCTTGCCATAGCCATAGGCAAACACATGCATTTGGTCTGGCCGTATGCGGGACGGTTCGTCAAGCCCCTGAATGGTTCTCATGGAGCCACCCTCATTCAATTTGAATGGACTGGGCCCCTCACATTCTTCCCATTGACGAATAGGATTGCTTTCTCCCATAACCCACCATGCCTTAATTGAAGGAAAAATCATGGGTATAAAAAAATCAAGTTGATGAGAACATTAGAGGACTTTTTCTCCGATTGGGGGGTCAACCAAATTCGACCAAAAGCATGTTGGAAAACCAAGTTGCTGTTCTCGAACACATATGACAAATTCTGGTTGGGACATTGAAACCAGAATTCAATCCATAGCATTTTCGAACATACGGCCAATCCCCTTTTCCTCCAATGCAAGCTCCGTAGATTTTGAAATAGTTCCCATCGACTTCAACCTGCAGGATGTTGGTTTTACAGGTGCATACTATAACCCTGCATCTTCAAACCCAGAATCAAAAGTTAAGAGAATGCATGGGATATGAAAACAGATCGTTTCTTGATAAAGGATCATCGAAGTTTCGACTTAGCTACTCACCGAACCTCAATCCCTGAGGTGAAGAGTTCCCGAAAGTCTGCAGCCATCGCATCATGAAGAGCATCAAGGCTGCCAGAAACATAAGAGCTGCTAGCCATTGCCGTGTAGAGCAATCTGGTTGTGAAGGTATGCCTCAGTGTTGGAAGGCAACCCCTAAAAGTTTACCTCAAAGAGCCTAATATTAATCGAGGTTTAAGCTATTTTCATCTACCAGGGCCTGTAGCTTTTGGGGAGCAAGCTTTAACTTGAAGTATTTTAGTCGTTTGGTTTCGGCATGTTTCGGCACAAAAATCAAAGAAACAAACTTCAGACAAAGATCCCAGAGAGGTTCGTGAATTCAATCCCCTTGTAGCTGATGACTGGGCAAATACTTTCGATAAGCACCGGGGTTTTGTTTCTGCCCCTACCTTCATCCCCATGATGAGTAAATGGCACATACATATGGCGCTTGGATTCTGTCACCTCATGAAAAATGGGATGTAGTGGATCACACTTTTTGTAGTTGCACCAGAACTCACGAAACAGTTGATGCCAGCCTTGGATGTTTGTCACATGGTTGCCTCCTAGGAGTAGCTGCCCTCCATGTGACACCGATGCCCTCACCCAATCACTAAAGTGAACAACTGGCCAGCTCACAATTTGCTTCTTAACTTTGGCACCTTGAACAACCCTCACCGGGCAAGGTATCCAGGTGATTTTGGCATTCAGTTGGCGGCCTGTTCTGTTAAGCATGGCCTGCAGATTGCGTCGAAGATTCGCTTCTCCCTTGCAATCAGATGTGCATTTGGCCAGGCGGTTCATGTTCAAGTCTGAAATTCCTAGGTTGAAATGAGGAATTGGTGACTGAACAAAACACAAAGGGCATGGTGAAACATATGAAAAGGAACAATTATTATATCCAAGATTCCATATTTCTTGAACTTCTTAGTGGCTGCAGAAGCTACTCGAACAACTCGTCGAGCTGAATCTACCTAAGCTACAGCTTCGATCGTATAACTTTTCTATGGATGTGTTTGGGGTCTTGGTCAGTTGGACTTCTTGGCTGGAATTGTGACCCAAACAAGTTGGGGAATGAACAACTGATTTCAATTGATCTTGGAAAAATGAAAAGGGTATAAGGGCCAGGGTTGTGGAATTCATCATCCAGATTCTTCCTAGCCGATCCTCATGAAACCTGAGTAGCCATCCCCCAAGAAAGCTTGCTAACAGGTCACACCATCCTCGAAGGCAGTCAAGAGTTCTGTCTCCAATGGATCATCTGAAGAGCCTAGAGGGTTGGGAAAGGAAATCTATAGTACCTAGTGGCACTTGTCAACTACAGCTGAGACCATGGCTATCTTCATCTTGGAGATGGGAATACTCGGAGTCAGAAACACCTGCGTTGGGATCAATCAATTTAAAAATCAAAAATGCAGTCAACTTTACTGCTTGCAAAACCGACCCAACTAGTTGCAGATATGTTTGCTTGGTCCATGGTAATGTGCAACACTCATCTTTTTTGTTTCAGCTTCGTTTCGTGTGCATGGCCCCACAGATCCCTAAGTAGGCGCCCCAAACCACACGATAATTGCAAGCCTAAATCTAAATTGTGACTCCAAAGAGCCGCTCTACTTCTTAGCTCTGCTCTTGACTGGAGGCTCTGCAGGCTCCTCCTTGCGCTTGCGCTTCGAAGGTTCTACAGGCTCCTCTTTGGGAGGAGTTGCCGCAGCCTTACCCTTGGCCTTAGCCTTGGGTTTTGCAGCTGGCTTGACATTCCTGGGCTTGGGGCTGAAACACAGGGTGAGCCAAAGGGATCCAAACAGCTACACACCAAGTAAGCCATTTGGGCATGTTGGGACTTAATAAGACCTAGGTTCTTGGCCCTCATCAAGAAGTTGTGAAGGCTGACATCATGCTTTGTGCACGCCACATAGCTTTGCTTCAACACGTCTTTCACTTCACTGGCAAAATTGTTGGCATTCGGAGTAGATGAACAAGTGGTGGGGGTTTCTGTTTTTATATCTTGCATATATATTATGCATGCATTAAATACCATGACCTAAGACCATGCATCCACTATGAAAGACTCCTGCCTATCCATCTTCTCTCCTGAGATGATCTCTGACTGGATGCCAGTCAATTTGTTGTAGATAGCGTTCATGCTGTTGATTGTGCCAGCGATGGAATTGAGAAGCCTCACATGGCATACACCAAAACTCTTACCCTTAAAGTTCTTCCAATTGGAATGCGATATCAAAAAAGCATGCAGTTCTTTCAAGGGAAATGGCCAAGTGAAAAATCCAACTGGGATATTACCATGCTGCTAGGTAACCCTTTGCTTCTCTCATCATCATTGCCAGCAAGCTTTTCCTACAAATAGACTGAAATCATCAGCTATACATATCGATAAAAGTATTTAGATATCAGCATCATTTTTCCACATATATAACTCAATCAAGTCCTTGGCTTGTTCTGCCAAGTCAATCTTCTTCCCAAGGGTTGTGACGTACTGAGGCAAGATGGAGGACATCGAGGTCATCTCAGACACCACAGGGAAATTCAACCTCAAGTGAACAAGGACGATTTCGGTGGGTATGTTTTTTTTTTTATTGTGGCTGCTAACCCCAACTATGAACAAGAAACCTGAAAGACCCAGATCCAGCAGGAACTTCTTTTGTAGCCGGTTCATGGACGGTTCCATCCCCCTCAAAACCTGTTGGTTGGAAGTCCACTTGGTTCAACATGCTATAGGTGGGGTCTTCAACTTGAAAGGAGCTGGTCGCAGACATCTCATTGCCACTTTGATGGGAATAAGAGAACTCATCAGATAGAACCAGTCTAGCTTCTTCTTCCCCATGGACAACATTCTTTCTGATCAACCCCTTCTCCTTCGCCCAGGCAAACGAACTTTCAGCCATAGGCCTCAGGTGATCAATTCATGCAAAATATGTTTTCGATCAATTATATCATGAACCTTAATTTTCACATACCCTGAATCATGATTCATACATATATATTCTCTAAATGTTATTGGGGCTAAGTTGCTCAGTATAGCGATACGGTTCTTCCATGAGCTGCTTTTTGGTAATCCATCGACCCTGTTGAGATTCATCGGTTTGGGATCGTCGCCAACGTTTCACCATCACCTCCAACTCCTCAACGGTTCCCCCTTCCTGCAGCATCGCCTGCAACCGTTTACCTGGAAAACAACAGTGGGAAAAACAAAGGCATTTTTTTTGTATTCATGCTAACTATATAGTATTTACCAAGGGACGGCCATCAGTGGAGCCATACATCTTAAGAACATCTTCGGTGCATTTGTATGTCCCATTCTTCCTGGGTTGTACATAGCGATAAAGCCTTGGAGCAATTGATCCAGGAAAATGTATTAAAGAGGATCATGATACCATCATTTGAGAACAACAAATGTTTAAGACAAGAAACTGCCAGTAGACGTTTTTTTCAGAAGGACCCGCAACTTCAGGAATTTTGGGATCCACCTTCCCTGGAACATCCTTTGGTGGTGGTTCCGAAACCTGCTGTTCTTTTGGTGGTGGCAAACTCTTTTCAGAACCTGTTACATAGGCGATCTTTTTTTCCAAAGCTGCTATTTCAGAAGGCCTGGAATCGCCTCCAGAACTTTTCATGGCATCAAGTTGTTGTTTCAATTTGGAAAGGGTACCTTCTCCTTGATAGAAAGTCTTCAAAAAATTCACAGCATTTCGCTTCTCCTCGGAAGTGAAATCCTGATCTAAGACTTGTTCCAGCTCTTCAGGTGTAAGTTCCAAGTCAAGAAGGTTCTTGGCAACGGAAAAACCCTCAAGCAAACCACGAACCTTTGCTTTCACGTTCTCATGATTCATAGCTGGTTCCAAGGATCGAACTACAGGTGTTTCTCCAATTCCTTTGGGTCCAATCCCTTCCCCCTCCGTGCTCTTTGCAGGGCTGTAAGGGGTTTGAGACTGAGCATCATTCAACATGGGTGTAGGGGTTTCCGATGATTCAAGTTCAGTTGGACCAGAACCAGTACGATGTTGCTCTAGCAAGTTTGTCCCCTGAGAAAGTGGAACTGCTGTAGTTCCTGCCACAAAGCTCCCCGTAGAAGCAGCGACACTGGGACCTTCAGGGGTTTGCAGTTATTTGTGGATAATTTAAAGTTATCATCATGACTGGGCAAATGCAAAATCAACCAAGCCTTGTTGGAAAGTGACAGGCTCCTTTGGTTTTGCATTTACCTGTTTCAAAGCCTCCTGGATCTTGGCAATTCTATCGCATGAAGCCTGAGCATCGGGCAGGATTAGGCCCCAAAGTAGAGCTAGGAAAGTGTGTAAAAAAAACCCACCCCATACCAAATGCCATTCAGCTACTGTATAGGTGTTCTCTATATATCAGGTGGTGACCCTAAAAGTTATATGACTATTAAGCCAGTGGGCCCGGATAGCAGCATCAACATCAGCAGCTTCTTCCGTAGGATCCGTGAGTTTTCGCTCCAATGCAGGAACACCAGCCATGAATGTGGAGCAGGACCGGAGGGGGAACATGAATCGATCAGTTTCCTAGAAGTTAGAGCCCACTCTATGGTTTTAAGATCGTTTGTGGCATGAAAACTCAAAAACGCTCGAGTACAAAATCACAAACTAACACTTTTTTAGATTGCGGACGTTTGCGCGAATTTGCGCGCAATTAGCGGTTTTTTGCGTACGAATTGCGGGTTGCAAAGTGGATTCATTCATGAAAATCAGAAAAAACGCTCGATCTTTTCTCCCAAATTTTGTGCAAAGCTTCAGGATACTCCAAGATGCAAATTTCTTAATTTGTATCCATATATTCGAGGACACAGCCGTCACTGATCAGTAGGGGTCACCTTAGCTTATATAAATTCAAGTGGGGTTTGGAGAACCATAAATCGAGCTGCAAATTCACAGGAATTTCTAAAACCAAATCTATGAATTAGCGTCAAAGCACTCTATGCCACACCATCTCCACATACTCCGTCATACAGTCGTTCCATGAGTCGGGGATTCTAAGATATTTGTTTGACCAGAGATATCCTAGGACCTCAGGCAGGCCTGCATCAAGCCACAAATCTGAATTTGACATTTGGTTGAACATTTGCCTGTCACTCAGTGTCCGACCAACAGGAATTTTGCAGCGAAGGTCCCGTCTTTGAGAAAGGGCATGATCTTCATAAAGCTCCAACAAACGATTTGCAAAGGATCTTGGATACACCCTTAGTTTGCAGAGTGCCTTATTTCCAATTCTTCAAACCCAAACAAGAAGAGGTTAAATCAATGATCTTGATTGGGAATAAAACAAGTCAATCTTCTCTTTGGGGATGCCGGAAACCCTAATTTACTAGCTTAATTAGGAAGCTTGGCCCCAGTATATTTTGAACTGCAGGATAGGATCGAATGGATTTTTCTTAAACCATGCATTTCCCAGGCTATCCAATAATGGCTGCATGTTGTTTCAGGTTCCAGATGTCGCAACAGGGCGTTCCAAGTTCATTCAATTTAAAAAGAGATGTTATAGATCTCCATTCCTTTTCAGCTACCCAGGCGCCAAAGATATAGCACACCAAAACACGGGAAAAAAAAAACATGACTTGTGCAAAGGCACATGGAAAACAAATGAGATGGTCAACATGTACATGTAAAGAATTTGTATACATCTCAGGGCAAAAAGCCTAACATATTAAGATCAAGAGCTTGAACAGTATATATATATACATATATCGCCCAATCCCCCAATCCAACCCATCTGAAGCACAGGAGCTTGGTGGTGGCAAGGTTCGAGTTGCCAGCAAATCTCTTCTGGCCTTTGGAATCGTGGTATACACCTGGTGGCAGTTGGGCAGGATGGCTGGTCCTAATGTTGGAAGGCACGCATTACATGCTGCTGGGGCACAGGTTGTTTTCGTTGCAAAACTTTCTCGTTTCACTTTCGTCATTGGCCCATTGTTCAACCCAGATATGAAAGGACTATTGGATAGAGCAATCAGTGGTTTCGGTGACTGAGTTCCAGGGTAGTTGCCCATCCAGAACCGCTGTTTCCATCATTCAAAGCAGTTCAAGGAAAACTGTACAGGATCCTTTGCAAACCATCACAAGTACGTAAGCATTCGGTTTTTTTCAAGGTTACTAGCCAAGTCTCCCAGCAAATAACATTTTGAAACCAACTCCAGCGTGGGTGCTGTGGTAACAAACTGGCAGAAGGATTCTCGACCACAAAGATCAGATGACGGGATAGACAAACTAGGCAAAAGGCCACCAACCTGATATGGAGAATTGTTGAAATGTTGGCCATGAACATATTTAAGTTGAGGAATTTCATTTTGATTCATGCCAAGCAACCTAGCTACCATACAATTCCCACCATTAACAAATGGTAAATCTTGACGACCCAAGATATTCAACACTGATCTCCCAGTAGTTGACCGTGCTGGTAGGCCCCAAGGGGCACAATCAGGCCCTGCCATATTGAGAGCATCAGGGGATTCTTGAAGAAGTACCCACAAAGCTAGCCTCAAGTGAGATTCGAAGCCCCGATCAATATATTAATATGTTTGCATGATCGATATTTACTCCAGTTAAGAAACACAAAGCCAGCAGGCTTCAGCCAGTCCATGCTGGGATGGATTTCCCGATCATATGTGGCAACTTTGTAACCACGTTTCTGCCTAGGTTCTGAGATGCATATATCGAAAACCCTTGATACCAAATCGCATCATGTGTGCAGCGAAAGTAGCAGGTTACCCAGAAGGCCATAAATATATATGGTACCCTTAAGTTTGGGAGGGTACATGCGTCAATCGTTATACCCGATAATATTAATTGGGTGGTCTTTCTTGGTAACCTGGTGGCATGGCTTGATATGTTGATTAAAAAAAACTAAGTGTAGGTCCAAGCTTTGCTGCAGTTTGATGCCCCTGAAAAGATATCAAAGAACTGATATTTGTTCTCCTCCATCTTCATGTTATCAGCCCATTTGATCAGGAGGATGATGGCCACAAGAATCTGCAAATGGCTGGAGTTCACCCATTCGATATATATAAATATTGCATCCATATTTGATCAATCGAATTTTCAATAGATCATGAACGATATCCTCGCCTTTGGGGTTCCCACTTCAACCAAGTTGGCTACTACCGATTCGCAAGGCATGGCGGGCAGCTCACAACGTACGGCACTGTGCAGTCAGAAGGCCGGTGCCCGTTCAGACTTGAGTGGGAAAGTGAAGTTTCAACATTCGATCAATCTACCAAAATTCAATGCCCTTTTATACAAGGCCTTTTATGTAATGATCGATGACTGGTAAAAAAGCAAGATGATTCGAGTCTATGCACATGCCATTGCAAATGGCAACTCCAACCCTAGTTTGAAATTTAACTACTTCGGCAGCTCAGTGGGTAGTCGCACCTGGTTTGGCAGCCCACCTCTCTCCACTCATCGTACCTGCGAAGGGGTGAGACATATGTTAAAGGGTTTGGACATATAGGGTGAGACTTCCTGCACATGTATATATAAAAAAATCTCACGACTCGATCTATCCTTTTGTTCTTGTATTTTTTATGCAGGGTCTAGCATTTAACAACTCCCTTTTGTTTTCTTCTCGCAACTCAATTGCTCCTTGAGATTTGAAACCCAAATTTCGCTTGAAGCATGTTGAAACAGACGCAGCAACATGGCGTCTTGAACACACTTCGTCATGCGCATGTTCGCACACACATGAAAAACCCCGGTGCAAGCTATGTTGATCCATCAGAGCTCATGACCTAGTCAACGTCCACCACACAGGTGCACTCTTTCGGTTCTGGTTCAAAGTCCTCCTTGCTCTGATGGTAAGCCTAAGCATTGCATGCACATTTGGGGTTGCAGAAGTAGGAGGTTAATCGGGACATATATTTAAAAAACTGCATGATCATGTGGCAGAAAATCCTGGACTAAATTTTAATCTTATATATACCACACCTATATAGTACTATGCGGCGCTTATAATGGTTGGAACTCTTCCCCTTCCCATGTACTATAAGTATGTCTTTAGTTGAGAAACTTGCTGCCCAATCTTTGCAGCCTCTTGTAGATCCTTTCCTTCCTTCAAGGCATTGACACGTGCAACCTTGTAAGCACACGATTGGAAGCTTCTAAGCTTCTTCCGTTCTGCAACGCATGCCTCACACAGATCACTTACAGCAATCTTATTGTTGCCTTTCCCAGCCCTTTTTACATCATCCTGTGAACCTGAAGCTTCCTCCTTTGACTTTCCTTTAGCAGGTGCTTGGCCAGAAGTGCTTTTGACCTTTGCTTTGCTCTTTGCAGGTACCTCGTCCTTCTCCTTCTCTTTGTTGGCTACCTCCTTTGCCTTGGTTGTTTTGCTAATCCTTCCTTTACTCTTCGCCTTCGCTTTCGCCTTCGCCTTCGCCTTTGCTCCCGCTCTCCTTTTCCTCTTGGGTTTGACTTCCTCCTCGTCCTCCTCATGTTGCCCACCTTCCTCACCATTCTCATCTTCCTCATCATTTGGGTTTTGGGATCCTGTCAATTTGGTCTGCATTGTTGGAGAGATGTACTTAGCACTGCGAACAGCTTTAGGCTTGACGTCTTTCTCCTCTTCAATCGGTTCCTCGTTGTCTTTGCCTGCAATGTCCTTCTTTTCTGTCTCATGATTCTTCTGTTCACCTTTCTTCTTGCTATCCTCTTCGGCCTCCTCACCATTTTCCTTTTCAACCCTCTCAACCTGATCCACCTTCCTTGCCTTGGACTGTTGCTCCAAAGCTGAAGGTTGAGAGCCGGACAGGGAAAAGTCGCCTCCTGTCATGAAGTCATCCAAAGACCTTTTGAGTTTCTGCATCAAGTCCGCTGCTGTTTTCCTATCAGCTGTGAATGCTGCATCTTGGAAGTCAGCAAACAAATCTGTCAGGGAATTCAGGGTTATGGTCTTGGGATCGTTGGATACAACTGCTTCGACCCTGGGACATTTGAAGTTTCGGGCAAAAGGATCCACAAAGTCTTTGTCATCCCTTTTCATCCTGTCATTCTCCCACCCCTCCATGTCCCTTTCATACATCTTCTCCACTTCTTTCAAACTCTCGGCTTTCTCAGCTTCGGTCAAAATGGGCGGGATGTCAATTTGGGATGAGGTTTTCTCAGCTTCGGTCAAAATGGGCGGGATGTCAGTTTGGGGTGAGGTTTCTGGTTCCCAAGGTAAAGTCTCCATGTTATCACCTGCAACTGTGGTATCCTTCTGTTCCAACTTGGACCCTTCTACTTCCATCTCAACCTCCATTTTATCATCACCCCCTTGAACTGATTGAGAAGATTTAAGGGTCAAAAGTCGCTCCAAGCGAGCCTCTTCCTGTTTCAACTCCTCCAAAAAGGCAAGTTTTTCCTTCTCACTTTCAGCTGAAAGGAGCTGTTGTCGGATTGACTCACCTTCCCCTTCATCAGGGGAATGAACTTCATCATCTTCAGGGCTTTTATATTCATCAGGGACACATGGCTGATGACGAAACCATGAAGGGTCTGTACTGCATTGTTTGCAATCCCGACAGAAAAACCCAACACGGCGTGATTTGTAGGTAGCATGTTTGAACTTGGGCTCACTTATCTCTGGGTAAGTGGGCACCCTTGGCTCAGGGGTCACTGGAGTAGTTCCACAACCCCCAATGTCCGAAGGCAGCTCCTGGACAGCCTTCTCAAGACTTGGCACTGGTTCTTCCGGAGCATGAGGAGACGTGGCCGCAGGAACTTCTGAAGTTACCTTGGGTTGGTACATCTTGGGTTGGTTGGTACATATCATCCGAATACGATAGAATCAAGAAAGAACCGATGAATCAGAAAAAAGGATTCTTGGCCAGTAAGACTAAGTTGCTGTGTCGGTGGGGTATTCATCCTCACTTTCCGAAAGATAATCACCATCATATTCTTCCCCTGATCCATTTTCATCACCCGACATGTCATCGTTGCCAGCTTCCATAGCTTCAGCTCCATTACCTTAAAGGCCAATTAATGAGGGGAATAAACCACACCCAAAAAACTATAAGAACCCCAAAAAAGCATCGTTCGTAACCAGAGTTTCGATCATGATCAGGAAAGATACTGCATCATGCAATAGTGATGTTTCGAAACGGTTTAAGATTGCAAGTACTAGTAATCATGAAACACACTTGAACTGGGTGCACATTAAGTTTTGCATGTGAAGTAAAATCAAAAATATATCGTTCCATTTCCAGCTACTAGCACGAGGATTCTCAATCCCAGCGCATTCAAACAAAAACTGCATGGCCTTCTCCCTTGGCCAGTGTGGTCTTTTGGCCGCACGGGAAAATTCTGTCACCAGCCTCCTGAGCTTCCAAGCTTCCTTCCTGATGGTGCTGCCTAAGGATAGGATGGCAGAGATGAAAGTTGGTAGTGCTGCAAATTTTATATATATGTGACTTGGCCCTACCAAATTTGTTTAGAACATGGGTTGTTTTGGGATGTTTTGGGTTTGTTTTCTAAAAACTGGATGGCTGATTGTACTCCCAATGCCCCGGATAAATGAAGGTGCAAAGAAGTTACTGGAAACATCAACTTTTCCCCGTGGCCGTGTTTTCCACAAGAAGGTCCGGCAAAGGGCAGTGATAGATTCGATGTGGGGCTTGCATCCCATATGCTTAATCATAGGCATCAGCAAAAGGTAATTCTCAACCACATCAGCTCGGCAGATCTTCTTGCTTAGAATGTTGGAGATTCGGCTCGTAGTGGTGGCACGATTAACCAAAGTGGTGTCTTGGTTCCATTCTTCTAAGACAGCGGGGTTGGCATCAAAACTACTCATACCCACAAAGGAACAGGGCTTTTCTAAGGGACCTACTGGTAAGCAGCCAAATGCGCTGCAAGTGTCAGGAACAAATTGCACCATGTGAGCCAACTGATTTTCAAATCTGAAAGTTGTATCAATTTCTGCAGATTTAATTCCACTAAACATCAGGGCAAAAGAAAAGGAAGGAGGAAAGGGCACCAAGGGGCACCCAACCAGCGCCATACACCTGCAGCGCTGAGGCAGTGGCTTGGTTGGCGAGGGGGTTGGCCTGCACCTTCCCACACACAACTCAAACGAAGGGAGCCTCGAGAAAGGGGTTCCAATGCCAAGTGCATTGGGCATCATTGGGGCCAAAATGGCTTTGAAGGAGTTTTTGCTCGATTTCCCAAAAAACGCTGCATTCAGTAAAGTGAACATAAATTTTCTAATTCTCGCTCGATCTTCAAATTCATGTTCGAAACTCAATTGTACATAAAAAGTTGTTACGAACGAGGGTCCAGGTTCAAAGATGTTCAGCTGGAATCACTGAATTTCAGACTTTTGCCTCAGGTTTTAGATCAAGTGGTGGGGGAGACTTGTCTTCACTGAGCGAGATGGTGTGCTGTAAGCGTACCCAGTGTATATGGAAATTAGGTTTCCAGGGAGCTTGCATTGGCGTCGTGCTGAGCGCATGGAGTGCCATTATTGCCGGAGGCGGTGCTGAAGCCTGGAGCTTCATTTCCAAGCGAGGCTTCGCTCTTCATCCCATTAAAGGCGCGTCGATGAATCGCTCGGGAAAACTTCATGCATATAGATACAATAGCATTTGTATGTTTTGTCTTTACATAATATATAAACCTACATACTACCTACCCTCTACTCTACCCTACCCTTTCCTACCATACTACCATACCATGACCATACCATGACCATGACTATGACCAGATACCATGACCATACCATGACAATACTAACCATAGCATACAATACAATACAATACAATACAATACAATACAATACAACACAATATTACGTACAATTACATCCAAATACATGCAACTACATGCAACTACATGCAATTACATGCAACTCTATACATGCAACTACATTACAACTACATTACACTTACACAATTACATACAGTTACATAATAATTACATACAGTTGCATACAGTTACATACAGTTACTTACATACGTACATGCATACATGCATACATGCATGCATCCATACACACTTACATACATACGTACATACATGCATACATACATTACATACAATTTACATACAAATACATACAGCTACATACAATTACATACATACATACACATACATGCATACACATACATACATACATACATACATACATACAGACATACAGACATACAGACATACAGACATACAGACATACAGACATACAGACATACAGACATACAGACATA
>OMLO01002383.1_pt1 | contig 15136 bp, 15 predicted proteins | sample 1674811 | NCBI WGS metagenome assembly OMLO01 (sample SAMN06265003, study PRJEB25207) | coral metagenome | isolation source: Coral host | place: Mexico:La Bocana,Puerto Morelos, Mexico | collected 2008-11-13 | reverse complement strand
CCCCAAAATGGATGGTTTATAATGGAAAACCCTATTAAAATGGATTATTTGGGGGTACCACTATTTTCGGAAACATCCAAATGTTGAAACCACCAACCGTTCGAACAGTGTTTGATGGAGACTATATCGTTCTATTTTAAAGGCTGGAAACTGGGAGAGTGAAGAATAGCTTGTATGTATCTTTGGGAGGACAAAGACTAGAGGATTAGATTCCGGTAAAGTAACATAGCAATGGAAAAAAATCACCATGTTTAGTAGGCCCTAGGCATCCCGCGTATGTTTTTAGAAGGTGACTCACAATGTATTCATCTGTGAGGGGCTTTGAAAAACCATATTGTGCCACGTTAGTGCTGAGACAAATGTGGAATCCCTAACGCAACCACCCAAACCAACAAACCCAGTCCAGGCCTGTTTCAGCCGGGATATGACGACATGTCGGTGTTTTCAGGTGATTTTTTTTCTGAACCATTCTTAACTCGCAGATCAGTACTATGTTTTGCAAGCCAGCACCCAACTCATAGAGTGCAAACAAACAAAAGTTGTTTTTTCAGATATATCTTCATATCAAAAAATTAAGTTTCATATGCAACCGAGTTGGTAACATAGCTAGCTGCCACCTAATCGACGCAGTCAGACCGCATACTATAGTGACAAAAGTCAATTTTGAATTAGCTATACATCATAGGCTGTGGCAAAGGGAGTTCAGGCAATTCATCATCGCTGTCCATCTTATAGTGATTCCAATGATCCAGGGCTGCATGGTTTTTTTGCCTCGGATGATTCTGATCAAGCATTATCATTTCCTTTTTGAAATCCTGTACATTCTAAGGTGGGATGATTTCATTGAAAACAAAATAATGCATATGAAGTAGTTTCACCGAGAAACGCCAAATAGAACCGTTTCAAAGCAACATGTTCTACATTCATGTTGTTCGCTGCCTGACGCACTGTAGAAACACGTCCGATAAAGTCTTCTGGTTTGTAACCAGCATAAAATCGAGAGTTGCAGCCTCAGGTGTCACACCCAAGCCATCATATAAAAGTCAACAACTAGATTTTTTATGATATTGAATTATGTAAAGTACAAACTGGTCTTACGCCAACACTTTTGCCAGCAAAAAGAAATAAACGAATGGAAAAAAGTGCTAAAGTATGCCATATGGCAATCAAGCGATTGAACATATGCAAGTTCCTGCCATGCCTAGGCCGCGGTTATTCACACCATGTTTAGTGGGTGAACTGATGACATAGTCAACTCTCAAAGTACTTTATTGTTGCAGCAAAAACAAAACAACACTATAAATATCAAGACACATGCAGTTTGGGTCTGATAGGAAACAATAGTTGTCCGTCTTCAATTGCCATCTTGGACAAAATTGCGTAGGAGACTAGGCAGCTGTCGCATAACTGCAGCAGCTCATCAGCTTGTGCTTGTTCAAGATAGTAGCCATACGACTCTATTTTGCGATGCCATTCAGCAACAAAGAACCTAGGATTTGTTTTTTTTGGTGGGTCATATATAGCATGCACTCAACACTTATTGTTGAACCAAGTGTTTATGCATTCATTTTTTGTATGTTGCAAATAAGTCCAATCAAGTCACACGCAAGATGCTAGTTGGGGCAGCCACCTATCATCACAGTTATCCTTCGCTATGTTGATGGTTTCCTCCGAAAGCCATGCCACCATGCATCTTGCCTTAGGTCAGTATATACCCAGGTGAACTAAGTTTTTCTTTCTAGATATGACGTGTACAGTACTTGTTCAATATTTAAACCAAAAAACACATGTATTTATATAACTAGTTGCGTTCCACGCTTTGGCCTGTAGTTCTGGCCACGGGTGCCTTTTGCTTCTGAAGCGCCAAGGGCGAAACTTGGGCATGCTATGCCTAAGTTTGAAGACAGAATGATCACACTCAATGCATATATGTATATATGAAAGTTAAAATAGGACAAAACTTAACTAATGAATAATTGAGCTTTTACAACCACTAATTCGGAACAAAGTGCTGAATTTTTCTCAGCCTGCAAAACGTTTTGAACTGGTCGAATGCAATCAGAAGCCGGTCAGGCTCGCTAACATCCAGGCCACCACAAAAGGTATCATAGTCTAAGAGCTTCTTCACAACACTTGCACAAATCCACAGATCAACACCCAAATTGATTATATGCATAGGGTCCCAACGTATCATTTGCAATCTGAAACAAGGTAGTTGAAGCAAGGGACCTCAGTAGTGATATACACCATGTTAAATAGTGAAGTCCTTTTATAAATCAGAAAAACTAGTTTCTTAAAACATTTGAAAAAAACACAAGAGACAAATTATGGGTCAAAAATGCTACTTGATATGCAGGCTGGCTTTCTAGGTCACCATCCTTGACACATTCCCCCATGAAGGTGTCCAACGTGTGGCGGAACTTTGTGTGCAGCAATGCTGGAGCACTAAAGTATTCTGGGGCTTGTGAACGACAACAGTGGCAAATTTGATTGCACAAATAGTTGCAGGAAAGTTGTAGCCATTCCTTACTACAAAGAATGCACCATACATGGAGCAAACCTTAAATATTATGTAGACTGCTGCTATTATACATTTTGTAAGCTATCGATCGATATTCCCTAGGGATCCAATCACCTTTGAGGATGGTAACCTAAATACCTTTCTAAGGAGATTATTATACACCCCAATCACCATCTGAGAAGGTGATTGGATCCTTAGGGATTAAGATGAAATATCTAAACATCAAAATCTTGTTGAAACAGTGGGACCCAGCTTCCTGCTGCCACTTCCAATCACCCCTAATCTCGACTACAGCATATTTCAAAGCCTTCCCATTGTCCATCTCAACGCCATGGTGATAGAGTTGGTCCAATGAGCCGACCACCTTGGCAAAAGCAGTATGTTGCGCAGGCAAGGCATGGGTGTGAGAACATTAAATTGAAAATTGTTGGACCATTCACAAACTACAAAACTCATTTTTGGTTTTAGAGCAAGATACAGCTTCCTGTATTGCACGGATAGTCCCAAAGCCCGCTTTGATTTCCTGAATAATAAGATTCGATTTACCAAAGGGATCCAAAGCCCTAGACATCCAAATGCCTCCTGAGAAAGTGTTTTAGGTATGTTTTTTTTGGTGGTCCTTCTCATGAGGATGTCTAGGCCTTGTTTCTCACATGGGTCAAATTGGTGTAAAAAAACCATGAATTATCATACATATATATATATATATATTTGATTTGGCATATCAATGTTTAAATCAGGTTGACAACAATATTTTGAGTTCATCCCTATTTGCAAAAAAAAACTCAGCAAAGATTTGATAAGACAAACTCAAAATCAATCCCAAGCGTCAGAACGACGTAAGCTTAAAGGATAGCAAGCTTCAATGCTGAACTTTCTTTTGTCAAGGATATTTCCCAAACACATGAGCATCACTTGATCACCATTTTCTCGGTATTGAGCTTCATCCCCCCAAATCCACAAAGGGATGTGGTCTTTATTGGGGGAGATCTCTGCCAGTGGGCTCTGATGAAGGGCAAGGTGATGCCAAAACTTTTTTATATCATCTTCACAAGTTGCTGGCCAACACTGTTCGCACACCAGTTTGTGAGGAAGAACTATTGGGTGTTTCCTGCAGGGTGGCGTCAGGTAAATTTGTTATTTCAATATGAAAAAGAACAACCATATGATATTAAAAATATGATATACATATATTGCTACATTGCTTTTTTGAATTGGCAAATCCAGATGTACATGCTTGGTTCTGCATCATCTCATATATTTTCTAGCGAGATAGCTTAACCCAACTTCCAGCCATATTTTTGTCCTTGTTTCAACTCCATTCGGGCCCCTTTCTTTTTGCAATGGTACATCAATCCAATCGATTGTCACCTTCAGGGGGGATGCAAATTCTGGACTAGTATTGCACAATTGGGAATGCATACGCCATATATGTTTTCTCATCTAAAATCGACCTATCGTTCCTAAGTGCAAGTTTGGTAAAATAAGTGTTGTTAAAATTTCTTTACCATGGCCTCCAAACTAGGGTCCCGCTTGACTACTTTCCTGAACGTGTCCCGCTGGATGTTTGAAGCAAATTTTCCATTGCATCCTGCTCGCTTCAAGGCCCGACATGGACCTTGCAGTCGAACACCATGCAGGCGAAACTCCTGACGCAGAGCATGGGAGACAATTTATATTAATCATTTTACGGTGGAATCTAGTGATTGAGATGAACATTAATTCAAGAGGCGTTGTAAACCTAGTCTCTGAAATTGACAGATATATATATATATATATATATTATAGAGATAAAAAATATGCAAAGACCTCATATGAATATGTAGGTTTAAAGTGCACATATTGCAAACATGTGCTGCAAACAAAGGCTCCTGTCCAACATAGTGCAGCACTTTCTGAGTTTTCGCAAAAGAGGTTTCCTAAGCTGTAGGGTGCCCACAACTCATTCAGCATGCACTAGCTGGCACTATGCAAATATTGATGCAATTTGGTGCATCTACAACAACAGCTATGGTTTCAGACTTCAAAGTCTCAGAAAATCACAATTTGAATTATGCAATAGAGAGAGACTACTGTTTTGTTTTCTATTCCATATTCATAAGTTGAAGTACTGGACTGAAATTCACCAGAAAGGCAGCCAAGATTCACCTAGGCCGGCTTCCTTCAATAGGAAGGCATACAGGGGCGAAGATTTGGCTTTCTCCAAAAAGCCAGCACCTGCGTGCGGAGAAGACAGAAAACACATTTGATATATATGCAAGTCGATATCCAGATCACCAATTTTTTTTGTTGGAAGATCAAATGTAGAAGCAAAAAAGTTGTCTACAATGAAAACCAACAATAGCTCGGATGTACACCAACGTTTTGAATTTTAATATGGTTTCGTCAAACCACCGCTTCAAGTGTTTTGATTCACATTTTTGTTCCACCGCTACAAGCATTGGGTCCAATAGTGTCACGCACAGGCATCCCAGCATGTGCTCAAAATTCAGAGATCTAGCACTATTGCCGCCAAACCCCTTCCAGAATCAGCTTTTCAAATTTGGCCAACATATTAGATAGATACAAAACCTTTACAACAAATACAATTCATTGCAACGCATTTTGTTGGAGAATGAAAATATACAAACCAGCTTTTGTGATCATGCAGGTACTTCCAGATAAGGTCCAAGAATCTAAATGATATCTTGATCGATCACAAACTCTATTCATGACATAAAGCCAATCCACTAAGGTTGGGGTCCAGCCATCTCTTAAAATATCAGAGTAAGGTTCACCCTACTCAACCATTGAAATTCCCAGTCATCCTTGCGCAGGCGCAACACCATTTGCAGGGGCTGGAGGTGCTTCAGGCACAGGGACTGGAGGAGCGGGGTCTGCTTTCGCTTTGGCTTTGCTCTTGGCTTTCGGAATCGTCGGTTCCTTAAGGCACCGCAACTAGCGACAACTAATATTAGTTTGTAAAGGGATGATTTGATGATGATAACCTAATATGCAGTTTTCCTCTATTCTCATGAGGCCCCAAGTTCACACAGCATGTTAATTGTAGCAAATTTGAATGATCGTTCTTAATATAATCTTATGGGTTAAAGAATGATCAATCTTCAAATTTGCTAAAATTAACATGGCCAAAAAATACCTCATCATGATCAAACAAGTTTCAACTACACTTTTAATGGATCGTACAGACCCAGCAAAAGACGTAAAGGTAGAATCCGCTTCTCGCAAGACTTTTAAGCAATCTTCTTTGTGACCAGCATGGTCTTCATGATCAATCACTGCATCATCCACCCTGCAACTGTAGAGCCTCTCAAGATCCCCACGCACCTTCTTGAGGGACTCAAGTCGGTTTTGAAGCTCCGTCTTGAAGCCATTGATCAGAACATCCGTCCTTAGCTAAAATAGTGATTTTCCATTCCTCCCCTTTTCAGTGTACATGTTATTAGAACAAGATCTCCTCAAACTTAAGTCTTGGGTTTTTTTGTTCATGCAGGTCATTTTTGAATGTTTGAAAAAAAAACAACTACACAAACACACACACACACATTATATGTTTCATGGTCTATGCACAGATGAGGAAATATATATATATATATATGTCTAGACCAATACACTTTGGCAAGTAACAGGCCAGCTTTGTTTTCTTGAAGCTTGGCTTGCCATGCCAAGATTTCTGTCATCTTCGAACTGGTCTGGGAAAGAGCAGTGGATATTTTTTTGCTCATGGGTTTCACCTTGTTTTTCTTCTCATCCCCACCACCAGGACCACCACCACCATTACCACCAGTAGGCCCAGTAGGCTCAGCACCAAAAGACACTGCCTGTAGCTTCTCTAGACCACCTCCAGGCCCCATCATAGCAGTTTGCCTTACTGATCACGAATAATGTTAAACACTGATCGAATGCACCAGCTAGATCTATAGCTAGTGTACATACTCATATATGTGCCATTGGTTCTTTTGGTAATGTAGAAAAGGATCTAATGGTCAAATTGAGGAACTGTTAATTTCTTGCAACCTTGCTACAAAACAGATTTGGTTTGGGATGGGTCAAGATCTCCCCGTGCTTCCAAGTCAACGCTCGTGGATTCATTGTGCTCCTCTTCGAACTCCATAGCATCCCACACACGCAGCAGGTACCATTCCTCGCAATGTGTTGGGGTACTCAGATTGGTGGGCAAAAGTTCAAGCTTATATAAAAACAGTTTTTGGGAAATATGATCACCATTTTAATTGAATCTTATCATTAAAAATCCTGATTCGAATTATAAGGCATCATTGATTTTTTGAAATTGTGAGTCCTCCTGGCCACGGGCTTCAGGGTGTTCCATGAAGTACACTGTTGAATCCCCCTTCGCTTTAGACTTCTCCATGTTCTGCTTGTCAGCTAATATTTGTGTTGCAATAGCTCCACCAAATCGTTTTTTAACTTCATGGTAAGGCAACATGGTGTGGCGACCTCGCCGTTTCTGGGTGTTTGAAACCGACAGTCTTACATTCATAGAGGAAGACATCCAGTCTTCTCCGCTCTGAATGAAATCTTCGAAGAGAGTAGCCATGAAAGCACGGTCTCAGTTGAGCAGAAGTATACAAAACAAATCTAAGAATAAAATCATGAAACCAAAGCAAATATATATCTTACACTTCCAATCTTGGGGGAAACATCAAGAAAATTAGATCTATTTCTTAATCAGGTTACTGTGCTTCTTTTCCTTCCACAGCTCTAGGATCTTCGCAGGGCAAGGGTTACTGGCACCTTCAGGGTTTAACCGATTGTCATCCACTTAAATCATTTTTTGATTTGATATGTATTCCCAACAAGCTAGGGATATCAACTCCATGTTCGCAGTCTACAGCACAAATCCATTACACATTATAAAATCATGTATTAACAAACATTTTTTTGGACCCATCCATTAACAAACATTTTTTTGGACCCATCCCACTCACAAAGCTCCTATTAAAACGCATGCGTGCGTTGTGGGCAAGCCGTGCGAGGTGCGTGGGTTCATCTTCCTCTACACCTCGAGGTCCTATGAACTTCACTCCCCAAGGCCCAAACAGGGCGTCGGGGTCGTTGGCATACTTTTCACGAAGCTTCTGCAAAGACTCAGCCTGTGTGACCCAACTTTCCACAAATAAGAAACCATATATATAGATGTGTGCCCAATACATGTAAACATGTTATATATTTTGCATATTATATATATAGAATATATATACCTGGAACGATTTTGTTCTTCCTTTTTGGATGCCGTATCAAAAATACACCCACTGTCTTCGAAAGCCTGTCTTTTGGAACATATTGCCGTGTTTTGGGAAAGTGCCGTGTTTTTGCATACATCTAATTCCAACCTGGGATTCATGATGAATTCAGTGATATCGAAGAAGAATAACAAACACTTACCCAGCTTTATGGCACAATATATTTGTTTTTTGAGGAGGTAGTCCAATTAATTTGAATTATACTGGGTACATCATATACCTACCATCCTGCTACCATCCCGCTCGCCGATTTTCATCAAGTTTTTCCATCCGGGGCTGGACCACTTTCTTGGTCTGGGGCCTTGGAAAGCGGCGGGTGTGAATTTGGCTGCTGAGTGTGGGGTTCAGGGTCCCCCACCTTCCAATTTGATTTGGTGGTGTTCTTTGGGTGGTTGTTTAATTTTGTGATTTATGAAACTGTTTTTGTTAGTTTAGTTTATTCCAACATCCTTCTCTGAAATCTCCTGAAGTCTAGATCCCCCCATTGGGACTTGAAGTGTGCATGAATGGAATTCTCTGTGCCCTTGATAGCTCAAGGCTGACCGTTTCCCCTGTTACCTTTTCCCTATCCAACTATTTGCCATGGCAGCTACCATGCCATCTTTGGATGGCATTGCGGATGAGTGGGAAAGCTCTAAGGAAGTTCGAAAGGCTGTACGGGAAAGCAAAACGTCTTTGCTTAAGCAGCATCCCCTTGATGATTGCGTCAAGATTAGTGTTGCATGTGCTGAGATCAACTTTGCTATCCTAGCCCCGTTGGCCAAACGTTTGAGGGATAGTTCTGGAGCGGTGGGAATGCACAACGTCCCCAATCTGGAAAGACAGTGGCTGTGTTCAAATAATTTCCAATAAAGTTTTTTTTTGTATATATGTGCATTTTGTGTTGTTTAAGCTGTGCATTTAATATACCGTGTACCCTCTCAAGCTGATCTTAAGTTGGGAATTATCTTTTGGTTTTTGTACCCCTTAGACATGCATTTGTAAGGATCAAGGCTCTCTTCAACAAGATGGAACTTCCGATGCCCTCGAAGAAACAAATCAAGAAAGATGCCAAGAAAGCGAAAGACTTCATGATCCTCATCAAAAAAAAACTTCAAAGGGGCCAGGTCTGCCGTGGTAATCAATTTCGACGGTTGATGGCTATGGTTTTTGATCCTGAAGAGAAGGACTAGCCAAGTACAACGTTGAATCTTCAAATTTTACATCTCAAACATGAATCCAAAAATGTATAGAAGTGAGAAGGGTCTACGGCAACATCTTAATTGGCCTAGCCATTTCATGGGTTTAATACTGGGTATTTCCAGGTCTGTGCTAGCAACACTCTCCCTTTATTTTTTTTGGCTTGCAGGAGACTGCTGACATGGATGCTCTACCCGATGATCAGCATGCTGAAGGCGAAGAGGAGGAAGAGGGAGTGGAAGATGGGGAAGAGGAAGATGGGGGAGAGGAAGATGGGGGAGAGGCAGAAGAGGGAGAGAAAGAAGAGGTAAAAGAAGAAGAGAGAGGGGAAAGTGGGGAAGTGGAAAATCGGGTAGTGGAAATGGAAGATGAGGCGCAAGAGATCCCAGCTTCCCAGCCCCAGGACGCACTACATGATTCCCCACCACCACCAATGCTCCCAGATTCCCAACCAATGTTTGAAGAGAATGAAGTGCCCTTGGATTACCCACCACCTCCCTTCTTTGACAGTGATACCGGTAGCAATGACTGTTGTAGCAAGATTCTCCCACATGGAAACCTCTGTTGCTTAACAGCTGCTTTCTTGGAAAAGAAAGATTGGTGTCAAAACTGTCTCAAAAGGTCAGAGGCAGCCCCCAAATCCCCGGAACAGTGTGAAGTCATCAATGTGGAAGAGACCCCTGAGAAAGCACTATCCCTTGAAGCGAAAAGTCAAATGATCAAGTCATTAGAGAGAAGGCTTAGTGCTGCTACAGTTGAATTGGCCAACACCCGTAAAGAGAACACGGCACAGATACTCTTCTCAATTTAAGTGCCAGCTTTCATTCACAAAATGACTGTGTGAATGATGTGGTGTTTTAGTTTTTTTTGCAGTCGAGGTAGGATGCCCAAAACTGTCACAACCCAACTTAGTCTTGATATCCCAGGAAGGCCAAAGAGACTTTGCAGCGCACAGAGGCTCCCACTTACGTCCCAGACAGTCTGCCCTACGGAGAAGATGCACGTGAGACTTTAGAAGTACACCCGGAAGAACTTGCCCTCCAGGCCCAAGAGTTTGCCAATCGTCCCGACATCCAAGTACCAGAGAGTGACCTAGCTCCCTTCCTCAAGTGAAAAATGATAGAAATGTTTTCTAGTTGCAAGCCTTTTTTTGAAACTTAAAGACATATAGTCACATGTCTTCCTATTTCAATTTATCTCCCATCCCACTAGTAGGGTGTAGATTTTTTCAGTGACTTAGGTTCTTCGCCGTGCTCAGCTTGGTCTTCGGGTGGATGATGCGGAAGAAGCAAACAAACATAGTAAGGGGAAGGGTAGAGGTAGAGGTAGAGGTAGAGGGAAGGGTAGAGGAAAGGGAAACTCAAAAGGAAGGGGGAAAGGCAAGAAGGCAGATGCAAAGAAAACAAAAACAACAGGGCAGAGTGCAAACGGAGATGAGGAAAATCAGGATGAAGTTGAAGGTGACGAGGTTCCCAAACATGATGAGGAGCCTAAAGAACAGGTACAGCCAAAGGAACAGGAACAGCCAAAGAAATCTAAGGGCCCCAGGAGGAAAGTTGATGAAGGCAAAGCTGAACCAGCCAAAAAGAAACAGAAAGTGCAGAGCCCCGAGGAACCAGAGCCTAGGACGAATAGGAGGAAGAATAAGGAAGGAGAGAAAGGAGAAACATCAACATTTGCCAGAAGGGTTTGCCCCCGAACCACCTATGGTAAAGAGAAATGGACCCAACTCAGGGGTGCGTTTTGTCAAGTGATTAAGCCACACGTGCAGTTTTACTCTACCCATGAGGATGGGGTTTGTTTGCTAAACAAACGTTTTCATCGCAGTATTGAATAACCAAAGTTGTGTAAGATCTGTTCTATAGTTGTAGTTGTGAAATCCTTCCTGTTTCAATTTCTTAGTTTCCAAGCCTATATGGCCCCCTGACTAGGACAAGTTTTGGCAATTTGCTACCAAGATGTTCGATGAGAAGGAGGTCACTGAAGAGGACATTTGTTCACGTGCCATAGAGGCTGCAACTAAGTACCTTGCAGAAACTTCGGCTCGTTGGGCTGGGCCATCTTTTGTGCAAAGCACCTGCAGTAGCACTGCCCCGGGATGAGATGTTTTCAAACTTGCTTCATCTCCCTTCAACATTGTTGGTTCAAAACTCAACAAATCATGTGATGGGGGCATCCTATTTTAAGTCCCGTTTTGAATTGTATCAGTTGATAGTTGTTTGTTTCCTGGCTAGTCCATTGGACGGCGGTGTTACTTTGAACGAAGTTTCCATAAGAACATCCTTACAAGAGTTATGATTCCATTGCGGCTGCGAGCCCTTGCAACGGTAGGGTGTGTGTACGGTTTCTGGCAAACAGAGTTGGTCTCTATTCATGTTCTTAGTATCCAGGATTTGAAGTTGTGATTTGAATACCAAAAAAATCAACAATGTTTCTGAACAAAAGAGCCTTATTCGGACATGAGGGATGTTGAGTTTGGTTGACCAGCTCTATTGCTATACATGGGGGTTCCAAAGTTCACCTTTGGTCACATGTCACCGTTGCTGCTGGCTTTGGTCGCACAAGAAAAGATGCGAAGTCCAAACTTTGGAGGTGAAGCAGTAGATAACAGTTTGGGGGCCAAAAATAAACTTTAAGCAAAACCATGTCTTATGTAACTACACTTCCCCAATGATATCAAGCCAGGGTGGATTGACATCTTCAAATGTTGGGGATTTTGTATCTTGAGATTTTGAAACATCATCAAGTCCTAAGAAATCACCTCGATAGTTGGGGTTGGTAAAACATTGGATAAATATGTCAAAACAAAAAGGCCGACAAAGAACTCCAGTTTTTGGGAGCCCGATGATGTAGTGGAAGAAGACGTTCAAGATTTGGTGAAGAAGGGAAAGTTTGGGGATATCAAAATGATTTTTAAATCTACTTCCATTAAGGTGGGATCCGTGAGTTTCGACTGAAGCACTCTCAGCCTCTTAGCATATCTACCTCGTAATCTCACTGTTTCAAAGCGTTCTTGATTTGAAAGTGTTCTTTTCCTGATACGGTTTCTTTGCCAATGAAAAGGGTAAAGCAAGACCTGAACCGAATGCATTTCACTTCCGATACTATGTTTGGGATATCTTAGAATTAAAGAAGGTAAGACAGAAACTTGTCCGGCTCCTTCCCTCCACCTCAACCACATTCACATGGCCCACCTATGTACAAAACAGCCGCTCAGGTCTCATGGCCTGAGAGGTGGGTGTGCCGTCAATTGGGCCGTCAATGGAAGATGGGGAGGTGGACCTGCAGGTCGGTATCAATGATCTACGCCCTGCTGGCTCATTTTGCTACTTAATGTTGAAGACTTAAAAGTTGGGATTTTCCGATAACTCGTGATCACCTTAACTGGACTTTAGCATCCCGGCTCATAATATAGGAAGAACCCTGGGCAGTGCTTCGCCATGGACACCGCTAAGCTACAGAAGCTTAACATTGTGCTTCAGCGGCTCTATAAAATGGGGGCCCCGAAGGCTGGACGCCACAAGCTGATTGGTTGGGTTGACAACAGGTTTTTTTTTAAAAAAAAAAAATCAAAAAACCACTTTTATTAAGTACGGCCGCCGTAGTACAGCCCCTGACTTTCTCAAACATTCTGGATGAGTTTCAACTGTTTCACCAAAGGGCTTTTGGGATTAGTTCAGTGGTAAAATCATAAATCTTCTTGGACCCTTCATCTCCCATGGAGGTGCTTATGGCGTGCATCCTCCTGTTGGCCGCCAACACAAGTGTGGATCTGTTCACGGAGGCTGCTTCTGACTGTCACGGGTGTGTGGGTGTGTTTGTGCGATGATCTTGATCTTTGTTTCATGGTATGCTTGATTCCATCTTTCAACTGCGATACCGGGTGATTTTGACTGTAGAATGTTCTATTGAAATCTTTGGGTTGGCCTACGAGGCCTACGGATTCATCGAAGTCTTTAGCGGTGATGGTTGGATATCACGGTGCATGCGGACCTATGGGGTTCCAACTGCAGCGTTTGATGTGAAGCTGGGCACTTTAGGCACCCCAAAGGTCGGAAAACAAAACGCAATGGATTTATTGAGTGACTCTGGATTCGCGTTTTTTGCATGCAATGGCTAAAATTTTGATGGTGGGTGTACGGGGCTAAACCCAAAACTATCATGCTTTAGATGGGTGCTCTGTTTTGCAAACAAGTCAGTATATTTGATGTAAAGAAACTTGAACCAATAATATCATATCCAAAAAAGAGGTTTATGACATACCGCAGTTAATGATCCCCAGACATGGTATTTCAAATTTGATTTCAATTTGTTATTCATTGGCCTATGGGTACCCCACTTCTGAATCACCTTAGGTTGGTGCTTTTGGCGATCCTCAATGCTAAGTTCGATAACTTTGTAGCCTGGATGGGCTTGGTATGCTCTTCCTATGTCACTATTAGCCAAGGGACACATTATAGGGCCCCATGGTTTCCTTTAGGGCGAGAACATGTGCCCTTCGTGGCACTGGGGAATGAACTCACTTCACGGACCCTTGTCTGAGTTGATGACGGATCATGTTGGCAATCACCCTCAAGAGCCTCAATGATTGTTTTAGGGTTGTTCAGATTCTGCTAGAAGACTGCTTTACTGGACTAATGGTCAGGAATCATACTTGGGCAGCCCAGGTCTGTGTTGCTCATTATGGTCGTTGTAGCCTGTGGTGGCTGCTGGGTGATCGAGCAGCCGAGCACTTCTCAACTGCCTTGGCACCCTCGGATCCAATTGCTATGGAGTATGATGCCAAAGGCTAAACAGTTAAACATGGGTTTTGTGTGTTTTTGTGGGGGATTGGGTCTGGAAAAATAAACGAGGTTGATGTTTGAAAATAGGCAGTCTCATTCATCTGCTCTCCATAGATTGATTCATAGCAGTCTCAGTGACCATCTGTAAGATAAAGAGTCGAATCTTTCCGAAGAAATCCATGAAAGACTTTTGGGGATGTACCCTATCATTTCTAAACACACTGAAGTTGATGAGTTTCTCATCTTGTAGGCTGCTAGAATCTGCAAAGGTTGGTCAGCAACCCCTTTACTCAAGAACATTAGTTATTTTGCGAAGCTTATCGGGGTTTTTCTGGGCAATATGGCCATGCCTTTCTACCAAGCCATGGTGTGGCTGTAGCTTATCGTAGTCCAGGCTTCTATCACTGAAACATTCTGCAGGGGAATGGACAACTACTTTGGGTGATGGGTGGGACATGTTTGGGCTTCTTCAGGGTTTGTAAACAGAGGTTTTTGAAACACAACTCTCTTTTGGGCCCCTGGATTCAATTGTCGGGTTTTAGCTTGCTCAAAAAAAGCCTCCCCGAAACACCCCAAAAACAAGGTGTCTTTTTTTGTCCTTTTTTGATTTCAAAAAAACAAAAAAACACCTACAAATTAGCATCAATTTCTGGATGCATTCAAACAATAAAAACTATATATGGGCTATATGGGACACACCTTCCCTTCTTCTCTCGATAACCCCTTTCCAAGAGCTTATCACAGGGATACAGCATCTTTGTTTAAGAAACAGGATGAAGAATCTAGCATTCTGAAAGTTTGAAAGTCTTAGGAAGTAGCCAACATACCACACAATTTTTGTTTGATCAAATTGTCCGGGCATTATTCTGAAACTATTGAGAAACTTGATATGTTCTGGACCCACATCAACATTAACTCTACGGGATAAATCACGCTGGAACCAAAAGAACAATCAGGGGCTATAGCCAGGCGCAAATGGTTAGCCAACCACTCCACTCTTTCTCCTTCAGCTCCACACCATCAACCAGCCTGCAGGTCTTCAAGGGAAGTTGGTGGATGGGAATGTATGGTGCTGCAACTTGGAAGAGGCACGTAGGATGGTCGAATGCCCCGACTATAACCCTGCTCAACTTGGGCAGCTTAACCAAAAAATGGAAAGCGAAGATATCCAGCTATGGTATTAAGTCAGCCCGTACTTACAAGAATAAGGAAGGCCAAAAAGCATTCCATGGCACGAAGCAGCTTCGTGGAACTGGGACCCTTAGGCATGAATTTGTCAAAGAATGCGTTATATAGGAATGTTTTCTGATTTTCACGATTCCGCCGTCGAGTATCAATTCATCCATTTTTCTAAGTGGACCTGGGCGATTCAAAATATTCATTTTAGA
>OMLO01002382.1_pt1 | contig 15137 bp, 9 predicted proteins | sample 1674811 | NCBI WGS metagenome assembly OMLO01 (sample SAMN06265003, study PRJEB25207) | coral metagenome | isolation source: Coral host | place: Mexico:La Bocana,Puerto Morelos, Mexico | collected 2008-11-13 | reverse complement strand
ATTAGTTGTTTGCAATCAGAATCTGTAATTTACTTGTAAAAATTATTAATTATGATAAACTTGTATTACATAAAAAAGGAAAAAATAAAGCTTCATTTACACTGAAAAAAAAAATATATATATAGACTGAATGGATCGCACATTGTTGCATTGGTCAGTTGTTCAGAGCCAACTTTGAGATGTTTAGTTTCAACTTTCCGGGTCTTCTTAAGAGTCTTTTTGAGTGAAATGTGCAAAAGAAAAGAACACAATGAGGATGTGACAGTTTGATTATTATCAGCTTTTCCCTTTGATTAGATGGCATGAACTTTATGACTACTGAGTATTATACTTGTGGGCCATTTTAGCCATCGTTGCTAGGCTATATAAGGAAAATTATGAGGCGGGATCTTGGGCACATTAAGCTCGGCGATTTCAGGTTACTTAACACAAGCAAAAAAAAATCCATTGTAAGGAGATTTATATAAAACCACCAGAAGCCATATTGAAGCATTGCCTGATTTCGCTAGCAGAAATTTTTTCTTGTGCGTGGTTTCACATCGGTTTATTAACCGATTTAAAAGGCGTTTTGTTATAGATAGAGCAAAACAGTTTAAAGTAGATGTCAATTATTCTGTGTCAGTAGAGTCTAGTGAATGATATAATAAAGAGACTAATCAAACAATGGTGGATTACCAGGGGCCTTTCGTATAAAGAAGACAAGTCCTATATGCCTTCCGTTCAAATCCTGAATGGAAAAAGAAACAGTCTCTTTTACCTTAACGACTGCCAAATTTGTAAACAGTACCTTTTTACCCCCGCCATATGTCGAGTAGCATAAAGGACTACTTCTTCGGCGCACTTCGGGACTAAGCAGAAGTTTTTGGAGCAAAGTTAAAGATGCGTAAAACAGCATATTTCACTCAATCTCAATTACTGTTTCTTGCAGTAGTGAATAGTCAGCCAAACAAATAATTGTCTTCTTAAAAGCACGTAATTGCTATAGTGTGATCAGTTGGAGATATGATCGTTGCCATAATACAATCGGTACCAAAATTTTTTTAACTGACTCTGGTCTAGTATTGAGCATCCAATTTTTGGTAACTCCTCCATAAATTCGCGAAATTCGAAGCTCTTTTCAAGTGTCCTGTTGCTTAACGAAAACGTACCCATTTTATCTCAAATATTTTTTTTACAGTGAAACTAAATTATTAATTATTTTTACCAAAGGAAACATTCCAGTTTCCAGCAACAACTAGAAGCGGTTTTTCCAACGTTTTTATTGCCTGCCAGACACTGCAGTTACCACTTCAGCTTTGAATCTACCATGAGCCTAAAAAGCAATTATATTTTATAGTGAACGTGTAAACGTTTTGAAGAAAATCCAATTTCTAATCATCTGCTCAAACAAAATTCGAAAACCAGACTTCTCTCGTAACAAGAAGACACTTCTGTGCAAAGAATGAAAATCTTTCCCTTTGTTCAGGATTTTGCAGATTTGCACAAAAAACACTCTGTCTTTTATTTTGTTATTTCAATTCGTTTTAATATCATAGAGTTTAAATAGAGCCTATTCTTTAATGTTTTTATTTTCTCACAACACTGCATTTTCAAATGAATTGAAAATGGATTTATTCAAAGAAGTCCAAACAAATTAGTACAGCTGTAAAACGAAAACAAAACCGGTTCTGCATGGCTAACGGAAACGAGGTCATGTCGTTCTGCTGTAAAAAATAGTAATTTTGGGTGAGGGCCACAATCGTACATTTTGGTGAATATTTATCACATCAAAAGAGCGGGTATGTACTATAAATTAAGATATATCACTTTGGTACATTTTCTTTCGTAAAATGTTTATTTAAAATGCTTTCCCCAACTGTTCTCAGAGTTTATAAAACGTTGCTGTTGAAAATAAAGATAAAAATAAAGGATAAAACGATAAGTCACTCCCGATTGTTGCCTCGAGAAAATGAAAACACTGCTTCTTGCTTCCTACAAATTATTAATTGAGGCAACTTTACATTATACCTTTCATCGATTTGTTGCTTGCAGGTCCTTATGAATTTTGAGGAATATCCGCCGGTTTATAATTGCAGTTCCTTTAATTTACCCTGAGATTCACTCCGTGCAAACGAAATGAAAAAAAAAAAACATTTCTAAATCAGTTTGTAAATATACCTTTAATTTTATAGACTATCCACTCTTCATAAGTTTCCTTAAACATGAGGAAAAATATTTTTCGGATTATCGCTCTCATGGTCTTACCATTGTACGCGAGAGGTACCTTTTACTATGTCGACGGGGAAAATGGCGATGACTCAAATAATGGAGAAAGCGTGTCTTCTGCATTTGCAAGCATCAAGATTTGCTTCAACGCGCTTGCGAACCCTGGCGACGAGTGCCAAATTCGTGGAGGACGCTATCATCAATCAGAATTCCAGATTTCTGGTAAACGAGGCAGCTCGTCCAAACCTATCATCATACGCGGTTATAAGGAAGAGATCCCCATAATCGATGGAACAATTCCCCTAAAACCGATAGGAAACTCTGCCTGGAAACGAACAAAGGATGGCATATACATGGCCAAAATAGAGCAGGATGTTTGGCAACTTTTCGTCGATGGCGATATGATGACCAATGCCCGCTGGCCAAACGCTCTTTGGTCGGATAGGACAATCTTCTTGAACAAGCATTGGGCAAAGTCTGCCAAGAGTTCCACTCGTGGAAAAATGGTGGACAGTGGCGCAAAGAACTTAGCTGGAAGCGGTTTAAACGCGACAGGAGCCATGGCTATTCTAAATATCGGTAGCTTCAATACTTTTGCCGCCATTGTCGAAGATCATGCACCCGGCCAAAATTTCTTCACCTACCCTGACACATTTGGTGACATCAATTTCAAGGCGAGCCACAATCAGTACTTTCTGGAGGACAAACTGGAGTTCTTGGACCAAGCTGGTGAATGGTTCTACGACAAGAACACAAAAACTCTTTATGTTAAGACACTTGATGGAAAAAGTCCTGAAGGAAGGATACGAGGCAAGGTTGAGGAATAGACGCTTTGGCACTGTTTAATTTATCATTTTCTTATTCTAACTTAAGATAACCATTAGTAACGAAGGTCGTCAATTTTCTCCAGTGTAAGACTGGTGGTAAAATGAGAAAAATACATACAGCGAAACTCCGCGTGCAAGAACTTACATTTTGTAAAATCTGGTAATATAGGTTCTTGTAGTTACATGTATTGGCAATTTGGACATGTATGTTCACTTAATCAACGAGTTGAATAGATGATTCTAATTTCATTTGTGATCAAAACCTTTAAGGGTAACGAGTCTAAAGTTTATGTTTTACGGGTAACTAATTAACGGATGATAAACGGTTTCGCTCTTTTAATGGATAAGCGTTGAGGTATGTTTTCCCGTGAACGGCCCCAAATAATATACTTGACTTTGGTCCTTGTGTATCGTATTCATTCACAACTGTATTATGCATTTTCCTGTAATAAATTTGCAATCTCAAAGTCACACTCCTTGCTGTAATTCATGTATAAAACCCGCTTAGTGACCTTGCTTGGCTAATGGCACAATCCTACCAACAGGTTCTTAAACCTCCTAGTTCATACACGCGAGTTCCTTCAATAATTCCATTTAGAGCACTGTCTAGTTTTCTGTCATTAGTTTCTGGGTTGAATGTTTTTCTTTTCATTCTGGTAGGTTCAGACATATGCGTTCACTGTTTCCAACTGTCGGCATCTGCATTTCAAACAGCTGACATTCTTTGGTACCACTCTTAAAGTGCGACCAACAAACAGGCGTGACGTTATAGATGGTCTCTCTTTTCACTCGATCAACTTTAACTTTCCCTCTTATTCCAAACGAATGCTCGGTGATACCGCTCCCCCACGCTGGACAGTGATCGACCCAAGTCGCGGACACAGTTTCCAGTTAATAAACAGCACGTTTTATGGATCCGACGGCCTCGCTCTTCAATACAGCGGGGATAGAGCCCTGCTACAGAATAATCTGTTTGAGTACAATGATTGGTCCGTGACCAACACGAGATCAAAGAGTGGCGGATTAGGAACTGTGGCATCGAACGGGATGAACGATAAGTTTGTTCGAAATACTTTACGCTTCAATGGCGCCAGTGCTGGATTTCGCCCTTCAGGACGCCATCCCATTTTCAAGCTTAACCACATTCACCATCAGTGCTGGGGAGTTTTGCAACATGATGGTGCGGGAGTCCAGTTTCAAATCGGTGGCCAGACGAATGCTCTTTGCCAAAACAATTGGGTTCACTCGAGTCCCAAGTATGGCCTCCGTTTTGACGGACAACCCCCTCGAGTGGGACGCAACGGTACCATGAAAGAGAACGTGGTATGGAAATGTGGCGGGATAATGATTAAAGGCGAATCACACACAGTGCTCAACAATCTCGCCTTCGATAAAAGAAATGACAAAAATGGAGACAAACAAGGTGACGGCTGTTCTTTGTGCGTTCTGAAGTTCGTTCGTTCCAACCCGGTTGAAATCAACAAAGAAACAGTGGTACTGCGTAACGCGGCTGACGTAGCGAACGGCGGCAAGAGAAAAAAGCCACGCGGTATGTACCCACTGGCGGGAAAACTCGTACAATTTAACATGGTGGGTAATGTCCGACCAGAAGTTTTAGACGCGGACAATTTGGACTTCAGACCAAGTAAAGAGTCCAAATACAATAAGGATAAGGTTGGACCATACCGTTACGACCCTGAAAGCAAATATTACTGGATTCCTGGAAGACAACTTTACAAGGCCAGCACTCCTATCCCCCCTGATGGTAGTACGACAGTCAAGGTACGCCTTTGAATATTGCTTTGGGAATAATGGTGGTCTAATGCCTAAATTTTTATATTTTCCGCACGTTGGAGAAGGCTTTTTTTAAACAATCCGCGGGGAATTCTCGATCTATAAAGTTAACAGTACTTTGTCCATTTTTCCTGAGCAGGAATATATGTTATTTGCCGGCTGGGAGGTCCGTAGAGTGAAAAACTGTGACCTGCGGCCTCGGGCAGCATTTTCAAGTCCGAGGTCACAGTTTTTCACTATACGGACCGACCTTAAGCCGGTAAATAACTTGTTTATTTTTTTCCAAACTCTCAAACGAAAAGCAAAATCACGGAAAAAAACTCACGCAAGCGTTACCGTGACCGTGGTCATAGATAGGAAAATCCGGACCGCGCTAAGAGCCAATCAGATTGTAGGATTCGTTACCGTGCCCGCTTGGAAAAGAAATAAAGCACTTTATTGCATCGATCATAACTTCATTTTTCAGGAATGTGTAAGCCTGTATAGGGCACACAGTCAATTTACCAGTATTTTAAAACGATTCTCACAGCTCTTGCCATACTTAGAAGCCTGGACGACAGTCAGTCGCGCGCTATTGGAAGTATACTATTGACCGTTTGCAACATAAGGATGTAGAGGACAGAGACAGCGATTTTAACCCTGTAACTAAGAACGCAAATACACTCCCTCAAACGCATCCAGCACGAAATCACAAAATTACTTATGTTTGTTGTTTGCTTTTCTCAGTCTGATAGGGACGCTGTCATGTGGTTGAATGCCTTCGGTGCCTCGACCCATCACGTATACTATGGAACAGACAAGGCGATGGTTGCCGATGCAACACCGACGTCTGCCGAGTACCAGGCGAAGATCACTAATCAAGGCAATGTGCATTACCTTCCAGAGGGTCTCAAAGGAGGTTCTACTTTCTACTGGCGAGTGGATGCTGAGATAGACCAGAAAACGACTTACAAAGGAGACGTGTGGTCATTTCAGTCAGAATAAGATGCTGAAAACGTGGCCGGAAAAGATCGGTAGCTGAAGAAACTTCAGACGCGTATTGTTTAATTGATTTCCTGATTAACTGTTTGCATAGCAAGGGATCTTTCTGTTAACATAATAAATAATAATATAAATGGGAACAAAAACTGGAGGCTTGGTTTGAGTTTTAAGTCGAGGTTATATAGGGTTGTTTAACAATTAAAATTAAACGTAAACTAATCTGCAGACTGACTTGAACTTTACACATCATTGGATTGTGGTGTAGGGATCTTGATAGGTAAACAAAAAATGGAGATTACCAGTGGCACATTCACAGAGTGGGTCTTCGTCCACTTTTTCCGGACTGTAATTAAATTTGAGTTTGTGAAGGGTGGAAAACGTTTGTTAAGATACGGAGACCGACAAATCTCTAAATAGGTTATAATTATAGATCTAAACGTTAAGTGACACGTGATTTAAAATTCAGCATACAATATCCCTTGTACAAGTAGGCGCATGCGCGAGTTAAAACGCCAGCTCTTTTGATCCCATGGTCTACGGAAACAATGGTGAGCGATGTGATGAACCTTGCAAGAAAATTTTCCTCGTTATAAAGGACACGGTCAGGCTCGTAAACGCTGCCTTAGGGGTGAGCTTACTTATCAAATTCCGTCTGCCTCAGGCTCCCGCGAACTCTAGATTCCCACTGTCTATGAACTGCAAGTCTCATTTCTTACGGCTAATTTACTCCATTGCTCAAGTCCACGTTACAATCACATCCTTTTTGATAAGTGAATGAAGATGGTTAATTTTGAGCTCGGTAGCGAAATGTGAAAGATGAATTATTCAACATGACACGAGCGTGGGACAAAGAAAATATCTGAGTCCCCAACAGGAATCGAACCCATGACCTCCCGAACACATGGCGGGCACTCTATCAGCACTGAGCTACGAGAACTCATGGAGAGCAAGGATATTTAACTGAGTTCAAAAGTGACGGGCGTCCTGCATACTGCTAGGATCAGCGCTGATCGCTGAGCTGTCGAGGACTCAGATATTTTCTTTGTTCCACTCTCGTTTCATGTTGAATAATTCATCTTTCACATCCTATTTCTATGGCATTTTTACCGTTCGGCCTCGTAAAAAAAATAGGCTCGTTTCTCGACTGGATCACATGCTGTAAAACCAGCCATGCTGGGACGTATGTTGCACAGTGGGACTTTCAAAACAAATGAAAGTCAATCACTGTTGTTGCTATTGTTTTTGTTTTTATTATTATTATTATTATTATTGTTGTTTTTTATTTATTTTTTATCAGTTTTTATTAATTTTGATAGCACCTTTTGAATTATTGTTATTGTTGTTCAGTTATTATTACTATTATTATTTTTACTATTATTATTATTATCTCTTAACTAATCCAAAAGCATCGATGTCCGATTTTTTTTCGGATCAATATGATACATTTTTCCTATAGACACCGGTCTTAAATCTGTTGTACACATACGCTTTTTTAAAAAAATATTATTATCTTTATTATTATTATTATCTACTTGCACTTCTTCCATTTAAGTTTTTTTTTTAAATTATTATTATTATTATTATCATTATTTAGAATTTTTATCATTGCTTTGTACTAGTAATCTATACTAGTATATTGCTTTGCCTCTTGTAAAAACCAATTGTTGTTATGCTCATTTGAACTTTCTTATTAAATTTGCGCAATCAATTTGTATTATTACTAAGCTATTACTAACACCACATTCGACATTTTCTGCCTACGTCCATTATAATTATTCGTTATTATTAATGCTGGGAGTCTTTTAAAATGCAAATGGCATTATTATGTTTTTAGTGATATTCCATTGAGCCTCCACTGCAAGTTAGCTCCAGTCCAATCCGGAGCACACTTTCGTCTGTCCTCAAGGTGGCCGTTTTAGAGAGGTTCGGCGTTATATTTAACAAATAGATTCCATGTTGACGTGCGTCTGTTCAGTAATAGATCACAGATGACGATCACAGATTTGGCTTAAATACTGCAGAAGTTGAAAGAACACGCACGGAAAACTTCCGGTTGCGGTCAACACTAAAGGCCATTCGATTCGAGGTTTGAATGAAAGGAGTGCTAGTGACGGTGGCAACTTGTGTCTTTTGTGATTGGTGATTCTCAAATCAGTTTGACATAGTATCAGAGACACTAGCTGTGATACAGTTGGCCGTGAGCTGAAGTGAGCTGCTGTGCCCTGATACGGACTGGACCATTCGCTTCGGAAAGCAAGGTTAAGTATATATTTTAAATGATTTTAAGAAGTGATGATTTGATGTTTCATTCCTGATCAATCTCCGTCATAAAGAAAGGGCTTTTTCTCACTTGTTCCTTCCTCCCGTACCTGTTGAATACCTCGACGAGGCTTTTTTTGTACCTAATCTTCGCCCAGTCACGTAAGTTCAAAACTTTCCGCCATTTTAAAACACAGAAGAAAAACTTTGAATTGATGACGTCAATCGTGCGTCTGTCCTCTAATAAATCATACGATAGAACCAATCAAAATGTGAGAATAACTTGGACTATTATATAAAGGAAAATAATTTTCTTCTATGTCCTTCTTTCACCCTGCAGTACCGTACCTCAGCTTGTAAACCAGCGAGGCAGTTTCACTTTTTTATCATTTAGTACCGATAGGTTGAACGCCATCCATTTTTCATCGCTTACACTGGAAGATTTTCCAGAATTCGCGCCTGAGTTGCTTGTTAAAGATCCCGTATATAACGGGATTTACCGAGCTGCTGTAACACGCGAGGTACGTGGACGTCATGTAAACCCCACGAGGCATCCAGTAGTGTCCTGTCCACAAGCTCACGCTATCTATAACAATAAGAGGCGACCAACAGAAAGCGAAAGCAATGACTATAGCGAATAAGAGCTTCGTGACCTTCATGTCATCAACTCGTATATTCTCTGTATTCTCTCGGCTGGGAGCATCCCTCGAAGTCGCTAAGCGCGCATTGTGTCGACGAACTGAGCGAAAAATTCCAATGTGACAACACACTATGGGACCAAAGCAGGTGATGATTAAAATTCCTTGCACTGAAAGGCACATAGGAACCCCCACTTTATCACAATCAAAAATGCAAATATACTTTCCTGGATGAAACGAAAAAGCATTCTTTGATATCACAATAACAGGAAAGGTGGATGAGATGACGAACGCTACCGCGACCAATAAACAAATATTTCTTTTGGAGTAAATGTTGCGATGCAGCAATGGCCGAGTTACTTTCAGGTAGCGTGCAATGGCGGTCAACGTCATCGTAAGAAGTGAAAAAGCACCAAAGACAGTGAGCGTAAAGCCTTGAAAATCACAGATCGCCTTGTTAAACGGCCAACGACCAGTCAGAAGCACAGCGATTATGAAAGGAAAGCCCAATATAGAGATAAGCACATCGGACACAGCTAAACAGGCGATGAACAGGTTTGAGGTCGAGCGCAAGTGAGGATATCTAAATATCGTCCAGCAGATCAATAGATTTCCACTGATCGCTGTGAAAATATTTACGCAAGTCGCCGTCAGTTCCATTGCTACAGATACTGCATCTCTGTTTGCGAGCTTTTCTTCCAGATCTACCTTTTGTTGTAACTCCATAACTGTGGAATTTCGTCCGCGAATCACACTTGATTAAGAAAAGAAAGGGCTCGCGCTACTGATATATATTTTAATCCTGTTATTAAGATGACATTTACGATTGATTTCAAGTCAATACGGCCCGCCCCCCCATTTCACAATTTTCCGATTTAATCGTCAGTTTTTACATAATTAGCACCACTTTTTACTAATTGTTGCAATGCTTTCTACTGAGAGGTAACTTCAGAAAAAAAATAAGTTTAGTATTTACATAAAACCATACAATACTGAAATATCATCTAAATTATACAAATAAATGTTTAATTAAACCGGATACACATTGATATGGGGCTTCTGACTTTGTCCGTCTTTCAGACAGAATTGAGCATAATGTCATGAAAGGTCCACAGGAAACGATGTGTTGTTTTCTCATGTCCGGGTAAACATCACGATATGCATAAGGCATACTGACAGAGTTGCAGAAACATGTTTTGCATTCTGATGAACAGGTTTTTTTTTTTTCTGCCAAACAATTTTCGATATGCGAGAAGCCTAGAGAGGTATCATTTTCATCGTTGAATCACTTAAGGTACATGTATCAGTATACCCAATATGACCACCATTCTTTGGCGTCGCTTTACGGTCGGAGGTTTGACGCGAACCCCAGTAAAGTATATATTATCTGAGAGCTATAACAACTGTAGATAATGAAGGTATATTTATTAACATGAGAGCGCGCTATTTTTCAAAGTACAGAGGTTCACTGATAAGTTTATTTTCCGTCGGATTTGAGCGGTAGACCGGAAACAAACCAAAAATGTGCGCTTCACTCGCTCAAAATTTCGTTTCGAGCGTTGTTCCGGTGCAATGAGGTAATTACACCAAATATGCATGTGAAAATTAACAACCCGTTGATCGACCAAGTGAAGGCTTATTCCTTGAAAAATAGAGCTCATATCAATTACAAAGCGGGCTCGATCTGAATTCCGCCGCTCGTGTAACCAGGTAAGAAAGGAAACAATGCTCTAGCCAAAGTGGATTCACATTCCATTTAACGAAACAGGTTGAGAGATGCCGAATACAGGTCCTTCTCGTAAAGGGGGTTGCCGGAACAATTGTTCTACCGGTCAACTTTCGCCATGACTTTTTCAAGTAAGTCCGGTTCTGCTGGTTCATCTTTATCTTTGTCTTTCGACCTGCTAGCACTAACGGTCTCGTTCTTCCATCGACTTTGTTCTTTCTCGTGTAAAGCAAACAACTTCTCCTGCTCAAAGTAAGTTTCTTGGTCGCTAGCAACTAACACATCATGGCACTCGATCCTTACCGAATGAACTCGAAGGCTTTTGGTATTCGGTATTCTTCCTGAAGAGGGATTGGCTTGGTGGTAAACAACCTGCCATGGGGCAAGCTGTCTGCGGCTGACAGATGAGCCAAGACACTGACCGGTAAGGTCTGCATCCTATGCTGCACACAATGCCCTTCAAGTCATTTATTTTTATTGCATTTATTTTCATTGTATTAATTAATATTAGTATTCTTAACTACAGGAGGAATGGCAGAAGAATGCAGACGATACCACAGCAGACTAGCACAACTCTTGGCAATAAAGAAAGGGGAAAACTACTCCACGACTATCGCTTAGTTCAGAACTAAGTCTCTTTTGCAATCTTGAGAGCAGCACTTCTATGCCTTAGAGGCTCGCGTGCTATTAAGAGAAGGAACAATCTAGATATGGGTGACGCTGATCTAGATGTATAGGAAACCGAAACACGAATTCATTAGTTTTTTTTTATAATAATCAGACTCTCAAATTTATATACACCAGTCAAGGAGCGTTTCTATTTTTTTCTTTATTTTTTTTTGAGAATAATATTGTATAGATAATGTTTTTACAGCTTTTATAATAATTAATATTAGTATTCGTGTAGTCCTAATTAGTATGGTGTATTATTCCCAGGCTTTAAGGTTTTGACACTTTAATAAAGTTCTCACTCACTCACTCACTCGCTCGCTCACGCCACAACATCTAAGAAAAAGATAAAGCAGAATAAAGGAATAAAATTTGCAGAAGAATTAAAATTAAATGGTCTTAACCTTCGGACGTACTAGCCTGCAAACGCAGACGTATTTCCGGCTTTCGCGCGTATTTCCGGCTGCGTTCTCAGGCTACGGACGTGCAAGCAGCGTTATAAATTTACATTGACTAGAAAGCCTCTTAGAGTAGATCAACGTTTCAAAAATTTAAAAAATCCTATCGGGAGGTGACATCCATTCCCCCCCTCTTATGTCCGAGGGTTAAATCTTGTGTACAAGAAAAATTCCAACCCTTGCTGTCAAAAAATGCAAGAGAACTAATAATATTTGATATGCAAATCATTATAACTTGTACACTCCTCACCACAGACAAATCACGATATCTGCTCACCCTCGTCTTATAATTGTTAATTGTTTTATAACTTGAGGTTTTATTACAAGTAGGACTATGACAAGCTAGTAGAGCCGTATGCGCCTACTAGCTCAAAGAGCAATGCTGCATATGAGCTAATTTGGATTCTTTTGTAGTTTCATGTCTCACTGTTTTTCGTAGGCAATTCGAGCTACTGAAGTACCTTATCGCGTTCTATTTAGCCAAAAATAGTCGTCACTCTCCTGGCTAACTTCCAAGTATTTAAATTACTCGCGATCAAGAAATTGTATTCTCAGCGGCCTGTCAGGAACAGCAAACAATCTTGTCTCCACCCCCACAGGCTCCCCGTGGTATTCCAAACGGAAACGCTGCACCAACTGAAATCATCAGATAAAACATAATTACTAGGGTTAGTCTCCTCCGCAGCCGTTATTTGGGTCGTCACGCAACGCTTCTCCCCCACTAGTGGGGGAGAAGCTTTGCGTGACGACCCAAATAACGGCTGCGGAAGAGACTATACTAGGGTGAGATAATATTAAGGTGGTTGTCAATTAAGTTCTGTAAAATCAAAACCAAAGTAATCACCGTAACCAATCACAAAGGACACCTACAGTCCGAAGAACAGTAAAAAACTCCAAGTAACTACATGTAGCTGACGCGAAGCGCCGGAAAACGTGTGCGCGCGAGTCGTGATGGATTAAGGGCGTTGTCCATTCAACCATTCATTCATGATTCCGGAACTTTCAAAACGTAGTCTAATGGTATGGAACTGTCCTGTGAACATTTTCGGAAATTCTTAAATTAGTTGAATTTCCGAAAAGCGAAGCACGCAGCACGATAAAGTCCGGAAATTCCGGGAAAAAAACAAATTCTCTGTACCATATTTTTGAAAGTTTTGGTATATGCCTCGCGAGGTTGTCTTCTTTTCCGGAAATTCAGCACGAATGGTGTTCCGTTTGCTACTGGACGTGACATTTCCGAAAATTCAAACCATGATTTATCGTGGTAATACAAAACGAAAGAGAGATCATTCTTGACACTCACGTGAAAACCGCTCCAATAATGCTTCTGATAATGTAATATTGCCTACAGTCTCAAGTAAGACTTATTGCGTCTTAAAAGAACAAGTAAATTCGCGCCAAAAATTCTGCGCTTGTCTTACAGACACTAATACTTTCTGTTGCTGTAGCATGGTGTGGTGGTACATATTTGGTTTCTATGGTGACGCCAGAACTCGTAGAAAATCGTGCAGAGTACATTACCTTTGTAGCCAGAAGATAGATTTCAGCTTCTGCAATGCGACGCCCTGTAACAAAAAAGCAAAAATGAATGTAATTACTACATTTTGTCAAACCGGAAGCTGATACTTTTTGGAACGAGAAGACCTCACCAATGCACATACGGGGGCCAACTCCAAATGGAAGAATGGCAAATGGATGGATTCTTCCCAAGTCCTCGTTCAGCCAACGTTCAGGTTTGAACTCCAAAGGGAACTTAAACAGCTTCTCTGAACGTCCCGAAAGGTAATTGGAATACAGGACGACAGTCTGAAAATAAAGATATTGAGCAATTCTTTAGAGCATTTAGTGAACAAGTGAAGTAAAAACAAGAAGCTTGTATGACGAGAAGCATGAGAGGATAAACGGTAAAAATACTATATCCCCCTGATCGGCATTATTCCCAATGTATTTTTTTAAATCACTATCCATTTAGAAAAGAAACGCAGCCAAACACACACAGACCCACAAACAGACTGAAAAAATTTTACAAAAATGTAAGAGGAAAGCCGGCAGGCAGACAGACAAACAGGCAAGATAGGAGGAAGAAAGGAAGGAAGGAAGGATGAAAAGGAAACAAGTTCGAAGGCCTTAAACAAAATACGGTTGTGCCTTAGTGTTACTCACTCCGGATGGAACTTTGAAACCGGATAGAACCACTTCTTGTGTCAGCATACGAGGCCAATGAGAGGCACCAGGATGCAAACTGAGTATTTTTTAAAAAAAGGCAGTTTAACAAAACGCTAGCGGATGATGATAATAATAGTGAAGTGAAATCTCTTGTTAGACTTTTGAGTGACCTCGTGCAAAATAGTGTCCAGGAGATTGGAATGGGAGGTGGGGCAGGGGCACTAGAAATGACTTACCAATGGGTAATCAATGACGAATCAATGACATTCGTTAGTTTTCAATGACATCGATATGTAATGGACACCCCGACTATTTTGCGTGCAATAAAGCATTGATTATACTAGTTGAGTGTCGACAATACTTAATGAGTAATAGCGGAGTTCCGAAGGCCCGAATGGCCGCCAAGTCAAGCCCCATATCCGTATAGGAAAGGAAAGGAAACCCGTGAATTGATTTTCTCATGTTATCATGGCTAGCGGTATTGCTCGTGGGCGCGTACGCAGGACGACGATTGCTACGGGGTCGCGCAACATGGCGGCCATTATACCCCCAGCTAAAACGTTAACAGAGACATACAGCCTTGGTTTATAGCGTCCTTCTTTGATATTGGACATCTAGGTTTTGGCCAATTACCACCTATCCTAACAAATTATCCGCCGACCAGTATCACGTGCCAATCGACTAGTCATGTAGGGTTAACTTGTTGTAAACAGGATCGGGTTTGATTGGAAGCGGGTTAACGCTAGCCCAATATTAAAAATTAATCGAAGAATAAATTTTTCTTATATTCAAATGTTTTTATTCAAACTCAAAACAGAAGGCCAAACAACTTACAGAGACCGTCATTGCAAAGTTGGAAACTGAAGTCAAAATTCTCGCTTATTCTGGGTTAGCTTAATTGGGCTTTGAACAACACGGCCCAGGAGCATCGCTTTTAACTAGGCTTGGATTACCCAATACTGTTGTTCGTTGATCAATGTTTAGTGATGCCTGGTTATAGATTCCGACCCAGATAACTCCTTCTGCAAGTATCATGATACTAAGAAACAATGGAATTCTCTCGTTACCGCATGCTCTCCTTGACACAAGCCTTCACGTAAACCAACTTTGCAAAGCTCCCTGGGGTAAAATCTCCATGGGGCCCAATGAGGGATATCACTTCCTCATACAACTTGTCCTGCACCTTTGGATTACACGCCAAGTCGTAAAGGAGCCACAACAGTCCGATAGATGTCTGTGAAGATAGAGGTCGTTAATAACCGTTATATCAAATTGGTACTAGTCACTCGAGGCTAATTATTGGAGCTTTCCCGTAGGAAAAACCTGGTTGGCAAGCTATGAAACAGCAAGCATTGCAAATGTCACGTCGTCGAAATAAGTGCGATCAGTGCAGCGTTTACGGAGGTTTTAGTAG
>OMLO01002381.1_pt1 | contig 15137 bp, 6 predicted proteins | sample 1674811 | NCBI WGS metagenome assembly OMLO01 (sample SAMN06265003, study PRJEB25207) | coral metagenome | isolation source: Coral host | place: Mexico:La Bocana,Puerto Morelos, Mexico | collected 2008-11-13 | reverse complement strand
ACGAACCAGGCGAGAAATAGTCGAGCTAAAATAAGAACCATGGCTCTATCAAACTCGCCTGATATATGCCACCGAATGAAACTAAAAGGTACGAATAGGGGTTGACCGCACACAAATTCGGCCAAGTGACCATGATATCGTAGCCATATCAGGTCTGTGATTTAATGTAGCACGGTATCAGGCCAGTAGACACGGCTTCTGATTGGCTAACTGGCGAATTTTGAGTACGGTAAATGGATAAATTTATGTTACAGTGTGCATGTCTGACAACAAGTCCAGTTAGGTAGCTTGCCTTTACCTTAACAATTCACCGGTAACCATCCATGCACTTGAACACAGAGAGCACTACTGACTTGCAAAGAACGCAACACGTGTCACCAGCAGGTTACCAGTAACCCACTGCATATGCCATGCATAACATTTGCAGTGGGTGTTAATCCCGGTAATAACCGACAACTATGTGTGGTTAAGACAAAATATTTGACCTCGGTAGGTAAAAAGTCGTGGGAAGACCACATGATATTTCGTGGCAATAGCATCTTAAAGATTTCCTTGTTAATTTAACGCACAGCAGGAATTTTATAGAGCTATAAACGGTCATTCATTTAAAACATTTTTTAATGAAACCATGTTATCACTGATTTTATCAATTCCGCCATACCACCCCTTAACTATTTCAGCTGCTTAAGATGATGGCAATATCTGAGATAAATTGGAATCCTATTGAGATAGTTAAATATACTGGAATGCGTGTGTAGACTAAGGGATGTTAAGAGAGACCGAAATTAGCACAATTAAGCCAATCTGCACAGCCTACAGACCGGCATTTGCTCTGACCATCTTAGCTGGGGGTCGGACAAACATAGTAAAAGTAGCTGAAATTTCGGAAGACGTTTTGACATTTTATATCTTTGCTAGACTAGTTTGGATTCCAAAAACTTTAAATTCCTTCATACAAATTTGTTAAGCGAATTTTTTCGACGTAAAATTGGGCAGCGACATCCGACGACTCAGCCGGGATTTGTTTATTTTTAATTCATACCAGTAGACTGGGTTTATTCGCGTTACGTTTGTGAACTAATCCAATATTTGGCATTAATAGACATAGAAAAAATTCCTTGCAGCAGACTCGTATCATCATAATTCGTCAAACCACACCACCCCTAACTATTTCAGCTGCTTAAGATGATGGTAATATCTGAGATAAATTGGAATCCTATTGAGATAGTTAAATATACTGGAATGCGTGTGTAGACTAAGGGATGTTAAGAGAGACCGAAATTAGCACAATTAAGCCAATCTGCACAGCCTACAGACCGGCATTTGCTCTGACCATCTTAGCTGGGGGTCGGACAAACATAGTAAAAGTAGCTGAAATTTCGGAAGACGTTTTGACATTTTATATCTTTGCTAGACTAGTTTGGATTCCAAAAACTTTAAATTCCTTCATACAAATTTGTTAAGCGAATTTTTTCGACGTAAAATTGGGCAGCGACATCCGACGACTCAGCCGGGATTTGTTTATTTTTAATTCATACCAGTAGACTGGGTTTATTCGCGTTACGTTTGTGAACTAATCCAATATTTGGCATTAATAGACATAAAAAAAACTAATTCCTTGCAGCAGACTCGTATCATCATAATTCGTCAAACCACACGCTTTCAGGAACGTAATCTATCGACCTGTTTAAGGGTTTTCTGCTCTGAGTCATTCAACAAGCTGTCAAATCCGAGGATTGTTCTCCGGGAGAACACTGCTACACTTTATACTAAAGTATTTTAAGTGACTGAACTTCGACACTAGTTGAAAGCTATGCAGAACAGCTTGTGATCACGATACATTTTAACGTTCAAGAGCGGTCAGTTATAGAGCTGTTCAGAAGCTTCTGATTTGGAAATAGGAAACTTGTAATTCTCTTGGCAAAAAATGTCAAATTAGACGGGGCACATCGAACCACCAACACATTAAATGTCTTCGTCGTGGATATAAAATCGCTTAGACCTTTGCCTGTACAACACCCCGTGTATGTTACCAAATGCCGTACGTTAAAAACGACCTCAATTTTGTCCAGCTACGAACGACAGAGTTAGTTAATATTCTCTTAAAAAGTCATTGTACCTTGACACGGTCATCAAATCTTTACCTCGTTGAAGTTCCTTTATAAATCTGTTTTTATTTGCCAATCAGTCACCTTGCATTTCCAGATTGTTCCCGGCTTATTCTCATTTGAAACCGACACGGCGTCCGTCCTAGACTTAATATTTTTACTTAATTATGATTTGTTTTTATTCATATTGCATGACCATTAAGTAATTATCTGTTCGAGTGTTATTAGCTTTTCTGGCTTTACAAAGTTAGACAAACGGACTGCCCACAAGTGAGTCGTCTTTCGATTATTTTATAGAATAACCATTGATATAACGACTCCCAACTCGAATTGCTGTCATAGTTCCGAATTTATTGCTTGCAAAAAACACTCTTTAATTTCCTCCAACTCGTTGCAAACCAGTCAGCAAACTAAGGCCAGATTCGTGGAGAGATATATTTAGATGGCGTTCTCCCACTGTAAACATTGCCAGCATAGCGCCAGTATTGCGGTTTAGTCTAGTCGTTTAAGACAACTGTGAAAACAAACTGCATTGAAAGGAGGAGGATTAGACCACATAAACATTTAGTAAATGCTTTCAGAGTATATGCTTTGCTCGACCGGGGGAGTTAAAGTTTGATCTGCCTGCAATCTCTAGTTGGGATTTTTATTTACCAACAGGACAACAATAATTAAGAGCTGATATGGTATAAACTGGTGCCCTTTGTAAAACATTTAGCTTAACTACTACCAACGAAAACATATCTAGCAGCTATCCGATTAGGTTTGAAAATACATTTTACGGCATTCCAAAGAAAGCTGTCTCTTTCTGCGCGAGGAATATCCTAGAGAAGCTTCGAATATTCATGACAAGGATTTCACGTTGACTAAATTAGTATCTGTTAACAACGGCACAGACCAACAATCAGTTCAGTACCGATAAGTATATTCATCTTTTAAAGTAGTTACGGCTTATCATGGACTTGATTCAAGCACGATTCAATAAACAGAATTTCGAGTGAACCTTGCCCTTGTTGTATCGCGTATACAGTCAGGCATGCTGTAGGCCAAAGGTTTAATCAAGCGACTTCGGCACTCGGCGCAGATCCCTGTTTAGCCCATAATCAGCGGCTGTGTGTTACAGGGTTAGGAAGCTGTTACTCACTCACTCACTCAGAGTCTGCTGTTATAGACTCCTTCAAACAAGCATCTAGCCAATTCACGGAGAGATTTTCAACGGGGCGACTTTTCAACACTCTTTAATCTTATAAACAAAAGGGCCAACTATAAAAGAACTCACAGCTTCGACGTGTAAACGTACGTAAGAAACTGCCAATATTCTTAACAAAAAATGGTATCTTTCCCAGACAGCTGGCACTAGCTACGTGACAATGACAATTACTGTAATGGAAAGCAGCAGAACGGGCGATGAAAGTATGTGGTGAACGTGTGCAATAAACACTGCTCCATTTGCACAGCATATAGTTATAAAACCAATACACCTTACCCATGTTCCATTGTGAACACGTAGTGAAATTCAGTTCCTTTTTTCTCTAATCACTTGATCGTGGACCGCCAGCTCTCTCCACAAGCTAACACAACCTCACTGGGTCGAGTGAGCGCAAAGAAAACTTATTTCATCACAGCCGTGCCTGGTTTCTGTTAATCTCTCGCATAGAGGATTAATCTCTTTTAGTCGAAGCTTCTCAATTTTCGTCCCTAAGTAATTGAGATCTTAACAGACAAGATAAAACAGAGTTTGAGTCGAGATGGGTGGCTTGTGTTATTTTAACCTTGAAAAACTCACTGATTACAAAAGAAACGGTCAGGTTTGATCCAAAGTCCTGCGTAAGGGTCATAAGTAAATAACTCTAACTATCCCAAAGATCATTTTGTTGGAGCGAACCGCCAGAGATTTTGTCTTAGACACGGCAAATTTAATTTAACTTCATTAACTTAAAGCACCCGACACCACTATCGAATGACCTACCCCAAAAGGCTAAAATTAAAGCGGTTAATCTTTATTATATTTATTAATTCCCAAAGACTGTCACTTTTATAAAACGTCTAAAATATCTCATCTGGTAAGATTCAGAGCTGTTTCTAAAAAAAATTGTCCCTACTGTCTTAACCTCAAAACAGAGATCTCCCATGTTCCATTACTTGGTAATGGCTGAAACTCTTCACTCATACTTGCTAGCAAAATACTAATTTTAGAAATATTTATATTACAAAATATATTATATTATACTTTGATTCTAGAAAGCTTTGGTTGTTTGTTTTCTCTTTAGCTATACCTTACTGGAGCACTAATCCCTACCTACCTACAAATCACAAGCGGCTAACACTTGCTTTTGACGTCAAGCCTTGACGTGGAATACTCGATGTAGTTTTTTACTGCGAGCCAACCCAAACAGGATAAGCTGGGTTGACAAGCTGACGACACTGCACTTTGATTGGTTGATGTTAAGAGAACATTCCTTTATGAGAAAAATTTTCGCGCGAATCTTGGTTTACTATTATAGAAGGGGGACTTGAAAACAAGCGAAAACACTTCAAATTGGAATTATTTTACGTGGACTAGTTAATTCTGATCCCGTGAAATCCGTGTAAAGAATTTGGAAAATTATTAAATTAGCCGAATATCAGTGACGGAAAGGGATCTATCTGTTACATAACTATTATTTTGAACGCAGCAAAACACAAAGGCATTCGGCCTTGAAAACAACAGAAGTTTCACGTTACAAACAAAACAGCCCCAGGTGGCGTTGTTACAGCTAACTCGGCCAAATTCGTTCGGTGCTTAGTTGAAAGTCTCACTAACACGTTCTTTTCAATTCGGAAATAAATTTTCTGTTAAAGACAAAAGTGCAAACACTTAGCCACCACTTCTAGCAATTGCAAACTGCGGTACCAATAACATTAACTAAAGAGGTTCATTGTGTATCAATGAAAAGGGTGCTTAAGCACATGGAAGTGAATTTAGCCGTGCTCCTAAAAATGGAATTGTCTAGACCGAGATTAAAAAGAGATGACTAGTGGATAAAATAGCAGCAGGCGATAGATAGCCTTGTGGTTCGTAGCAAGAAAAAGAATCACATGTCTTTGTTTTCGAGAAACTTCTGAAATCCCTGAAACTTTTTGTCCAGTTAATTCAACCAATCAGAGGCGTTCGCAGATATTTCTCAATCGTTTCTCTAAGAAGTTCCTCTTTATGTTTGTTACTACTAATAATAAAAGGTTTGGTGAAATTCTTGCTAGAACTTAACGCAGATTAAAGCTAATTACAGGGACGGGGCGGAGTAGCTTAGTCCGGCAGATCTCAGGGGTAGAGGCAAACAAACCCCGTAACGATACATCTCCACGGGGAAAATTTTCAATGGTTTTATCTTTCGGAGTTTTAATAATCTAGGTTTTGGTCGCAAGAGATTTTTTTTCACTGGCAATGCTTTCTAGGGATTAGAAAAGAATAAAAAACACTTGATCTTTCTACCGCGAGAACGCAAATGCAGCCCCCTTGAAAGGAGAAAACTACAAAAAGGCCAGAGTTTCCCTACAAAAAGGAAAAAACGAATTATCTGTTAATAGTGGCCAAATGGAAGTCGAGTTCATCTTGTGGGACGAGTTTAACAACATGTACAGAAATCATGCTCCTTTAAGTTTAGGCTAAGACGATTACGCTCAGAGGTCACGTACAACTGAAATCCTCGATCAGCTCTAGGAGCTTGTGAACATTGTCTTGTAACACTTGCATGTCGCTTTCCAAAGTCTGCAAGGTGGATAACAACTGAAATAGAGCAAAAAAAACCCAGCGTCAAAGACGTACCACAAATAAAGGTGTCTTAATCTCTCACTGTGCCACGTGCACGGACGCAGCTAAAATTAGCACGGATGGGATTACGGAGCTGTAAATTGTTAGGATAAGAGCAGCCTGTGTGTACGTGAGATAATGAAACTAAAAAAAGAAACCACAAAAGCCGAGAATCATGTAGAACATCAGCTCAGGGAAACGGAAAGGTTTAAATAACGGCTAGTGGATACGATTTCGAGGATGACTCGAGAATTCACACCAAGAAAAGCCACCACTGATCTGTTGACCCTCTGTTCAAAAAGATAATTCGAACATTGCGAATTATGAAAAGGTGTTCTTTACATCCTATCCTCAAACAATGATCCTTCCGGACTTTTCGAACAATTAATTTCAGTCTAGAAAGACTAATATTCTATCACTTTCTAAGGGCATTAATCGAGTTGTCAAAAACAGCAACAAATTTGTCGTATTACGTATGTGAAGCATTAAAGCATGCCTTTACTCGTTTGGACCCTGAAAAGCTTGTTGTTTTTTAATCATGTCGGATGACTTCAAACGCCTTGTGCGTTAAAAGGATAATGAGAGCATCTAGAAGGCGGCTTGCACGTTTTCTTGTTACATAATAGTTATGCAACGCTCTATCGTGATCCCACGAGTCGCGTGAATTTTCTCGGTATGACACACGAGCCTTTACGCGAGTGTGTGGAAGGAGAAAACACAAGTGACAAGTAGAATATTCTATGGTATATCACGAGAGAATGTTATTTTATACCATGTCATAGATAATACAGTGACCCGGATGACCAACACAATCAATGCGTCATACACGTGATGCACCATGACAAGGTTGGATTTCATACCGTCGAAAAGATTCCCGTATTCAGATTGGCTGTATTTCCTGTAGCATAGTAGTTGGTTCTTTTATGTTTCGGCTTCAACGAATTTGTTGCTAACTACATGTGTAACCGGTGATCTGACCCTGTGAAAGAGAGCCGTGGCCCAAGAAATCTTGTTTATAAACCTTTTTTGTTTTGCATTGTCAACTACGTTACAACTGTTAATAAGGCTGCTACCATTCTTTTTCATTAAATATGTGAGTTTCACAGTTTGGTCAAACTAGTTGCGTGGCTTTTCAAGCAAAAAAAGTGAGTTGCAGAATCAGGTTGCAGACTCATTTAAGGACGAGCTAAGGAGAAGTTAAAACTAGGATCCCATTAAAACGCTTAAACGAGTGCTATTGGGAAAATCAGAAGTTAATTTTAGTCTGCTGCAAGTACGGGTGACACTGCAGATTTTGGGTTTAATATATAACTTCCTGGTATGTTTGTCCTGAACTAGATAGGCAGAGAACAGGGATAATCACACAAACAGGAGAGGATCAAACGGCAAAAAGAAAAAGAAACACTTTAGTTATAGTGTTATGTCAAATAGTTAACACGACATAAACGCGTTGTCACTTTTTGCGAGATTGCCACATCAGCCAAAAAACAGGTCCGCGAAGCGTACACACGCGAATGACCACTTCGATATTTACGCACCAATATACACAGACAAAACAATATTTCACAGTATTTGATGGATTGGTATGAAAGAATAACACTAGAAAAACTCTTACCTGTTTTTGACTGGAATTTTTTAACTTCTCTACGCTACTGCTTTCTCGTCGTGTAAACTTTGGAACTCTTCTCTTCAAGTCCGGGAAGTGTTTGTGACAGGTCTCAGCCAGTTCTTCTCCGTATTGTTGTAGCTTATCCATGCTATCCTCGATGAGCGTCACAGCTTCCACTATCTTCAAAGGAACAATTAGAGAAATAACGAGTATTCTTAAGCATCATATACCACGTGAACGTGCAATAGTTTTTGTAGGGATTCATCAGTCTCAAGACTGAAAATCTAGAACCACATTGAACAGCATGACAAACAGTACCACATAAAAGAACTGCTCAGCAGCTTTCATTTGAATGGTCACACACTTGTAGAGGATAATATCTCAAGCTATCGCCACTGCAAAATTATTAAATAGCACCTTATAAAGACGCTGTTCAGTAGCTTTAACATAAATTATTACACACAAGGCTACTCCACCTTGTACAACATAATACGCATTACTACACGAAAGTACTCAGTATAAAGCAGCGTTTATTTGAATGGTCACCAACTTTGTAAGACGCTTATAAAATCTACTTTAGAATAAACAGTTAGTGTCGGTCCATGAGCCGTCTGGGCATATGCAACCACCGAAATATACATTACGACCGGAACTTGATGAATATCTGCTTCAACAAAGACTACATCGGATCGAATTGATTTCCTAAAAGAAATCGCGCCGTTGATATTTAATATAAGACTGGAGGTACTCTAATGGAGTCTATGTCGCTCTTCATCCTAACAATAGCCAATCGCCAAAGAACACACTCAAATTCTCCAATCTGCCTCGACGAGAAATCAGGGAGTGAAGTGACGAGAGTTTGTTGTTGACATCGTCAAAGAGGGTAAGGTACTTCACAGAGACCTTTAAAGGATTGTACGAAAACATTCATAATATCTATGCCGAACACAACGTTCGACTTGAGGAACACTAACGAATCAGTTTAATATTAAGGGCGAATTTTCGTGATTTCTGTCGGCTAAATCCTGAGAACTTGATACATCCCGCCCCGACCTTCCTTTATGCTAATTACACGTGTCTCTAGTACTAACCGATGTTTAACTTTCTTTGCTATTTAAAGGATAAATCATTTCAAAGAGAAGTAAAATCCTCGACAAATCCCCTTCTCACAAAGAGTCTCCCTCCTGTACTTGATTTCGGCATTACTCGCCCTAAACACACCTTAAAGGATTACAAAATGACGGATAACAAATGACGAACTTGAAAAATTTAGGATAAACTTTTCAAGATACGTAAGTCGTGAAGAAGTGCGGAAAACTCCCAAACACCATGCGATTATCGCACTACATTCAAAAAATGGAATCTTTCCGCTTCAGACAGGAGTTTAGACGCCAAAGTACGGCGCCTAGAATATTCTGTTTAATTAAGTGCTTTTGGGAAAGAAATCAATTGGTGTGTGCCCGCCAATATGGCATACAACGTACAGGACGTTTTGGCAAACAAATGAGAACATCAAAATATCCCCAAACGTTCGACAAATATAACAAGCTTTGAATCATGATAGCAGATTCTTCCTTGGCACGCAAAACGTCACTTTGCAACAGAAAGAAAGCACTTTTTGTGTCATTCGAAAAACTATGTTTAGCTTAGTAATAGATATTTCAAAAACATGTCCGAGTAAAAACCTTCGCACGAAGATCAACATTCCTGATGTAAATAACGTGTTAAAAGAAGGATAAGCTGTTAAGATTTTGATTTAAAATTACAACTTATGATACTCTATTCTTTAGAAAACAAGGGGCTCTTTTTGTAGGATAACGATATATTATCAATGCAAACTGCGCATCAGAAATCAATCCTGGCGGGGTTTAATCTAAATCGTTTATCTGTACGAACTAAATCTAAAATAATCCATTAGACATATTACATAACAACAGAAATGCGCCACAGTATTGCTTTTTTTTTAAATTTCAGTGATTTACAATATATCGGACTGTCGGATTGGAAAAAATACTCACGCTCGAGTTCAAACTTTCGTCAACTCTCGTCGACGCTTTTCAACTCTGCGCTACTCTTGATTTTCCTGCACAAATTTTGTCATTCGATGACAGTTCTGGTTCGAGCTGTTGGTAATTTTCATTAACTCGCGTGAACTCACACGAGTCTTTCGGCCACGCTTCAACGACAGTCGATGAAATTTCAACTTTCGCGAACTAGGGGAATTTCACACTAAAGAGATGACCACTCTCGTTCCTTTTTTGTAAGAATATACTTTATAAGAAAAGCGAGTCTGAAATTTGCGAAATTTTGAAAAGAATATAATTTCGTGCGTTAAAAATCTGTAAATACAACACAATGAAATGTTTTTACTACATCCTAAAACGGAAATGTCATAAGCTATAATTAAGAATATTACAAAAACATTCTCAGTCTAAAATCGGCAGAAAAATAGGAATTTTCAGCCTGGGCTTGAAAAACAATATTATTATAAAAAAGAAAGAGTGTAGTAGCAATAATTGTTTCTTACGTGAAACCGAGCATTATAGAATTACCCAAACATTTACAAACAGGTGTTAACAAAAACTACAACACACTAAAATGCGAAAGCGAATTGTTCAACATGACACAAGCGTGGGACAAACAAATCATCTGAATCCCCGATAGGACTCGAACCCATGATCTTCCGAACACATGGCGGGCGCTCTATCCACTGAGCTACGAAAACTTCAGGAGAGCAACTGAGTTCATATGTAACAGGCGCCCTGCATTCTGCTAGGATCAGCACTGTCGAAGTCATCGTGAGCAGTGATAAGTGAATAAAAATGGTGAATTCACCTTTCACATTTCATTATTCACATTTCATTGTTCACATTTCATTATTCACATTTCATTATTCACTGATCAACAAATTAAAATGTTTTTCTTAAAAGAGCTACGAGACAATTGTACTGTTTATTCTTGATTTATGTAAAGCCTATGATTGATTGAGCCAGCAGCACTTATTACAGTGCTAATCGGGTTATGTGGAAATTGAAATGCAGCTGTGCTAGGCACCAGTATTATTTAGGCCATGTTCACACTAGGAGCACAACGACATAAGCATAAATAAAATTAACTTAACATGTTGGTTTTTGCTGGTGTAAACTAGGCTTAAAAGAGTACAGCAGCCCAAATGCCAAAAAAAAAATTGTAACCAGAGTCGGCAGACAAGATTAATTCCGCGAAAATCCCTGCAATGCGAGAGGTCCTAAAGGAATTCCCGAGGGCCACAGATTACAGAACACGTAATTTTCCCACACACATCGCTGCAAGGAAAGATATGTTGTTTAAAAATATAAGCGGTGTATAGCTGTCTTTAAGGAAAATTTTCTTTTGTGTCGAAAATGCGGCACAATCTGGACAAATTGACAAAGTACAATGAACAGTGAGTAGCTATAAACACGAAGTTTTTGGTGCTTTCTCACTGGTATTACATTCAGCCACTTAACCTTAAGCAAGCTACAAGATGGCAAGTCAGCACGCAAGCAGTTTTAGAAGTACCTCTAAAAGATACGCAATATTTACATTTGTTAAGCCCCAGTGAGGTCAGTTGTAAGGAAGAATTGGCATAATTAATTAGTGTGACCTTTTTTTTTCTCTGGCTCTAAGCGATGCAGGGTTAAGTGGCTAAGCGCAAGCATTAATCTCGTGAATTAGACGCTGTTCTGTATTACACTGCTTAGGTTTTATAAGAGATCTCCTGATTGGTCAAGGGTCAGAGATGATCAATTGGAACTAAAAAGCCGCCATGCGCTTATTAAGATCTCTGAACGTGACTCAATGCGCGCACCAAAACGGCCTGGTGGACTTCTTCAATCTTTGCTTTATAAAAAAATATCTGTGAGTTATTTCATGTTTACAATCAGCCAGAACCATTCTCTACCCAAGCAACATTTATCGCTCCAGAGAGACCAACATTAGTCTCTTACTGAAATAGTTGCTTGAGAGAACAAGTTCAGACAGGATCATTGCCTAATCAATTTACGCCACTAAAAAAACGGGAAAGCCATTTGTTCCAAGATAGATTGCGCAAAAGACCTAATTACTTTCCTAAGAAGACAGTTAGTACAAAAAGGGTGATTATAAAAGAAATATATCTTCTTTGAAACACACCGCTACCGTATTTTGTACACGAAGGTCACCAGAAAACCATTAGCAAAGGCTACACGTAACCAAACCATCAAATTTGAATGAAAACCATTGCTCCTATTACATGCAAAACCACTATGGTATAACCCCGTAGAAATTTCACTAAAGCGGGATGGTAAAAGAGTCCCGAATTTGACAACTCAAAGGCGTCCTGAGGTCATATGATGAAGACACGCACATCTTGCATCACAAAACCCATGAGGCGTGTATTCGCAAGAATCACTGCCAACAACTACAGGTGCATTTTAGGAAAGCGTTGACGCGATAGCTGACCTTGCAAGTACGTTTAGCACACATAAGGAGTTTGGCTGCAAATGTTCCGTCTAGACTCTTAACCCCACCAGTTGGGCCGGAAACAATTTTCTTAACGATGTTGTCTCCTTTAAGTTACCATATAGGGCGCCCTTAAAACATTTACCTTTTCGGTTGAAGCTTGAGAAAGTTCCGACGAGAGAGAAATTTCTTTGTTTTCTTCGTTCGACAGCAACGTCATTCGTTTCTGCGTCTGCAAGAAAATGCTCATCTGCTTGAAAAAAAACTTGGTTACAGTTACAAATCTCTCCGTAATCCGCCTCTGATGTAATATGTAATACATCAAACGCGAAAGATCTTGCTTGATCACATTTCCAAACACTGAGAAGAGAGTTGAAAATATGATGCAAAATCAAAATCAAATTACTTTATTTACGTGTCAATTTGTTTAACTGGGGACACTTTTCCAAGCTAGAATTAGAATTTGGAAATGTTGGTTTTTGAAGAGAGGGAAAAACCGGAGTACCCGGAGAAAAACCTCTCAGAGCAGAGAAGAGAACCAACAACAAACTCAACCCCGGCACATATGACGCCGAGTCCGGGAATCGAACCCGGGACACATTAGTGGGAGGCGAGCGCTCTCACCACTGCGCCATCCCTGCTCCCCATTCAAGATGTTTGGAAATGTGGTCAAACACTGTCTCAAGTGCTTGATATAACTTCTCAATCACACCTTCAGCTGAAGAGAAAACTCAGAAATCCAATCGTCAAGATCTATGCTAATTAAGATCAGATATCGACACAGCGTCGCGGTCATGATCATTAACTCGATGTGTTATTAACGAGCTTGAGACTGTTAACTCAGATCACCTGTTCTTTGAGTTCGTTGACCAGCTTGTCCTTCTCAGCTTTAAACTTTCTCACTTCTGTGTCACTGCCGACTGTGGGAGATAACTCAAGTAACGCGATGTTAGCGTCCTTCTCCGAGATGGTCGCAAGTAAAGCGTTTTGCCTGAAAAAAAAATTAAAAAATAGTGTTTAAACTTCACATACAACCAGAGGTACCAGCGTTTGGCAAATAAGAATGATCAGTATTACCTCATTTCTAATAACTGTTCTATCATTCCATGTCTTTCAGACTTATAGTACGACATAATGATGTCATTTTCGTTCAAAGCGAGGACCAATGAAGCGTTCTTGGTATTGGTGACAGCGGTCTCTATGCGTACTCTTTCAATTTCCGACTCCATGTCCTCCACACGATGTGTCGCTGTCTCAGCGTTCTGGGCCTGCTGAGCCAGCAGTTCTTCCCGTTCAGCGGCAATGGATACGCTCTCAGTGAGGGCTTCTTCCAACACTGCAATCCGTTCGTCTTTTTTCTGTAACTCGCTCTGTTGAACAAGGATTCAGTGAACTAACTGTCAGTTACGGTGTTTCTAGGAAGCCATCTAAAGCTGAGGGAATACTGAGAACAAATTTGTAAAGTATGTTTTACATGTAAGCCAAACGTTGCATACTGTCGGCACCTTGTTTGAAAAGTGCAAAGTCAGATCTCAACTCTCGTTCTGAAAGACAAACTGCTGTAAGCTTGACTGGATCGTTAAGTCTGCATACGAAACAAGTGGACAATCAGGCCGGCGCAATCTACGATTTCTGTAGCATGAAACAGCTAGGAATATTTCTACTCCCCCCTGGATCGCATAATAGCCCATCGCAGGGTTACCGCTAGCATTAAATTCGACGGTACCCATTTATACACCTGGGTGGAGAGAGGCACTGTGAGAGTTAAGTGTCCCGCTCAAGAACACAACACAATGCATTTGTCCCCCGGGCCAGCGCTTGAACCCAGGTAGTTCAATCCAGCACTAATCATGAGGCCATCGCCCCTGCACTGTACGCTTGACTAGTTACCTGAAAGTATTCAGTTGTTTCATCTTTCTGATCCTCTTGTTTCTTGACTTCATTTAATAGCTCAGCTTGTTTTTCTCTCTCTAGTTGTTGGTTTCTCTTTACGCCAACTAACTTCTTGCTCTGTTCTCTAAGCTGCCTGAAGACAAAAATGAACACTGTAAGAAACATCATTTAAGGTGGCTCAAAACAGTTTCCAGCCGGTAGATTTTGATTGGTCGTCATAACCAGCCTTCATCACTTGATACTACAAACAGTTTTGAGAATACAAGGTCGCTCTGAACCCTACGTACGGAAGTTGCGTCTTATCGTGCATATTAAAATTTGATAATATAAAAGAAAATTCACCGCGCCGTTTTTGAATTTTAAGCCCCTAAAGCTGTAATTAAGGGTGCATTTAGCGAGTCATAGTGTTGTTATGTTTACTTATTGTCGTGAACATGATAACAACGTGTTCACCGATGACTGATCAGTCTTTTAGTACCATGATTGTAGATCAAGTGATAAAGAGTGGTTATACTGACCCATCAAAATCTACCTGCTGGAAACACCTTTAAAGGATTACATGTACAGCACTTAACATGAGCTGGGTACTGTGAAGTCGCAAACGGACAAACAGATAACAGAACAAATGAGTGTCTTCACTGTTAACTTACTTTTCAAGATCACCAATTTTATGTTCTTTAACTTCACAGTCATCTGTCAACTGCTGGACTTTCCATTTTTGTTCTTTGAGCTCCTCTTGAAGTCTCTTCACCTCGCTCTCTTTGCTTCTAAGATCTGTCTGCTGTTTTCTGATGTCCTTCTCCAGTTTGGAGATTTCAGTTCTCTTACTGCTCAGTTCAGATGATACGTGATCGTCATTACTGTTTCTCTGAGAAATAAAATAACGCAAGAAATTATTCATTGATTATTTTGTTATGGTTTCCAAACGGCTAATTATCAGGTTTAAGTTAATAAAGGTACGGAAATACACTTCCCTAGGCCGACTTATCGAGCGTTAGACCCAAGACAAACGTCGAACTTCATATGGGACGAACTAATCTGCAATTTGAGTCGATCAAAACGGGTAAAGTTCGACCACTGGGTCAAATGTCGAAATAAATTCGAATTTAGGCCAACCAACACGTTCTGTTTACTATCGATCTAAATTCAGTCGGACGAACTCAGTCGAGTCAAACGTCGAACTATCATGAACTTAATTCACGATAAACCGTAAACCCGTCTCCTGATCTTCAGTGATACATGGCTAGCAGGGGACGTTAAAAAACCCACACACTCA
>OMLO01002380.1_pt1 | contig 15138 bp, 4 predicted proteins | sample 1674811 | NCBI WGS metagenome assembly OMLO01 (sample SAMN06265003, study PRJEB25207) | coral metagenome | isolation source: Coral host | place: Mexico:La Bocana,Puerto Morelos, Mexico | collected 2008-11-13 | reverse complement strand
ACCAAAACACACACAATTCTGTCAAATATGAAGTAATATGAAAATGTCAGATAACCCTACCAAATATGAAGTACTAACTGAACAATACTTGCGTTCAATCCTGGACATAAGTGCGTTCATACGGCTCATAGTAATATCAGTCACATACCCACGTACACACGAGTAACTCAATTGGAGAAGAGTAAGTCAAGCAGACGATTATGGCATATTTGCAAGACACTCATATTTATCACCGGCAATTAATCTTTTTTTTTTACTTTTTAGGGGAAGCCGGCCTTGTCAAGGGAAGATTTCGATTCAGTTTTCGACCATTACGATACGGTATGTTGAAGGCTTTTATTATGTCTGACTGTGTGGAGGGGAGAGGTGTTAGTCAAAGCGAACTCCTTAAGATCTCCTGAACAATATTCACCCTTCGAGTCGATGTAAATTATTGTAGAGAAATCACGCTTATATGATGCACATTTAAACGCTCTTTGCTTGGTGGAAAGGTTCTAAAATTTTATCTTGCATAAGCTTGAACTTAATAGGCCCTAAATAGCTTTTGACGTCATTTGTGCTTGACGTCATACGTGCGAGTGCAGTGTAGAACGACTCCCCTCAGAAAACCCAGTGCAGCGCAAAGCATTGTTATCCTCTGGGTACTGCTTCTCTTTGCCTGCGGCGCCTTCGCACGAGAGAGTCTCGTGAGAGGGCCTCAATGAGGTCTGGGGACGAAAATAAGTAGCCTCATTCGTAGTAGTGATAGTAAGTTTATTGAAAGCTAGTGAATAAACGAAATATCTTATATTTGAAGTGCATCGTAGTTATGTACGTAACTACATAACTACTATGTACTTTCGTGAATTAAAATTTATAAATTGAAGATAATAATTGTTAGAGTGTTTCCCCTTTTTTATAGGACAATAGTGGTGAGATTGAGGGCAGTGAGTTGCTGGTTCTCTTGCGTGACGTCATGATCAGGATGGGACTGGTAAGACATGGAGACTGGCCTTTTGTTCATTGGTCAGGAGTGGAGGCTCTTGCTGAGAACGTTTTCTTACTTTGGCATTGTGCTTCCTAGAATGTTCACCCAATAAAAAAATACTACTACTTCTCTCCTTTAGGCCTCCTCTTACATTGTCCTAAATTAGCCGAACAGTAATATTAAAATCAGTAACAATAAAATTATTTAGCGTTTTCTAACTCGACCTTTTCACCTTGCTATATTATGCGCCACCTGAGAAGCAGACCAATAGGAGGGCCTTTCCTGTGCTTGTATGCTTGTATGCTTCCTGGTGCATACAGTCACAGCATGGAAGCAGTTGAATCCAACAGATCAGTATGCCTATAGACAGACGTTACAGAGCGTGCTTACCACCTTCGAAAGGATCCTCATACAGTAGTCAGAAGAGAGAAGACTTTAAGAGAGAAGACTTTGGAGGCAGACCAATCTCCCAGCTGATACGCCTGCTTCGTCTGTTCTATTCAGTGTGTGGCCGATCCAGCCCCAAGCTCTTTGCCATATTTCCTGCTCTGCCGGTCGCTGCCTAGCTTGTGTCTAACTGGACGTTATTCGTGATCCCCAAAGGCTAAAACCTTTTGTTTTTTTTCTTTTCAGGAACCCGAAGATAGTCAAGAACTGGAAAAGATGAGGGATGTCGTTCTTGGTGTCAGTGATAAGGACAACGATGGAAAGCTCTCCAGGAGCGAGCTGGCGATGTTGCTGTCGGATATGAATGAATCTTAGCAACTGACACCGCTTAAGAATTGATAGTTTGAATTTATATCTTATAGGAATATGTGGCATGAGCTAAGAAAATACAGAAAGTAAGCACCTTTGGCATGAGTATACAATTTCCTTGGAATTTGTTTCCATTTATATACGACAGCTAGGTTACAATAAACTGTAACATGGATCTGTGTCTACGATTCAATCGAGACTCAAACGAGATTGAATTCTGAGTACTCAACGCAATTAACGTTAATTAACGCAATTAACGCAATTAAATTGCTTGTCTTACAGAAACGTCACAGAATTTTTTTATTTGCTAATGTGCCTGCGAAAGGCGCTAAGTGTTCATCAAAGAAGGAAATAAACTTTAAGATAACGTAAATTTCATAAGTAGTATTTGAATTGTTACAGTTTCAGTCTTTTTATATGTTGAATTTATAGACTGGACGTGTTTTCTATTGAATAAGAAATGCTTCTTCATTTCTACTTGGAACCTTGTCACAAGGTGCTGAAAAACTAATCTGACATGTTCGTGAAATATATGTACCTGAGTATAAAATAAAGTCTTGTCTGTGCAAGTGAGTGTTTGTTTTGATTCACTTTATTTCAGTAACTGGTACCTACTCTTTAAATTCGAGATCAGAGGAGTAAAGATGTCCCAAGAACGATGATAACTACTTATTAAGCGAGAGTCGGGTCTTTACGGGAAAATGTCAAACTGAGCCGCGCCTTATTGACCTAGTATTAGCTAATCAGAGCGCGCGTTATATCGGATTTAAACACAAGCCATATAATAATGCTGCCTAAAGGTCGAAGGTATTGGTTGACTTAAATAACATCAGAAACAATGTATGGAACGGTTGTAATGTGTTTTAATGGTACGAAATAGCGTTAGTGTGGTTCTCGATTTCTACTCTTCTCACAACAAACCTCCGCTTCAAATAAGTCATTTTTATCATAACACCAAACGTGGCCACTCTTATACATAGGGCTCAATGACAAGACCAAGACAGCGAGCAAGATCCGATTTTTCCCATTTTTCCTCTTCCCCCTACGAAAATTCCTATGAATCTAAGTGATTGTTTAAAGAATTTGAAATCTTCAAGATGTTACTCAAGTTCTGTTGACGATCTCCCTGCTTCAGTTCCTCAGCTATATACTAACGAACACGTTTTAAATATAGTTTTTAAAATGGTGTGAAACGTATTCGCAACTGCTGAGACTAAGATCTCGTTTAGATCTTCTATATATTACAAACCAACTTGATTAAAGGAACACAAGTGCAATAAAGAGGAAACTTGAAAAAAGGAAAAGTTTATAAGTGACAGAAACCCTCAATTTATCTCATTAAAAATTATTGTTGTATCACTGCCAGTAACTGTGATCAGTTGGAAATGATAATTGATTCATCAACACGTTTTGGCCAGGATGTTTTTTACTTCCTTTTTGCTAAACTTCTGGTCCTTGTCCTTGTCAAATTTCTTCATCTTTTCCGCCTTGTATTTTTCAAATAACTGACCCGGCTGTGTAAAAGAAATAGATAGCAAAAATTAAAAAAAAAAACTAGCTTACTAAATAATTTAAATATTTAATATAATATCAGACACGAGAGCCAGTGTTCTCGGAATATCCAAACACCGAGAAGAGAGTTGAAAAGACAACACGCAGCGAAGTATTTTTGACGAAATTCGAGGCCTTTAGATAGACGATGATGAAACACTGTCTCGAGTGTTTGATATATATCAAAACAAAAACCTATCAGTAAACGGAGAAGCAAAATTGTCAAACTCTATATTAATTAAGACGTACCGAGTGATTTTTTTTTTGTTTTCACTTGATGACTTATTAACAAGTTTGAGGAAATATGCCCAGGAATTGGATGCGAAGGAAAAAAACAGAGGAGATCGAAAGAGGTATATATATAGTGATAAGTCCTCAGTTTTTACTCATAGGCATTAAATGGTTCTTTTCAAACTCACATATTATAAATATTTAACAGTAATTCTACAATCGTAACGGTAGTTTAATTAAGACATATCTGTTAAAATTAAGTTTCACTGCTCCGTCTCTAGCAAGTTCCTTCAGTTTAGTTTTGCTTGAGAAGATATGAAACATTCGTAGCCGGGTTTCATTGCATTGTCAAACACTTCGGGCCATAGAAACTATACGAAAGTGTTAGGGAGATCGGGTGAATTGGGAATTTTGCGCTCAGTGAACAACAATAAAAACAAACAACGATAATTTATTTATTTCACCTTCTATAAAAGAAATCGAAAAATCAACAAATCTTACCTTATGTTTTTTATCATAAAGATCTTTCAGGAATCCTTCAAGCTCGAATCCCTCGATTTCATTACTGTTGTCCTGTAAAGGTTTGTTAGAAGGCCAAATTATAATGCTGCAAGCAGATAACCAACAAAGATCTACTTCTTCGACATATTCGTATTTCATTTTTGTTTATATCTAAAACCTGAAACTATAATTAATATTCAATATTATGGCCATGTCCGGCAAGGACTGGCAACTTGACAAATATGATTGGCTTAATCATTATTGACCTGCATCTATACACTTTACCTAATAATAATAATAGTAACGATAATAATTATCATAATAGTAATAATAATAAGCTTTATTTATCCAGCTTTAAAAGAAACCAACAATGGATTTACATAATTTCAAGGGGAATTCATGTATAGTGAGTTACTGTTAAGTAAAACTACTAGTAAGGTAAGTAAACAAAACACATAAGTGCATCATTAATTTTATGTCCTCTTAGTCTGTGTTAGAATAAGAGTAATTTAATGTCAATAAGGAATTCCCATTAGCCAACAAAAGCAACAAAAGAAATTGAATAAATGTGAGTTTTTGTTATTCATCCAAATTTGTAAGAAAAATGGCAGCGACTTCGAACCGGCTTCAGTAAGTGACTTAAAGTACGTCTTTTTGTTCGACTGGACATCCCAATTAACATCTCTTTAGCCTAGCTTGGTAGGTCTGTATTGTGTTATCTTGAGCTCGGTCGTGCATACAGTACTCCCGGCCTCGGTCAAGATTCTCCCATACCGACCTCCCGTTTAGTTAATAAGAACTGCTTTTTATGACTGATCAGTGCTGATTACCACGCCACAGATCGTCATCTTCATCTTCTCCAATTACTACGAGGTTAACCGTTCAATAATCATACAAAAAGGACAACTTCATTGGAATAAAAATATTTCTTAAAAGGGCGAGAATGCAAACTGAAAAATTACGGATTCTAGTACTATTAAATCTAATCAGTCATCTGTCAGTTTTTAATATTCATTGATTAAAATTTCCCTGCAAAGACTTGCCTGGTCATAATGTGCGAATATTTCCTCGAACTCCTCTTCTGCAAATGTCTGCAAAGCATTAAAAGGATTTTTTTCACCGATCTTCACTCAAGGTCGGGCAGTGTATCTAGGTTTCAGAATTCAGGTTTTTATAGTATCATTATAAGGGAATCGTGTTTACAATATTTGCTTTCTCATTAGCAGAAGCGATTCGGTTCTGATCAAGCTGCAAAATATCACTACGAAATATGGACGATGTGTATATGAAATATCATAGCATAAGTAATTTGAACTCGATGTAATATAGATCTAGCCAAGTATGAAAGCGGAGCTCATGGGCCGGATTGTTTAAGGACGTTCGCGCGAAAATTTTCTACTTGATAGATTTTCTTTAAACTTTTACTGTTGAAAGATAATGATTTACTTGTTTCAGAGAGATATGGCGTGTGGAAAACTAGTGTGATTTTGATAAAGTGGTGCGCGTAATTCAGAATGGCCTCCAGGATTTTTCGGGTTAAAATATCAAAGATAAGTAAATAGAGGCAAACTATTCTAACAATATTTTGTATAAGTGAATCTGTGGCGTTAATAATTTTAAATATTGCCATCATTTTCACAAACTTTAACCCTTAAAGAGGCTTTTGAAACTGTCGCACAGCTAAACCAAGAGGTCAAATAACGGAATTCGATGGAACGTTTAGCAAAAAATTAAAAATTCTACTTCTACTACGACCCATCGAAAGAAAAATAGGGGTTACCGAACGTCCAAGATCGTTAAATCCACGCAAAGTTGCAACTATGGCCGTTTGCCCTATTATTGTTCACTTTACTACTTAGCGCGCGCGCTTGATGCATGACGTGGCATGTGAATTTCGTGCGCAGTAAGGATGCGCAGAAACAATTGGCGCGAACGTCCTTAAAGCCTGATTAAGCAAACTCAGGTGAGAATTTTACAAAAGCTTGGTGGCGAGGTTTTATGCTTATATTGTATGGCGGTCTGAGTTTAAATAATCTCAAAATACAAAAAGCATAAGCAGCAAAAAACATTTTTATGAAAGAAAATTTTTACTTCGGTTAACTTTAAATCCTGCGTTAGCGTTAACTGGCTCAGTTCCGAACAACCCAGCCCTGATTACAGTGAGTTAACAAGGTTTGAGCCGATCCAACAAGAAAGACGTCACTTGGTCATCGGTTAACTTAATGAACTCAAACCTTGAGCCTCCAATATGGTGACGTGATACTGGTCGCCGGTGCCTACGCGCCCACGAGCAATACTGCTAGCTATAATAACCACGAGAAAAGTATTGCATGGATTTCCTTTGCTTTGCTATATGGGTGTGAGGCTCCGCTTGGCGGGCCTTCGGCCTCCGGAGCTCCGCTACAAAGAACGTATGAGCTCATTAGCAATTCGGCAAATAGTGGTTTGCAGTTTTTGAAAGACAATTTCTCTCTAAAAAATTGATTACGAATTAAATTTCACAAGTCAGTTGATATCCAACATGATGTCTACTGTACGCAGGGCTATATGTAAATGAGCCAAAATGTAAACAATGACGTCAACGGGGAACTCCAATACAAAGGTAGACAGCAACGTTTAATTGTTTAAGTATCTACACAGTCCAATGTATTAATTTGGGGTATTTATAAGCTTCGCCTTATTTACCTCATATTGCTCCAGAAAATTTTCTTCAACGGGACAAAATCTGCATAAGAAATAAGATGCAGTCAAAATGAAGCAAGCATTTTTCCTAATAGGGTTAAATGATGAGAAGATAAGTGAAAAAACTACGTAATTTTTAAATTTAAAACTTCATTTATGAGGTGCAGGGGTTGGCCTCTTTCAGAGATGGGTTGAGAACATTAACCTTCTATAGAAGGTAGCTGAAATATTATTAAAAATATATTTGTTACAAGGTTTGCGACGTATTTGAACTAAAATAATAAAGTTACAGAGACAGTCGTCGATAGTTGAAGGTTTGATTCAATAGCTAAAAAATCCCTCCATTTGGCGCAAAAATATGCCTGAAGTGAATATTTGTCCGCGGTCATTATCTCTTCTGGGAAGCGAACGGTTTTCCCAGCTGGCGAAGCCTCAGCACGCGCAGTTTCCAAAATTGGGTAATATCACACGGATATTCCCTTGTTTTAGCTAGGGCATATGCAGTCACGTGACACCGCGTTTGGATCAATTGCGAGCGAGCGAAAGTGTTTCATGGATTATAAACAATATCGCTGTAGATATTGACAGCGTTTACTACTTACTTGAACATTTCTTCTAGACTCACTTTTTCCCCTTTGATGCGCAGCATTTCGAACTGCGATTTATTGACAAAATAGTAGTTAGTGGACTGAAAAGGTCATTCTCAACAGTTCAAAGTGTGATAACAATGAGGAAGCAAAAATAAGAGAAATCATTGCATGAAATTTATAAATGTGTGTGACACGCGCGCGCCTAAAGTTCAAAATACTCTGCCAGATATACAAATACAAGTAAAAGACGTGATTCCTAACTTTAATTTATTTAAATATAAAATGTAAGTAATCAAAAGTATGATTTTTAGAATACGCTGCTAACTTTGGTACTTTAAACAGTTACCATCAGCCAGCTTTTTTCTACCACTCTTCCTTTCCTCTTTTGGCCGTCTAACGCGACAAACGCGACAAAAAAACTGCCAAGTAGTATCCATTGTGGCAATGAAGTTAATTATACCGACTCAAAAGTCAGAATTAGACAGGCATGCAAAAATGGTTCAAAGCTTACCATTGTTTTGATGTAATGATCTATTTTCTTGTCCAGATATGGGTCTTCATCACAACCCTCACCTCTGTTCCTTGTTAAGATGTCGCGAAAAAATGACTATGAAAAAAACCAAAATAAAAGAGAGGAGAAAAGTTATTAAGTTCCCGGGTCTCCAAAATGAATTGTTTCTGCAAAATAATTATACAGCTGCAGTTTATTTATACTATTACAAATTGCAATTTACACTACCTGCATATAGCAAAGGCTAATCGAGAAGTCACAACAAAGGAAAGAAAAAAATAAAATTAACAAACACATAAACAATTACATCAAGCCGGACTAGTGATAACTAGGACAAATGATGAAAGAAACATGACAAGGAAAAGTTTAATGAGAATTTAATTACTTTCCGATCAATTTAACTTGTGACTTAAAAAAAAAAACAATGGTCACAGCAAAGTCAGTTTTTTTTAAAGCACTTAAATTTATTTCTGGCACTGAGCATTATTAGCATAGTGCACAAGGGGACGTGTAACGCACCATAGTTGAGGTATACGGCAACAAGTCGTACTAGACGATTTGATCTTCTCACGTAATGTTTGACAATGACAACTTGTTGCAGGTTCTTTTTCAAGTTATTCCACTGAAATAGAATCTGGACTAAGATATTTCTCCAACTTTGCCTATTGATTGCTTATATTATAGGAACTTAAATTTTGAAATAAAAATGAAGGGTCCCCTTGTTCGTTTAGGAGCAACAGCACCTTGCTTGTACCCAATAAATCCCTATAATAACAGCATGATTAAAGTGACGATTGCTTGCTTAATTCACGTTTCCCACGATTGTTTCTTGACCTACACTGAGAATTGGGCCATATTTATTTTACATAGAGAAATTCAATACTCAATTCAAAACAACAGACAAATTTCGGGTGTACCATCAACTCGATGCAATCTAGGTATCCACTGCCGTCAGCATCATAGTGGTCCCAAAGCTATAAATTAGACAGTGTTAATAAGTTTCGTAACAACACACACACACCCACACAGACAGATAAGACTAAACTCATTGTAAACTGAACGTTCAAGTATCTTTGCTACAACAATAAATCATAAATATTGCATTCATTCCCATACATTTGGCATCTCAATCTCCAAATTACAAAACATTTTAATTTTAAATCGCTGTTCTCCATACCTTCATGAAGTCAACACTAGATATTCGTGTTGGTTGCTCCCCAAATTCAGCTGTCAAGAAGTTGACAGGTACTAACTCGTTGGCCAACTAGAATAAATGAGACAAAGCAAATGGTTCTTTGAAAATTTGTTGAGAGTTAATTTTTATTAATTTACCTCAGTAACAACTCGCTGCACTATTTATAACTGAATTGCCCGTTTCTCGACGTCTTTGGCACTAATTTAAGAGGTTAAATTAAAAAAAAAATAAATTATAATATTTGCACCGTTTTCACCGAAACTACGTGAAAATCCCCTTAATGGTACCCAGTTAGAACCAGCCGGAACACTGCGTTGTCTTGCGTTACACGGCCGGGTGGTTTAGTGTGGAGGTTCTTCTTCAACAGTCCTGTTTCTAGCTTTTGCTAGGTTCAAAGTTTTGTGTTATTGAGGCAGACACGTAAATCGTACAGTACCTCTCTACACCCAGAAAATCAACGAGGACAAATTCCTACTGGGTCACCCTGACAAAACACTGGGCCGACTACCTGCGATAAACTAGCATTCCATCTAGGAGATATGATTCAGTACATTCATCACTCGAGCGTCGAAAAGTAATTGGTTTTTCATTACTGCTCAACACGATTGGCTTCCAAACAAAAAAAACTCGCACCAAAAGCCAAAATGAAATCTGCATGTAATTGGTTGATCAAGTTTTGATTGGTTCATTGGATTGTTTGTGTCTCGCGTGATTGGATTTTTGTTTTATGAAACTCTGTAGACATTGTTAAACAATTAATTACCGGCTTAGACTTAGGCATGTGTGGGGCACTTGGCTCCTGCAACACATAACACTGCGAAACAAATTCAACCTTACAATAACCTTCTCCCGTCATAGGACATATAGGATACCTAGTATATAGGATACGTATCCAATTATGTTACTACCGTGGTCATAGTCACAAATTCGTCGTCATCTCCCTGCTGTTCGCGAATTTTCTCCGCAATTTCTACAGCCCTGGAACTTTCTATTAGACCCTGGAAAAGAAACGTGTTACAAGTGGGAATCAGTCAAAACACATACTTTAAACAATTGAATGGCGTGAAATGTGTCAAAATCAAAATAAATACTAGCAGAAATGTTACTACACGTTGGTCATTGTTGTTTTCCAAATTTGCAATGTAGACAGAAAGCACTTGATGCGTTTTTAATTTCTATACGAAAATGCAGTTTTCTCTGGCGTGGACACAAGTGTTGCTGTCATTAGTCTGCAATCGTTCCAGAAAACGTTCTTAGTTGGTATTGTGTTGTCGTACGGGTGAGGGAAGTTTTGAAACAAACTCTTGTTGGTAACTGATTTTGACAGCCCGAACGAGTGTCACTCATAGTCAAGTTTAATAAAATATCCCAATTGCTTTTTCAGTGGACATCATGGCGGCTATCAATAACAACACCTATTGGTTATGATAAGTTATCGCGTCATATTTGCTTAAAAAAAGTCTTCCAATGCTTCTTATAACTTGTTGAGCTTTCAATTTGGGCACAGGGGCTAGAATTTTAAAGAGGAGGGGGAAGAGAACTGACAACTGACAACTTGAAAATGGTCAAACGTTTAACAAGCAACTGACAAATGCTTCAAATATTGAGATCAAGTCAATATTTCAGCCGGCAACTGAAAAATGGTGGACATTTTAACAGATAGCTTAACTGACATTAACAGAGAACGTTTTAACGGAAAAATCCACTTAAACCTCAATTTCCACGATGACCACAACATTTTAAAAGCCAAATGGGTCATATGACAGCTTTCGTTTACTTTTTTTCTCAAACTCAGTCTACAATCAATGAATTCATGAATTTTGTTGGCTAAACAGTGTAAGCAGAGCAACCTGAGCTTAAATTTGACTGGTGGCAACAGGTACTGGTTTAGAATGCCATCGCACGCCTTAACGACCGAATGCATATTACCTAACAGAGTACCTGCAGAATGCAGAAAAGCAAAATTCAACTCTCCACTTTTAAAAAATATATTTGTTATTAGTTGGCGAGAAACGACCGAATGAAATTGACAGTGAATTTGCTAATTACTATAGGACTGAAAAAAGAAAATGTTCTGACGCTATCACACATAAACAAACTGTGATAGATTTTTCTCGTTATTCTATATTCTCGCTTTGATAACGGTCCCGCAAACATAACATCTTCAAATTCGAAATGTTTTGTGAAAAAAACTGTTTCCCTTTTTTGGAACAACTTGCAGCAGAATTGACGGTTTAACTGAGTATGCTGAGATAAGATATTATGATAAGATTATTATTTATTATTATTATTCTAAAGTTTTTCATGTAAAAAATACTATTAGAAACTATTGGTACCAAATGAAAGTGTACAAGGAGTGGCCCGGATCCTAACAACTAGCAGATTAAATACCTCGTCTACAAATGCCTTCAGAAACGCATCCAATTCGCTTTTAGGGATTTGTCCATTGCCTGAAAATTTTATTTAAAAATAAGAGCAATATATTAAAAATTGCGGATAAATGCAAGCAGATGTTCTGCTAGAATCTTGACTCCGTTTGTAAATGTCTTACCTTCTTTGTCAAATATCTTTAGAATTGTCACAAATTGCTTGGACGTTATGCATTGGGTGTTTGCCGAAGCCATAGAGTACACGTGAAAATAAAATGCTTTCCGGCCACCTATAGAGTTACAAAACTGACTAACAGAATTCGAGTGTTAAAACTTACTAACCGGCGATAAATTATATTTGGTGGTTATAATAAACACCTGGCAGACTTCCAGTCGATGAAATCATTTTCTGTTGGTCGATATAAAACACGTGATACAATGCACAGCCTCAATGACGGATATATCTGGGATCTCTTTTACGCCAGTCTGTACATCGAACGTTAAGCCCGTGTTAAAATTTATAAATATTTCTCAAGTTTGAGAAAAGACAAATGCTGTGAGAAGGTATGCTGTAGATTCTTTTTGCGTCTAAAAAAATCGTTTAATGCATAAATAACCCCTGCATGCATTAAGTTTAATGACGTTAAATTTTATGCCGGAACGATTGTTCATTATCTCGTGAATTTCTTTATCTGTGCATTCTGAAAAAATACAAGCCGATATTTCTTGGTTGCTAAGTAACAGTAAGTAACATCCACATCAATAATAAATATTTGAATAATTTCCCATACTAAGATATGTGGATCTTAATCCTATAATAATTTGACATAAATTTGAAGAAACATATGAAAACGTTTGCAAGGAAATAGCTTTTCTAAAAAATATTAGTATTAGATGCAAATTTTGATTTATCACAGAAATAAGCTGTACATATCTGCCTATTTTAATCGAGCAGGTGTGTGGGTCCTTATTTTCTCTGAGAGTGCTTTCCAACAATTTTTCAAAGTGCGTCGAATATGTTACAGTTGAACATTCAACAAATACACCGATAGCGCTTTCTACCTTCCCCCTTTCCCCAACCCTTTCTTCGCATGCATTGTTTTATGTTTTAATGTTTCAGTTACTACGGGCGCTGTGATTGGTCAAATTTAGAGGGACGTATTCTATTGCAAAGGCCCGCTAAAGTTCAAAGCTGTTTTTTTGCTGAAACGTTTCGCGATTTATCGCCAAGTACTTTTAACTTTTATCAAGTGTTTAAATCTTTCTTTTATCTGATTTTAAATTATGTATTAAGACGGCTAATGACTATACAATGATTTCAGAAGTGTCATCCCGTTCCGCCGCCTGCCTATAACCAGAAGAAATCGTTCCCAAACCCATCAGACACACACAGTAGGGATGAGATATAACAAATATCCAATTAACCGTATAGTGAAAAACTGTGACCTTGGACTTGAAAATGTTGCCCTCGGCGTGCGGCCTCGGTCACAGTTTTTCACTATACAAATACCGGCAAATAACATATATTTATGTCCAGCGCAGTCATGGAATAAATATATGTTATTTGCCGGCTGGGAGGTCCGTATAGTGAAAAACTGTGACCGAGGTCTTGAAAATGCTGCCCGAGGTCGCAGGCCGAGGGCAGCATTTTCAACAACCTCGTTCCCAGGGCTTTTCCCTTGAAGGGAAAAGCCCTGGGAACGAGGTTGCATTTTCAAGTCCGAGGTCACAGTTTTTCACTATACGGACCGACTCTAAGTCGGTAAATAACTTATTTATTTTTTTCCAAGCTCTCAAACGAAAGAAAACTCACGGAAAAAACTCACGCAAGCGTTACTGTGACCGTGGTCAGAGATAGGAAAATCAGGACCGCGCTAAGAACCAATCAGATTGCAGGATTCGTTACCGTGCCCGCTTGGAAGAAACATAACTGTGAGTAATAAAATCTAGAAGGAAAGAAATCGCAACAACACAAATGTAGGGAAAAACGTTGTCGATTGTTAGGTTGTATTATTGTGTCAATATGACCCCTATCGGCCATCGCGATCCACCATCTAAGACAGACTTTAACATCTTTGTGATATTAATATTTGTTTACAATTAGTAATATTGCCAAATCTGTTTTGTAGACCTGAAGTAGTTCAAGAATACTTAAGCCGAGGAGATATTGTTTCCACGTACGATTAAGGTGCTATAGCCTGACAGAAAACGGAAAAACAAGTCACATGAGCAAACCGATATTCACCAGTTTGGTTACTATACATTACTTTTCAAAATCCATGCGAAAAGATTAAAATCTGGGCGGGCAATGTCTCCCCCGCGGCCATCACCCGCGCCTGCGTATCATTGTTTAGCATTATCAGACAGAATTTGATAGCATATCGAGAACATTCTCCTTTAGATTTGTATACAATCCTCTGACTTTTATCGCTCAATTGGCTTTTTTGAGCAGTATTTGTGTTACTGACTTCGGCTTCCGATAATTAACAGCTTGAACCGGAACGAAAATAGTGAAGGATTTCAGGGAAGTTCGCGTACTATAGACACTTTGTTTGGCACGAAGTTATATTTAAGCTAAAGCTTTTAAGCCACGTCCAAACACACTGACATGTCTTAATCTTCACAGACGCCGAAAAATACACATTTATAGTCTACCTTTGATATGTTGTAGCTCTGAATTTCTCATTACGGTCACGGGTGTCATTTTCGGAAATAGGTCGGAAGTCATTACGAATAAATGTCTGAGGTTTTGTGATTATTAAAAAAAGGTACGATAGGGGCATGAGATAAATCTGCTTCACTCATTTTTGCCCTGCAGCAAATAAAACATGGGTCCTAACTGGCGCATGCCTTTATAATTATGCAAGATAGTACTATCTCGTGTCTAGTGATGTGACACAAAACTTTATCTGCTTTTTCAAGGGCTCTAGCACAGATTAAATCGGAATATATCATTGCGAACATCCATGTCTGACACTATTTTAAATAGAAACAAAGATCATTTTAACGTTAAAGGTAAAGGCGGAGACGATAGAATAAACGTAACGAAAAAGAAAACTTAAAAAAAGAGCGAAAAAATCGAAGAAAACAGAGATTTTGTTGACAATTAATAAGGTTGTCAAATTGTATTTTAATAAAAATTCGATTGACAGTATTTAAACAGTATTGCGTTTCAGTTCCTCTTTTAATCTTTGATAGCGTGTTTTTCGTTTTATGTTATACATAAAGTATTAAGAAATTATTTTTTTTCTGACTTCAAAACAGCTTTAGTCTGAACATTGTGTTCTAAATTTTAGCTTTATATGAATTTTTTTTCTGCCTCATCTTGGTTCCAAAACATTTAACATTGCTGACAGCTCGAGAATATTAAAAGTATTCTTTGTCACCCAAATCTGACATTGCAGCAAGACACTCTTCAAACACAAATTCAAATTTGGGACGATGTATGCTGGTCTCCGCTTTTTGTTTAAAAAAAGGAATGGAAATTTCAGCTAAAAAAAGCAAAATGTGAAAGATACATCTGGTTTTTGTGCAAACAGTATTTTGATATGCAAACTTAATCGTCAACACTTGCCCCTAAAAACGTTCATTCTATTTACGTGTGAAAATCGACAGCAGTAAATCGTTGTTTCTAAAGATAACTAAGTCAACATACTGGCACAATGATATTAAGCCTTTCCTTCATTTGCATATGTAAGCTTTCACTGATCGGAGTAGGTTTTGATTTCACTTCAAGTGGTTTGGGGCAAGTTGTTTCAATAACCACTGCGATCCTCACGGAAAAC
>OMLO01002379.1_pt1 | contig 15143 bp, 12 predicted proteins | sample 1674811 | NCBI WGS metagenome assembly OMLO01 (sample SAMN06265003, study PRJEB25207) | coral metagenome | isolation source: Coral host | place: Mexico:La Bocana,Puerto Morelos, Mexico | collected 2008-11-13 | reverse complement strand
TTGAGGCGGCTCCCATCCACGGCAGTTGTAGCAGGTTTGGGGATACGATAGTCGCCTACAGCATAAAAGGAATAAAGGATACTTAAGCGTCATATAAAATTTCAGAATCAATCAATCACTCAAGCTGATGTGTGTATGGCAGAATTCAGATTTTTTCGTTTTAAGTATAAGTTAATGTTAACAACTTACTTGCCTAATTACAAATGGGGCCTTATCGTAATATTTAAGCAGCATAACGTACCCAGTCCATATCGTTTGTTTCCATCCCACTGGTACTCGGCCTTAGGGATGACTGTACCCCCCACAGAGCCTGTAAATGAGCCATCAAGGTCCCGGATGAGCTGCTGTCTCCTTGCGTCACAATCCATGTCAACACAATCTGATGGGTTTATCCACTGAGTTGTCGGTTGTTCAAACAGTAATCTTGATGCTTGGTCGACAGAATGAAAATTTAGGCCTGCAACCAGATGAACAGTCAGTGTCAATCAGTTGATTATTCTGCCTCGGCTATTGTCAAGTAAAGAAAAGAGAATGCGAACGCAAAATCCTTAGCAAGCAGCAGAAAAAGAGATAGAGAGGATGAAACCCGACTGAAAGTGTAAATAAAATGGCATATTCTCAACAAACCTCGCACGTCCATCGGATGAAGAATGTCTCCCACCCACGAATTAGTCATTATAGCTCGATGTCTCTTCCCGCATTTGCTCTGAAATCCGAAAAATGACACATCGTGGAATAGCGTGTAGCCATTTATTGCTGGATAACTCATCGGGCTTTCCCACGACATCTTTGGACCGCCAGCTGGTGATGACTGGAACGATGGAATTGTGATACCAATTTTACCGCCTGTTGAAGCAAAATGGAATGGTGAAATGATCACTGACTCCACATGGAACAACAGGCATAGCCTTCTATTTCTAGTTTCTTTTCTTTAAAAAGTAAAACTGAAGTCTTGAAAAGTGAAACTGAACCGACGGTTTTGACATGTAGGGATGTACTACTACAGAAAAGACGAGCTTTTCTTTGCTCGGCGAAATACCGGAATTCGGAGCATGATTTACTCGAGCTTAAAATAACAGTTCTCCACTAATCTACTAGTCTGAAGAAGTAGATTTTAAGGGGTTAGTTTTACAATTCCTCGCATGTGCAGAATACGACACGAACCTACTCAATTCCATTGTTTCTGAATCAATCAGATGCGAGAAAAAAAAAACTCGAGTGTGTGTCCATATAAATCTTTCGGACCGAAGGACAATTAGGATCAATACTTAACATCTTCCATGAAATTGGGCATGAGTCACTTTTGTGACCTGGGGGATAACGCTATCCAGTGGATAGTGTGGTTTCTTTTTGTGAACACTTATCCACTGCGGGATAGCAGTTTATCCGGTGGATAGCGTTATCCAGCCTTTTATAAGATCTCCGAAATACATCCAACTGATACATGCAAACGGTTTCTGTTAAGAAAAATTACCACGCGGTCCCGCGACTGACAAAAAGAGGTGTATTTTTCTCTACCATTGGACTGATCTCGTCGCTATTTAAGTGAACATCAAAACCAATGTACAATATTATTTGAGAGGAAAAGCTCTCTCTTTGCTCTTGGGCCCAAATGGCTTCATAACCTTTCTCAAAAACATGCACATGTTCAAGGTTTAATTTCTGGAGCGATCTGCAAAAACATGGAAATTTTAATATGACTGTACCTCCTGGGGCCTTCTTTGCCCCAATTCCTCCGTAAGGACGTCTGGCAAATGGTATAATGCCGTCTTCCGCGCAGTCGTAGTCAGGACTTGTGCCAACGATCAGCGAGTGCCTCAGTACGAAATATTTATCAGCAGTTCTGTGTGATAAGGCAGGCGGCCCCCACACATTGGGAAACATCCCCACGGTGTTATCCACGGCAATTACATGGTCTACGATAATACTAGAGCTGCAGTATGTGAAGATGCCGTAGTCGTAAGATTTCCAAATGAGGAAGCCGGATAACATAGAACATACCGGAAGACACTCTACGTAATGCAAATGTACTCCATGCCAACAACCGTGAACTTCATTGCCCGTGGAAATTCCCCCAAAATCTGTGCAGGTCTCGCCATCAAGCTTGAATCCGAACCGTTCGCTTCCAGCAACTGTGTTGTTGATCAAAATAACATCGATTGCTTCGTGTACTTCGATAGCCCCAGGCCAGTGAATGTTGGATTTCTCTTGTCTCCCGTCGTAGGTGTGGATAGAAATGGAATACACTGCCAAGTTTCGCAAAATGCGGTTATCTTTTCCGGCTACTCGAATTGAAGGCCCGACCGTGTGATGCACGACGTTGTCCTCCACAGGCAGATTGTCGGTCCCGAACACACCGATACCAGTGTTGAAACAGTCATGGAAGGAATTGCCGCGGACGTAAGACGCGTTGCCCTCGACCAGACCGGTATTGAGGAAAGCTAAGGCGAATCTGAAGCGAGAAAATGGCATTATTGAAAGTCTAAAGACATGTAACAGACAGGAATTTATTTGGCTCTGAAATAACGTTTTACATTATACAAGAAAAAATGTGATTCCGTGGATCATGCTAATGAAGTTGAGGATGGCTATTTCATTGTCTTGATTTTAAGTAACACAATTATGCATCTCGATCAATGTTGGTCATTGAGCGCGTATCTTACCTGGGGTCATAATCTTCCGTATGGCCCTCCTGACCACAACGATTGAACTCCACATTCTCAATTCTGGCGGTACCTTTGTACTCTATCTCATCAAATACTGTTCGACCAATCAGAACACGACATCCAAACGATTGGTCCCAGGCTCCAGACGGATTATTTGCTCCTTCTATGACAATATTTCTTGTTAGTAGTCCCACTTCTGCTGCCATAGTGTATGACCAGCTGCCAACCGTGTGTGTTTGTACGGTGTGTTTGTACTTAAGGCGCGCATTTAGGGTCAAGTTTCGCCTGTCTTGCGAAATGGCTACTATAAAGAACTTTTCAGTCTGTTGAGGCTCAACTGTAGTTGAAGTAAGCACAATCTCGTCGCCAGATCTCCAGTCCACGGGCTCTGCAAGTATAAGCGAATAATCTCCAGCTTCGGCGGTAACAGCCAATCGAGTCCAATAGACTTCCTTTGGTTTCCCGTGCAGCCATACGAATCCAAACACTCCAAGTGCCTTGCTTCCCATATTCACGTCTTGCAAGGGAATCTCCTCGCTGTAATGATCACCTCGTAGGCTTAGCAGGAAGTTTGAAAGGTAAGGCTCGTTCGGCCAACCCACGATCAGACCTCCGCTAACGAAGACGATTGAAGCATTCAACACCATGGTTTCACCAGGTTTGTCGTCGATCTCCAATCTGCCGTACACAAACAACTGGTTCAAATATGGCAGCTGAATATCGGCTAGCATGTACCAATCTCTCATTATTGCGACGTCACTTCCGTTGCCAGGTAAAGTTCTTCCATACCCACCATACATGGGCTCAGTGCCTTCCCAGTCATCAACATTGGACCAGCGACGGAACACTGCCGGTCTTCCTTGCGGGGGAGGGGGTGGCACCGGGGTAATGCAGTCTTTGTAATAACAGAGGTAAACGTCCAGATCGACAGAACGTGGCTCACAATTGTTATTTTTTGTCCGAGTCGCATTTTTGCCAGATGCTATGTAGGTAAACACCTTTGTCTCGTTATCAAAGCTCCATTTCCCGTGTAGAGCATCAGGGGATGGGGTGACTTCAGTCATGTTCTGATAAGCGCCAGTGGTGGCGAAATGATCTGGCGTTTGCTTAAAATTGTGAGATATCCAGACATAATCACCTTCCTTCATATCATAGAACTTGCCAGTGTAGCTGATGTTTGTTATATGAGATGCGTCTTCGAATGTCATGTTGTATTTTTGTCCCCGAATCAACGTCATCATCCAACCCATTGGGTGAGTTGCACACTTGATGCAGAAAGGGACTTTGTCGGTTCCGTACTCGTTCGTCAACAAAATGTATTTGGCCTGCAAAGATACTGGGACGGCATTGTTCAAGGCAAATCTCGTGAATTGTACAATAGCATCACAGACGCTTCCGTTATGAAGCCCGTAGCTGTCCCGGGCCGACGGAATACATTTATCGGGCGGCAGATTCTTATTGTTAGGCACGACGCTTCCGTTTGCATAACCTGTGAGACTTCCATCCAGATCCAGTATGATTGCCTCGTGACTCCATCTAAAAGCGGTCCGGCGTGGAGAGTTGATGAAATGGTTTTGCAAAGTGTGAGTAGTCCAGCCGCCTCTCTTTTTAAACTCTGCACATTGCGCACAAGTGCTGTAGGCCGTGCAGCCCTCCCGGTCAAAGTTCACGAAAGTGACATTTTCGACGACAAGTTTGGAGAACTGTGGCAGTTTTATACCGGACGTCGTGCAAACTGTGTTGCTTGATACTTTCAGTTCCAGTCCCTCACTCGCTCGACTGTGACCAACGATGAGTGCGTTTTTAATCCTGGGACCACCCCTTGGGGCATCTGCTTCGTTAGCAAAGACGTACTCAATACCAGCAATGTCATTATCCAGCATCTTGAAGTTGTGCATTTGAACTGCCCCAACTTTGACGGCTTCTGCTCCCCGCATATTGTTATAGGCGATGAATGAGCCAAACACCGCAGGCTCAGCGATACAATCATCGCATCTCCCTCCCTTCTGGGGATGATAAACAGGAAATATCCACAATCCATAGCGGCCGAACGAATGCGCGGAGTTGTTGAAAAATTCAAGCATGAATACATTTCTGGGACAGTAGTCCGATCGGAACGACGGGCCATCAGGGTGCTCGAACATTTGATACCAGAAACCAAAATGGCTGCCTCCTGCCGCGGCGTTGTGATTCACGGTGTTGTTAGCGTTTGTTACCCAGAATGTAGCCGGTGTGATATCCACGTTCAGTGCCGATGAAGAAGCGATGACAAATATTCCCAGGTTGTACTCGACCACGTTACCAGTCTCAATGCCGTCCTCCATGAAGAACGCATTTCCGCGGACGTTGAACACAACGTTGTGGCTTACATGAAGTCTGTGGATGCCGTGCATTGTTATGGCTCGATTGAAGCTGTGATGTATTGCACAGCCGCGAACATACGAACCTGAAACGTCACCACTGAGATGAAAATGAATTGGATAGCGACCAAGACGAAATGCTTGCCCCGCGTGCGAGATCTCCACGTAATCGAACTTTGCTGTTACCAAGCCTTTACTTTGTTCAGGGGCATGTATCATAATCTGCACACCAAATTCATCGCTTCCAATCTCCTCGCCAAACTTTCCTTGAAAGCATGTCTGTGTCTGGAATTGCCCTGGTTCAAATTCTTTATTGCAAGCTTCAACTGTCTCCGTCCACTCGGAATGTACAGAACCTCGCACGCGCACATTCCGCGTGAGTAGACCGACTTCCGCGCGCGTTTCTACGACGTGATTTTCGTCAAACGTCTGCTCGATGGAGATGTGTTTATACATAAGCGGCGGTGACACTTGCAACGTGTAATTATTATTGAGAACGGCTGTTATCGTCAGCTCTTCGAACTCACGCTGTGATTTTCCAGTTGGTGCCAGAATAATCTGATCACCTGGTTTCCACGTGACCTGTTTCATCAAGTGGAGCTCTGTTGCACCCGCTTCTACCGTGGAACTCAGATGCGTCCACGTGATGGGCACGTGTAAACCGTGAAGATCGAGCGTTCCCTCGCGAACCGCTAACGTCTTGGTTCCAAACACTGGAATTTCTCTCGATCGAACATGGCCGTGTAAAGTGATCGTGGCTTGACCTGGGAAAGGATCATCTTCGGTTCCAACTTCAAGTACTCCATTATCGGTGATAAGTATGTTTTCTGCTTGTAGATGAAGAGAAGGCTTGTCTCTGTCAAATATGAGCTTTCCTCCCTGTATTAGAAGTAGTTTAAGTACTGGCGTGTCTTGGTCAAGCAATATACATTGCCCTTTCTTTATAACCACCAAGGTACCTGTAAGTTACAAAACAAATTACCTTGTAAAGCACTGTCGTAACTGTAGAAATGTTCTTAGGAGATGGGTGGGGTTACGATATTGTAATAATTGACTCGCAATAGGGTTAACAAAAGGTTAAATGAGCAGTAATGGCCAATTCCGTCTGTGAGACGCGCCTGCAGACAATCATGGTTGTTAAAATTCATCATCTTGGGCTGGATATTTGTCTTGATCAATACAACTACCATAATTCCCTGCGCGCGTGTCCCATACAGGGTATTAGCCATTGTTCTTTGCAAAACAGTAATGACGTGAAAAGACAAAATTCTGCGTTTCATGAAGAGGGTAAATGATCAAATGTCTTTTTGAAAGACCTCACAGTTCAGCTAACATTGATACTGATGCTGATTGATTTATTCTACAGTAACTTAATGTAACTTGAAGCTAACTCGTAAACTTCCCAGTTATTTAGCCTCCAGGCTTAATATTTTAGTCAAGAGCGAATAAAGTTGTTGTTGTTGATACATTAAGCTGAACATTGATTTACAGATAAACCCATTAATGTAGGATAAACTGTGTACTGATTAATACATACCATTCCCAGGAGGATCATTACCACCCCACGTAAACGGAGATGACCATACATCCACGTAGGAAAAATCAGCGTCATGATCTATCGCCTTTCCATTGTTTCCAACTTCCACTCGTACTTTACTTTCGATTGTCCCGTTATGTGGACCAGTCTGGCACGTTATCAGCGATGAATTGGCATAAGTAACATTACATACAACACCGTCTATGGTAACGATATTGTCGCTGGGTGTGTCGCTAAATCCAAAGCCACATATAGTGAGGGTCGTGCCCCCTCCCGTCCCGCCTCGGGATGGTGTGACGGATGTTATTTGGGATGTCATCTCGGGTTTGTAAGTAAAGCCGTTGGTAAGGTTAGCGATGAAATTGTTCAAGATGATTGTAACATCGCACTCTTGGCTAATGCTTCCTAGCACGTGACTTGGTGCTTCGCAAGATATTTCTGTAGTCGTAGTGTTGTGATCTGAATTATGGGTGCACTCACTGCCACAAATACTCACGACTGCAGACTGATCAAAGCCCTGACCTTGAATGACAAGTACGCGTCCTCCTCCAAAGCCACTCTCATCAGGATCGACGCTATCTATTTGAAAGTTGTATGTAAAGAAAACCCCAGATGTAGCCCTTCCTTTCCCTGGAACAACCACGTCTACAAGGTATGAGCCAGCAGCATGTTCATTCAGCGTGCAAACAACACGATCATCCTCCGAGCTGGTTACTGCGCATGGCACGTCTCCAATTTGAACCTCGACTTCACCTTGCCCAGAACCAGGATTTAAACCGCTTCCGTAAATAGTTAACTCATTGCCGCCTTGTCCTATTAATGGCGAAATTGACGTTACAGCCGGAGTCGCGGCGTTGGTAAACGCTATAATTACTGTTGGAAATACACCACCAGCACTTCTACGTCGCCGTGATTCTTCATCAGAGTCGACAGTGACTTGTATGACCACTGTGTTACTTAAAGGGTGTGGTGGTGTCACGCATTCAATTACCCCATATGAGACTGTGATTATTTTACAAATCTCGCTTCCTATGGTCACAATAGTTTTGCCTGGAGTCGGATTGAAACCATTTCCTTCTATGGTAATAATCAAGCCTCCATGTATGCTACTTTGAGACGGTGACACCTTGGAGACTAATGGCTCGCTATGAACGACATCCGACACATCAAACTCGGCGTTTCCTTTTCCCGACACGTGAATCACAATCTCGTGACTTCCAAAGACTACGCCTGGCAGGACACATTTGACTACTTGTGGCAAGATCTCTGTCACACAGATTTCATTTCCCACTGTTACTGTCACGTCTGCAGAACTGGATGGAAGACGTGACACTTGGAAGCGAAATTCCGTCTGAGGATTTTTTATATTAGTTGGAGACACTAATGTTACCACCGGCGTTCTGTCAAGTGCAAAGGTGTACTCACAGCCCGCACTGTCAACGGCAACGCACTCACTTTCAACGCTTTCACTGCCAAGGACTGTTACCATGACTTGCTGAGCTTGTTCGACGCTAGCTCGTGTTCTGCAAACTATGGCATCGAATGAGGAGCTTACGACATCGCACACAGCGGAACCTATTTGAACGACATTGCCACTGATTTCGTTTCTAAAACCGCCGCCTGTTATTCTGACCAGCGTGCCGCCTGCTTGGGAACCGCTGGTCGGTGACACAGCTGTCACGCTCGGTTTCAACACGAAGTAAGAAGTGTCACCTGCATCTGCCCGGACAAATGCGTAGCCTCGGTTTAGTACCTTCACTGTTACATCAAGTGCTTCGGCAGCAATAGGATCTCCCGCTGTACTTAGTATGCAAGTGATCGCTGTGTCATTAGAAGTGATCACTTTGCACTCGTGCGAGCTGAAAGTCACCTTATTGTGGCAGGACTCGTTACTAAATCCATGCCCATGGACCGTTATTACCGTGTCGATTGTACCTTGAGAAGGTGTTACAGATGATACTTTAGGCGTGCTGCATTCGGAGTAGATAAACTCAAACGAGTCATTACTTGAACTCCGAGCTTCAAGTGAGAGGTTGCACCCAGCAATACCATCTGTCCTCCCGGCCTCACAGGTTGGAGAGGAGTATGCGGACGAGGCTGCATTGTAATTTGCTTCAAATCCTAAACCGATTAACAAATTGTAGTTATATTAAACTATTGAACATTTCCCGAAAGCTGCTTCCCTTTTTCTTGTAAACAAGAATGAAATAAATAAAATAGATTATTAATTCATTTTGTAGCACTGTTGTAGTAAATGATCCATGCGGGAACATAATAAACAAACAAATAATGCAAATATAATACAACTTTGTTATGAAACAAAGTATTTTGTGGAAATTTCGCCAAATTCTTTCTTTAAATAATTACTGTCCAAGTTACTTCAGCGGTTAGTACTTCATATAAAATGAACAATCTGTGCCTCACCATCTATTTTAAGACTGATTGGTCCCCTCTGTGTTCTAAGTGGCAGCACCTCGATCACGCCTTTCATTGGAACCGATCCGCTACCGGCGTAGTAGAACACTCCTGGGCGCAAGAACCTGCAGGAGAATTCAACAAATACTCCTTAGCATCTGGGTGAAAATAATCTCATAAAGGCTCAATGTCACGCAACAGAATTCACGCGGCTGTATGGAACTATGGTCGTTAACTAAAGACGTCTCTTGACTTTCTCACAGAAGAAAGCTATTGATGAAAAATATATTCAACCAATCGTAATGATAAAACTTGTATGAAAAATTTTGACCATAACTAAGACAACAGCTAGATTCATAACATTTCAAAATACAGCCGGTCTCGTTGCGGTAGCTAAAAGCTAACCGTATGACGCTGACTCACCTGTGGGTGAAGACTCCAGTCTTACTGAGATCACCGCTGTGAAATCCAGAATCATCGTACTTAATCGACGATGAATCAATTGTCTGATGCACGCCATAGAGTGCTTCAGATAGCTTCTGTCCAGCCCAGCTCCACTGCGTTCAAAAGAGAAAAAAAATTGAAAGAAAAGGCGAAAAAGATTTGTTGGCCTAAACTAACACTGCTATTTATGTTCCCTGTTTCTTTACAACAGATGAACCTGTTATCAATTGCATATTCGCGTCAAACCGTTATACTTTTATCCGAATGACAAACGTACCTTCACAGTGTCGCCTTGGTGACAGACCACGTGCTTTGGTGACCATTCATAGCCAGACCCGAACTCTGACAAATTGAAAAGTGATAAATAAGCACAGAAACAAACAAAGAAATAAATTTGAATCACTTCAAGCCGTGATGCTTGACTCGAAAGGCTCAGTAAATGCTGTCATTTTTTTTTTATCTCAGAGACCTGCCATTTAGTAATGATAAAAATGTCGAGATTGCAATCCAGGTTAGTATTTCCCTTGAAAGGACGTGCAACTAACCAGAAATGAATATTACAAGCCGCTAAAATCTTTTTTTATGGAAACTATTTTATTTATGGTTTCAATAAGCTTCATCCATCTGTAAGAAAGTCTCCACCTACTCAAAAGATTTTGAAATAAAACCTGCTACTTTCTTAAATATTAAAACGCGTCGATTGTGTGATATTGTTCTGCACTCAAAATTAAATGCATGTCTACTGGCAAACGCGTAATATTATCCTGTATGGTCTGTTACAGGCTCTCGATAGTTTGGAACGAGCGAAAAAAGCCCAACTACTCAGAGGCTGGAACAGGCTACATCCTCTGTTGTATTATTATGTAGGGAAATCATTTGTTTGTGCTTCACGTTTCACAACATTACCTAAAAACAAGTACAACATCAAACTAACCTGGGTGTGATCCACCGTTATCAATCGCTTTCATTTGAAATATGTCCTCCGTCTCACATATCACGTGTGTATCGTTGATTGATGTAATTGCACAGAGCCTGTCTTGTACAGTGACAACAGCACCTGACGCATTCGACCCAAACCCTTGTCCACTGATAACCACGTGCGTCCCGCCCGCTACTGAGCCAATCAGAGGATAAATAGAATTCACCACCAGTACATATTCGAATTTGCTATACCGCTCAGGTATTTCGGCAAAACCTTTCCCAGGCGTGACTACACGGATAGGATATTTTCCAGGAGCGTGACGTGCTGTCACGCAAGTGATTTCTAGTTCAGTGACACTTTGTTTTTTACAATTTTCATTTCCCACTTGGACCATTGTAGTGTCTATAAAACCGGAACCGGAAATAGTAATGACTACACCACCGCTAACACTGCCTTGCTGCGGGCTCAAAGCGGTGACTGAAATTGTCAACGACGAATCATATTCAAAAGCATCTAAAATAGTGACCGAAGATTCACCGACTGAGATTTCTATTGAAACATTTCCTTCAGCGTGTGCAGTCGTTATGCACGTGATATGGAACAAACTGATAGAGATAATGTCACAAGGGGAACCACCTAACGCCACATTGACATTTTCATTCCTTTTTCCAAAGCCACTGCCGGAGATAGTAATTGTCTGTCCACCAGCCATGCTACCGCTGGCTGGAGTGACTGCGGTAGCAGCGATGACGTAAGCGAATTTGAGTTGCTGATCATTTTCAGCCCAACCTTTGCTCTTTACGAGAATCTCGACCAGGTGACTCCCGCCAGGACCGTGATCTGAAACGAAAAAGGAAAACAAAAGAAAAATCAAACAGGTTGAACGATTGATCAATCACGACAAGCGCAAAGAAACTAACGAGCCAATCAAAACTCGAATTAAAAACCTCAAGCCAAAAAAGCCTTTAAAGCCATAAAACCTAAGCCAAACTCGAGAAAACGCGTGCAACACGAGTCACGGTTTCGTTTAGTTTTACCTTGCAAATCAAAGAAAAAGAAACTTACTTTCAAAAAGAAAAACGCTGTTGTATTGGCCCAGGGAAATTTACTTGAACGGGGAAGGGGGGAAGGGGGAGGGGGCGGGCTATGTAACAAATAGATCTTGGTCCGAAGGTAGGACAAGACTTAAAAACGTTTACCTGCTCGACAAGTAATGTTGTCAGAAGTGCTGCTTAGGACCACACAGGTAATCCCTCCTATTTGCACGGAATTTTCTTCATTTACTGTGGAAAATCCTGAACCAAGAATAGTGATGACTGTTCCTCCTGGACCAGAGGAAGGTGAAATGGAGGTCAGGTTTGGTGTCTTCTCTGCAGAATATTCAAATGTACAGTTGTTGCCATGACGACATGATCCGAGGATTTCGTTCACGAACACTACGACCTGAGAAAAAAGTATAAAAAATATAAATCTGAATTGGCGAAAAGGGCGAATGGCTAGGAAGCGTAGGGAAGAGCCTAGGGAGCGAAATGAAGGGGCTATGGGCGAGGAAGGGGAGGAGTTATTATGTAAAATCGTTCTGTGTAAACCACTCACTTGTGGCTTGGCGGCTGGAATTCGTAGAAATTCTCCAGGAATAGGATCCAAGAATAAACCACCATCCTCAACAGTGTTGACTGTCGTGACCACGTCAACACCAGTCAGACCGCCAGCATCCACCCGCATTTCAGGATGGTTACCTCCATAACTCGTCCATGTGAACTTCCATTCGTAGTTTGCGCAGTGACCGGTTCCCTCGAGATCAATTATACCTTCCTGGAATTTTTCTTCCACGAGATCTTTGAGTCTTAACGCAGATATGTTCACTGGAATGCCTTAAATATCACGAGTACGTATCAGTAAAAGCATAAGAAATGGAATGTGCCACGTATACGCGCGCTTTAAGAAAGACATGAATCAACTGGTTATTGTGCTGACCCAAGGTCCGGTGACCAGTGTTATGCCTTTGCAATTTGCTTCAACTGCAAAGAACATGGGGAAATGAAAATGAGGTTGGAATATGATGGCATTTAGTATACGTCAAGCTGTCGACGCAAGCTACACAAACCACATTACGTTCTTCCCGTCAACGGCATAAACCTCCTAAAACATTGGTTTGGGTGTCGGTACAAAAGATAATTTACTTCCTTTCCAAACCACGTACAGAGGCTAAACAGTGCGTGGTTTGGGAAACAATTGTCGCGAATAAACGTTATCTTATATATTTAGTTGAAGAAAGCCTGGAAACCCGAACTACAAGCTGGTGCTTACTTGTCCGCGTCGAGATTACTCTTTCTGGAAAATCGTATAATTTTTGCCATAAGAGAAAACTTTTTTAAGTAAGCTTCTTCAGCTAAGATGGCAGCATGGACGGCTACAAGCACCCACCCACCATCTTGGCCTCATCCACGGACCATTATTCGCATATAGGTCCATACCCAAGTACATAATACCCACCTGTGATTAAAGTTCCATTGTATATAATATCGAATGTTCCTTCGATTGGAGGTGAAGCTTCTTGTTCTTGCCTTACTAGTACACTCGAGGTAAGACCATCTTTAGTATAAGTGGCTCTGCTAGCATCGCCATTTTCCATCCGGATGGAGTCTTTAACAGCTAGCAAAGGCAAAGGGGAGCCACAGTTTGCAGGGAGGAGAGATATGGTCCAGTTTGTGTCCGAGTTCTTTTCTACTGTAAAGTCTTTGATGAGAAAACCGTTTGGCTTGGCGGCGTTTCTAATTGGTGTCACTAAAAAGAGGCAAAATATTAAAATGTTATGCTCTTTTTTTAAGGTCTTAAATTCCAGGTAACTAAAACGGCTAACGTACAAGTACACGTATCAAACGTGAAAAGATGTACATCACCGTTACATAAAAAAGACGAGTATAAACATGGCAAGTGTTGTCTGTGCATCGCACTACAGCAATTCATGGATCAAACGGATAACGGACCTTGAAAAGATTTCACGTATCGATAAAATGATTGATGCGCTGTTTCTTGTACATATCTGCTTTTTTCTCGCCATAATTTTCTTACAGTTTAAAGATATGTTTGGAAGCGTAGTGGTTAAATGGTTGGCGCGCAGTACTCCAGATTAATCAGACTCGGTTCGAGCCTTAGCCGGAGTCATTGAAACTCTTTCAACTAAACTTAAGTTTGAGGTAATTAATCTCGTAGTATCGCCACCCAGAAGGGCCGTTACCCCAGGGGTTTAAAAATTTATTAAAATTACCTCTAAACTTAAGGGCTTTATCGAAGTTTGATCATATTTAAACTGAGAAGATCTGCTTACCACTTAAGTCATATTTTCCAATCCACACATTATCCACAAATACATCTTCGTCGAATCCCTCCAGGCGCTCAATTTCGATACGGTTTATTTCAACAAACTGGGCTTGGATTTGAAATTCATCGCTGATTTTTTGCCAGAAATCTATGCAGACAAATCCCCAGTTTGAAAGCTGTGAAGAGCTTCTTTCGAAGTCATACCAACGATAAGAGAATTGAACTTCGCCATAATCATCTGTGTATTTCACTTGAACTTTCACAGCCTCTTTAATTGGGCCTTTGTAGGCGAAGCAAAACTAGACGAGAGTAGGACCAGAAAAGATTTTCAAAACATTTAAATTAAATCTATTTAACAGCAATTCCAGGAGGTTCGTGTTTATTCTAGAGTTTAAGTCTGTAGTTGAAGCCTCAGTGTCCGTTCATCAGTCAAATGAAAGCTATTGAGAAGTACTGTCATATGGTACCGTTTATTTTTCTGAGCAAAATGGGTCTAATTTTTACGTCTGCGCATGAAACCATGTGACCATTCAAATGAAAGCTGTTGAGCAGTACTTTAGTGCGGTTGTTGCACGCCCGTAACAAGCCTGCTACCTTACTTCTACTTCGAAACTGACGTTTCTTTTAAATGTCCTTTTCTACTCACCCACTTGTATCTCGAGACTTTATATGTAGGTTGAGGACTACCAAAAAAGTAGTAGCCAGTTTTCCAAAGAATTCTTGGATTTTTTAAAGAATATCTTCCACAGAATGGCTCCACATCGGAAACCCTTTCCCCAGATTCTTCTCCTACAACATCATCCTCATACTTCATATAATATATGTGTCCACCTTAGAGGAAAAAACAAAGGAAAGAAGGGAACAATCAGTTCTGTTAATGCAGATAACTGAAAAGGGAGTGCAGGTATGTTACTACAGGAAATTTGTCGTGTCGAGGAAAAAAGAAAACAAGCAGTTAAAAGGAAATGAATAAAGAGTGAAAGTTTCCGGTGGGGGTAACAAGGTAATTTGGTTATATCAACTAAAAAAAATGTAAATTGGCCACCGTAACGAGTTAAAAAGCTGACGTTTCGAGCGTTAGCCCTTCGTCCCTTTGCTCTGACGCGGGTTAACGCTCGAAACGTCAGCTTTTTAACTCGTTACGGTGGCCAATTTACATTTTCAACTTATTTGATATAACCAAATTATTAAGTTAAAAGGAAAGGCAGGTTGACAGAAAGACAGACAAGTAGGCGGCAGGCAGGCAGGGAGACGGACAGTCATAGACAGACCGAAAGACCGATACGCGGACAGATAGACATATAGACAGGGAGGCAGGCAGATAGAGATAACAAGTAAGGGGAGTTTGATAGGGAACTTAATTTTCAGCAAATGAGTGACATCAAGAAAATGAAGAGCAGACCAACAACAAATTAGACAGGCAGAGAGGTAGGCAGACAGACAGACAGACAGACAGATAGACAGACAGACAGACA
>OMLO01002378.1_pt1 | contig 15143 bp, 11 predicted proteins | sample 1674811 | NCBI WGS metagenome assembly OMLO01 (sample SAMN06265003, study PRJEB25207) | coral metagenome | isolation source: Coral host | place: Mexico:La Bocana,Puerto Morelos, Mexico | collected 2008-11-13 | reverse complement strand
GGACAAGAAAACAGAAAGCAAATATGCAGCAGTGTTAAATTCTTGCAAAAGAACATTTGATGGACCCTGAACCCAATCTTTGAATCATGGTTAACAGATTTTGGTACACATAGTATCCAGACATTCACTCACAGGTTTGCAACATTATGAAAATAACAGATGAGGTAATTTGTTTGCTTTTATGCTGTGCCAGGAAATTAACAATTGTAAACTATAAGATTAGTTATGATATTAGACAGTTCGATTAATGTGCGGACAATACTTCTAGAATATAATTTTATTTTAATCTTCAGCATGATGAAGAGCTCTGTAAACTTTTGTTTATGAACTATAACTACCAAAAAAACCTCCTGCTCTTTCTGTTTTTTGATTAATCCTTGAAAAATGCATTTGAGTATCGGAAAATATGATTTTAGGAGAGCCAAACTCTCTAAACAGACACAAACTCAGTGATTTTAATTGTTCAGTTACATCATAGTTAATTGAGGGGAATGGTTATGAAACTTGACAGAGTTCTTTGTTGTATGTTTTTGTTCTCTTTCTTGGCCTTGCCCGTTCACAAAACACAACATTTGTTTACTACTGACTGAGCAACTAACCAACAGAAACGGTTTAGTCACATAACTCACACATAGTGTATAAGCACGGTTGTGCACCTTCCAACATAAGTTTTGACATCTTTGTTAATTTGCTCCTTTGATGTTTGCTGGGCTTCATAACCACTCATTTCTACTAACTATGGTTACATCAGGATAACATATCTTTTTTAAAACAATTATTTTGGAAGCACTTGCCGTGAAAGCATTTGTTGTTAAATTGGAAACAGCAACAAACATGATAGAAACCAAGACGTAAAGGAATGGTGGAAAATGGTGAAATCTGTGGAGTGCTGTGGAAAGTACATGTAAGGTTGTTTTCTCGACGTTTTTCTGCTTTACCTGGTTCCTTACACAGGCATTAATCTATCCGTAGATCAGGCTGTAGTAGTTCAATGGCTGGATAACACTATCCTCTAGATAAATCGCTTTTCATGACTAAGTGTTGGCAAGACAAACCATGCTATCCACTAGTTACATTGGGAAAATTTTTTTATTGGAACCTGATCCTGAATAACGGTACACAGGATGGATTTATAAATCCTTGTTTGGAATTGAAAACTGTTAAAAGTGCTTTGTAAAAGTAGTAATGGGACTGTTAACTGCTTTATGTATCATGGAATTCGAGTCAATCCATGGGTTAAAATTGCAGTGGTGTAAGTAACATAGATATTGTAAATACAGTATCTAAGTGTCTGTGCGAGAGAAACTTCAGTTTCAGGTTGAGTCACTCCAGCTAAAGTAAATTAATAGGGAAACATGACAAAATTCTAGGTCAGGGTTTTGCTTTAGCCTTCAGTGTCAATTTTTAACATCATTACTCTTAAAAAATGTTTCACTGCATAAATAATTATTATAATAATTGGAGCAGGGTCATTTTAACAGTTAAATTTCTATGGCTAAGAAAATCTACCTATGGTTTTTAGAAGCACGGTGTGCATAAGATAATGATCTTTAAATACTGTACAATGTATGTCAATTACGTAGTGTATCCAAGTAGCAATATTTTGAAATTTGTAAATAGCACTCACAGTATTCATATACTTCATGTAACTGTCCTCATACATACAATAAACACATCAAAATACCCTTAAATTGCGTCATGAATGTAATTGGTTAAGTTCATTAGTAGCCTGATGTATCATGGTGTTGATGGAGTCCCTGGCTGTTTACTACTTACATGGAGGAACCGGTTTGTCAACCATCTGTGCAAGTGGTAAGCAAAAATGCTGTTCGGATTGGCTGATTTACTCAAAAAACCCAAAATTACTGTAGGAGTCTAAGACAAGTTCAAACTGATCATAATTTGAAGATGGGCGGTGAAAATTGGCAAATGGTCAGCATAATTTTCATTTGCATATTTCAGTTGCAAAATTTTGGACTGCCTCTCAAGACATTATGTTTATTATTTGGGTAAATGGTAAAGCCACCCTTACTCGATTGGTAGAAAAGTTTGCCACTATTTCCTTTGGGACAAAGGGGTTAAACTTCGCATACAATAATTAGACAAAGAGAATGTCTGGTCCTAGTCAAACTAGTCCTAGTCTCCTTGGATAAATTGAAATTTTTTGAGTGAATGGTAAATGGCCCATCTGAATGGAACTTACCATCATGCATTTTTGCTTAACATTTGCACTAACGGTTGATGAACTGGTTTTTCAGTGTTACCATAGTTTACAACTGGAGTTTTTCAGAAGGAATATGAGCAGCACTATAAAATGTGAGTCTGAAGAATGCAGCATATATTGGGTATTTCTGAAGCACTGGGCAAAATGATTTTTTTTTACTGATTTGTCAATGTGACTTGAGTCTAAGTAAGTATTATTTCATAAATATTTGGTGGCTCAGAAAACAAAGTAGTTAGGTTTTTAGCCAGCAGCCAGCAGCCAGCACTTAATGAGAACCCTGCATGTCTGATGCTAGATGATGTGCAACACAGAAAAAAAACAAACAATTTATACACGTTCATTACATGCATATTTTATTAGACTGAACTTGAGTACTAGACAGTATGATATCAACTGCATGCACACATCAGGAATTTACTATGATCAGAGGCTGACCTACATGTATGCTAAATTTGTATGACTTAAAAGGCACTCGGCAAAATATCTACAGCACCAGAGCGAAGAGTGGGTACAGGAAGCACAAGCCTCAGTACATGTATGTGTACCTTATTTAGTCTCAAACGGTATGGCAATGATTTCAACAACACAAAACAGTAACTGCATCCATATCATCATGTACATGGAGTTCAGGACCAATATTACAAAGAAAAATCATGCAAAAAAGACATTTTTGATCTGTGTGGTAAACGAAGTACATGCATTCTTTCCAGCCACACGACAACACTTTTGTACCTACATGTACTGGTCATTTACAATACTGTCATTGGTTTGCTACAAGAGCAAGCATGCGAGATATGACTCTGTCTTACAAATGTATTATTATAACACAAGGCAGAGACTTGTTCCAGAGAGCGGTGATTTACATGTGGTTGTGCATAAGGCTCCTTGGATCTTGTAGTGATCAGTTCAATCTTTACATGTATATTATTTGACATATTTTTCCATGAACTTTTTGTGGAATTCTGAACGAAGGGTATCATTTATGAATTCTTGCCCCTGAAAAGAGAAGGAAAAATGAAATATTGTCATCATGTAAAAGTTACATATCAAACTTAAAAATAGCAGGCAAAATGTCTTACTTTCTTTTTCCCGTCATCTCCCTTAGCACAGTTCTTGAACACAACATCATCATCCCATCTAATAAATAAATAAATAAATAAATAAAAAAAATCACCATGTATGAAAGCACATGAAAGTGCTGGAAATAATGTTTCTTTATTGCAGGACATGTAATCTGTCAAATCTCTCTTTTGGCCAGACATTATTCCAAATTTGGTAAACATTAATTAGCATTTTAAATGAAATTTGAAAACACAGCATAGTTGCCACAAACATCACTTTTCAAAATGACTTTTCCCCAATAAAAATAAAATTTTCCTTTCTATTCATGTACAAGTTTCCAAGATGGACATGTTTCCCATAAAATTTTCCTTCTTCAGTTAGTAGATATTGTTAAGATCACAGAGACCTCAACTGCTTCTACCATCCCTTAATGGTATTAGATCAGTTGCTGTGTTAAATTATTTCAATTCTCCCTGATTTTTTGCCAAAAATACAATGTCAATATTTTCCCTGGTGACTGTGGTCAACTCAAAATAAAATTCCCAGCTGGCCTTGAATATTTTTGTTGTCCCTGACCATTTCGTAGCCTGTGGCAACCTTGAAAGATCTGATGACTCGGTCTGTAGCCACATGGGAAGAAATAGGAATGATCTTTATTATATGACTAGCTCCGTGAGCATGCAAGATGAACTGAATCTCATGCTGTGATTGGCTACCCGAGCAGGCAAGACGGAGCTACCTTGCCCGCTCGGGATACGGGCTTTGTCCCGCAAGGAAAATTAATCATGCTTTGGTGTTTTATCCCATATAATAAATCCTTTATTGACCAAGCATGTTCAGTCATGATGGCTGGATATTGGCCTCGTTCTTTTTTGCGTATTTAAAAGAACTTCGCCAATATCCAGCCATCTTGACCTCACGCTTGGTCAATAACCCATATGTAATTTTCAGTGCATTGTTATTTCCTATCTTCATGATTTGTGATTTTAACATGTTTCAAAGAAAATATGGTCTGCAAACAAGATCATCATGACTAAGAGTCATTTTGATAAGTGAATAAAGATTGTGAATTTTAAGCTTGGTAATGTAATGTGTAAAACCAACAGAAATCAAACCATGACTTCCTGAACACTGGGTGGGTGCTCTATCCACTGAACTATGAGAACTCATGGAGAGCAAGGTCATTTAACTGAATGAACATAAAAACTCCATTAAATTTATGACCTTCCTCTGTTTTATACCTGATTAACATGCACAAATGAAGCAGTTATAATTACATTATAGCTCACCTTCTTTTTACTTTAAAATTGTTCTGTGTATTCAGTAAAGGATTTCCAGTCATTATATTTTCCATTCTTATTCTTTCCTCTTCTTCTTTCTTCTCTCTTTCCTGATAAGAAAGATGTAGCAGTAAGGAATTTAGACATGTCTGTTTTAAGTCTTAAAAAAGAGTGGAGAATGTATATCCAAAGCAAAGCAAAAATGCATGAAGTCTACTCCTTGAGCTGTAATTATTTTTTTCTTTCATAAAACAGCTTTTATTAGAAACCAAGGCGAGGACTCAAGTGAGGGACCATATGATCAGAGATGTCAACTTAAAAAAAAATGAAATCTGAGAGAAGCCCATAAAAATGCATCAAAAATTCCAAAAATGTTCTCCCAAGAAGGCCACAAATCAGCCAAAATAGGCATTTCCTTTGTATTAAGGAGATTTGGCGACCGATACAGGAGACCAGGAGATACGATTCCACCTGTATACAGGAAACCCCTAGTAGATAATATGGGAGAGTTGGCATAGATGCATGATGGAATTCAGGACTGCACGTGCAAGAAAGAATACCTTGAGCCAAAACATGCAAGACAAACACAGCTGAGAATCATAGCATGGAAGAGTAACATGGAACAGTAAGAGTTTATGAACTCGAGCCATCTTCAAGTGCTAACAAGAAGAAATCAAACCTTTCTAGCTTCCTCTTGTGCTCGTTCTTTTTTTATTCTTTGGAGTTCAGCAAGAAGTTCTGCAGTGTCATCTTCATCATCACTACAATACAATACACATGCAAACGACATGAAACAATTACTTTCTGTTGACAAATATGAACTTACACTTTTACAATTTGATAACAAACACAGACTTGTTCCACAACCAAACATCTCTCACTGTGGTGTTAGTGGGTTACATGTGTACACATGGTGTTAGTGGGTTACATGTGTCTCAATACAAATACATTCTGTCTACGATATTATTATTTCACTACAAGGAAAAAATTCCTTTGCCCATTTGACATGCAGACATCTTCCGCGCATCAAGCATTAAGAGATGCCACACAAGAAAACGTTATTTTGTGACCACTTACAGTTTTTTTTGCTATAAGCACAAAATAAATCTTATAAAATCTTTTATTCAATGGGGACAAAAAATACAAACTACCAACACACCTTTCATCAGAGTCATCGTCATCATCATCATCAACTGGATCATCAGCATCTAGGTTTGAGGGAGGAGGTTGGTCTAACCGGGGTCTTTTAGTCTGTTCAGCTGCTGATCTGCTTCCTTTCTCCTTGGTTCTTTCACGAGCTGCCTGACGTTCACGTTCCTCCAAATCTTTGCGGAAGTCTTTGCTACGCAGTTCTTCAACAGTATCTTGACCTTTTTGTCTAAGGGTTGTAATTAACATGCAAACTAGAGCTGAGCACACTGTGACCTGTCCATTGCTTTATTAATGCACCCCTCACCCTTAAAACCCTAAAAGTTCATTCAAAGTCTGCATTCAAGGAGCGAGTCAGAGTTCATTTAAGATTTTGTGTTGTTAATTGGAATTTGTTTAAAAAAGATATTAAACACCAGATACTCTTAATAGTGAGTATCGCAAGTGCAACCAAAATATACTTTCAGTCAAATCATATTAAAATGCAGGCTTATTTTACTAAGCTTAAACTACAAGATTTTTACTTAGATCACTTCTTGCCAAATTCAGCCTGAGGGTGCATTCAAAAACGTACATTGACACCATTTAAGCTTAAGCTACAAATTAAAGGCTTAAAAACAACAGAACATTTATCATCAGCGTACCTGTGTTTTAGTTTTGTGTGTGAAGGCAAGTCGCGACTAGAGTACTGTTTTGACAGCGCTGAGAGATCGCCTTCGCCCTTTCCGCGGCCACCTTTTGCGGTGTCCCATGTCGGTCGAGCCGCGGTAGTCATATTTCAACACTTTGGTCGTGACTAAATATGTCTTATACTCCTTTGCAGTCACCTTTCCTATTTACTGAAATGAGTAAACTGCTTTCGCTTTCCACGAGTTTTCAATATGGCGTCCCTCTTCTGATGACCGCTGACCAAATTTTTACATTTTGTTGGTGGTGTACGTTCCACTGGTTTGTACCTTGCTTATCTGGACTTCACGCGTTCTTCCACAATTACGAAAGTGGGTGATTTTCCCGATATTTCAAGGAAGTGACTATATCAGTATATAGGGAGAATTTTAACTGCTGTGAAGAAGCCAGCCATGTGTTCGGATGGGTATGGCTTTGTGAAGAACTGTTCGCTTCTTGCAGGACGCTTCTCAGACAGATAATGGCCACAATCAAATACGGTTCGATGGAATAAGGGAAGTGCATAGCTGGGTAATGTGGAGCAAGGAAAATGTGGGGTGTGGAAAATGTGGAGTGTGGAAAATGAGATGTGTTGAAAATGGGGAGTGTGGAAAATGAGATGTGTTGAAAATGTGGGGTGTGGAAAATGAGATGTGTTGAAAATGAGGAGTGTGGAAAATGAGATGTGTTGAAAATGTGGAGTGTGGAAAATGAGATGTGTTGAAAATGTGGAGTGTGGAAAATGAGGAGTGTGGAAAATGAGAAGTGTTGAAAATAGGGAGTGTGGAAAATGAGGAGTGTTGAAAATAGGGAGTGTGGAAAATGTGAAGCATGGAAAATGTGGGGTGTGGAAAATGTGGAGTGTGGAAAATGAGATGTGTTGAAAATGGGGAGTGTGGAAAATGAGGAGTGTGGAAAATGAGAAGTGTTGAAAATAGGGCGTGTTGAAAATAGGGAGTGTGGAAAATGAGAAGTGTGGAAAATGAGGAGTGTGGAAAATAAGTAGTGTGGAAAATGAGGAAGTGAAAATAAAGAGTGTGGAAAATGAGGAAGTGGAAAATGCAGAGTGTGAAAAATGAGGAAGTGGAAAATGCAGAGTGTGGAAAATGAGCAGTGAGGAAAATGAGGAAGTGAAAATAAAGAGTGTGGAAAACAAGGAAGTGATAATGAACTCACTCTGCACTTTCCACACCCAGCATTTCCCACTCTGCACATTTTCCACACTTTGCATTTTTGACACTCTGCTTTTTCCACACTCTGCATTTTCCACACTCCTCAATCCACATATTCCACCAAACCTGCCTAATGGTAATGCACAGTGTAAATATTGTCGTGGTATCACTAGGACAGATACAGGATTTAAGAGGAGTGCTCAAGATACAGACTGCTAATGGTGGTCCCCAGTAGGAGGGCATCTTCCCCTGGAAAATGTTTTTTATTGAGATCGTCAGAAATAGGATTTCTGGCATTCTGAGGCATGTCAACATGTCAGAAAACATTGTATTTTCATGTCATTAATAAGGATTGAATGTTCTTGTTTATATTCTTATTAATACTATGCATAATTTAGGTAGTCTCCTCCGCAGCCATTGTTAGTGTTGCAGAGGAGACTATAATTTAGGAGGATAAACTGAAAACCCCCGAATCCCCCTAGATCCAACCCAGAATCGTTCCATGTGTCAATGATACAATTTTCTTATTGTGTCTACTTCAGTAGTATTCAAGGAATGATGCACGATTACACTTGGTGACTTGGAGTTTAAATCATGGGTCTGCAATGCATGGTATAGCAATATTAAGAATATTATTAGCTAAAATAAGGCAATTAACTTGCTTATTTTATGTTTACTGTCAAACCTGCTTTACTCAATAAGTATTTAAATAATTCTTTAATATGCCATCCATAAATAGATTGAAATCTCATTTTGTAATAAATTACAACAGATGTAATATCAAATGGTGCATATTTGAACAAATTTCCTAACAATCTGTATTGATCAACTGTTCGATATAAAAATGTTGTGAATATATTGTACTGTAGCAAGCACTCAATGATTATTGTTTCCATACAAGGTCAACTCCAAGTTGGCAAGAGAGAACCAATTTTGTGGCACATTTTCCCTCACTCCACAAGCCTACACTGTTATCTGAATCCAAGATGGCACTTGCCTTATCAAAATACCTTTCTTCACTAAACCACTCCAACATTCCAGCCTAAAAGTAAATGAGTATTTGGAAGAATGATCAAGAATCTCTTTTACTGGTCAGCTGATAAGAACAAAATAAATCATCAACTGTTCTTTTATTATTATATTATGTTCTATTATTATATTATTTCGAGGGCCTACTGAAAGTCAGCAATGAGTGTCGTTCCTTACCTAAAAATTATTATTGTTAACACTTTTTTGCATATGACAACTGCATTATTATTAAAGTGTCCATCATAGTCATCCATAAGTCAGAGTAGATTGACTGCTTCAAAGAAATGGTGTAAAACAATTTCTCTAATCATACAAGTCGCCTTCATTCACTGTATTGTTTCAGAAAATAACCAGACCCCTGGGGGGAGGGGGGGTAGTGTTGGTAAAGGAAACCTCCCTATCCCTCTGAAAATTCGAGCCTGTTGTACTTTATTTTATTCTAAAATAATTTCAGTTTTGAGATCCCTCCCTTTTGGAATTTCCAGTAACCCTTCCTGGGATTGGATATGGATTTTTTCTGGACTGTGGAGGAGTTTGGGAATTTAAAAGGGGAGGAGGAACCTCACAAACCAATTTTTATAAAGAGGATGAACCAAAACTAAGATTTCCAGAAGGATGCAGATGGCGGTGTGGTGTTAACCCCCCAAAAAAGCCTCCATGGAAAGACCAATGATTTCTCCCACTATATTTTTCTGTATTTCTCCACAGTAAGAGGGAATTAGAGGCTGGAAGGGAGAAAGGGGTGACGGCAAGATCCCATTTCAAGTGCATATTTTAAAAAATTCACATCATGATGTCATTAATACGTTCAAAAATTATAAATATAATCATAAATCATGAAACACATTTGTCATATAGCAGCTTTTCATGTGTCCCGCGCTATGTTTGTCCTCACACAAATCTCTTTCTTAATTTTGAGCAGCCATTAGAAGCTGTCTTTGGGCTAAACTACAGAATACAGGGCCACTCATTTACATCTTAATGAATCACAATAGTGCCTATTGTGTTATACTTCGTTCTTCCAAAGGGTTTGACACATGTAAAATAGGTGGTCCAAAGTGGCCCTGCATTCTGTAGTTGCTCCTGTCTTTGTACTGACTGTTACAACATAAGGGAGATGGCGCTGAAACAAATCACAGCTACAACATAGCTCTGACGTAATACACTCAATTACTAGCTGCCAGAAAATTTGATCTTCAATCCCTTATCCATAAAGGCCTTCCAAAATGCCTCTCAAAACAACATTTGGCAAAGGATTTGTGTCAAAGATTTTGTCTTTAAAAGGGTCTTTAGTAAAACACATTAATGGCTGATGAGATAGTCTAGGCCCTTCAGTTTCGTATCTATCCACTTCGTCCATCGAACTCGTTCTTGATAAATCCAAATTATTGTGAACATGTTGCGGCAGACTTGTGTCCAAGAATTGCGTTAAGAGGTCATGAACTTCGCTAATTTCAAGGAATGGAACAAGATTTTTCAAGTACTGTTCCAGAGCTTCTCTCCTGGACTCTAGAAACCGAGGATTTGTATTGAGAGGCTTCGGCATTTTCTTTGATGGAAAATGTAGATGATGCCGATGACCTTGCTCAAGTAATTTTCCCACTTGTTTGTGAAAATCGTAGAACTCGCTGTAGCGCCTCTCAGTTATAACTTCGCGACCGTTAGGCAATATGATGTGAATTTCATATACCGTATATTCCTTGTCATCTTTGACTTTTCTGAACGAAGGAATCGACAAATCAAGCATCTTTTATGGTGGTCGGGTATCGTACTTTAAAAACGCTCGTTGCGGCATAGCACGTTTCATGATTACGCGGCGCACATATACGCCCCACTGGAGTACAGTGAGGTCAACTTTAGTGAGGTCTATTAAACTCGTTCCCAGGGCCCATCTCATCTCCCCCTCAAGGGAGGAAGAGATAGGACCCTGGCACGAGAATGGAATTCTTTCTCGCAAATAAAAGTCTTGAAAAAAAAAAAAAACATTCAAACTAAACTGGATTAATTTTTCTCCATAATACAATTAAGATGATTTGCAAAGCTCTTTTGCTATACTAACTTATGCCAGGACCTGGGGAAAACTAAACTATTTGCAGTATGCGGTCGCCGAATTGAGGACAGCGGGCTCAGGTTACAGTTCGAAGGAAGATTTGGGCGGTAGTGTTATGTGGATATGGTAGGGGCTTTGTTTTTATTTTACGTGTAGTAGATCCTCACTTTGCATATGTTCAGGTTACGAATAAGAGAAATGACATGTTCTTTTATTCACGTTGTATCTTGCAGCACAGGTTAAAGTCTTCCCAGCGCGAGAAAGTGAGGCAGTTTATCTCCTTCACAGAGACAAACGAAAAGACCGCAATAAACTGTCTCAGTCAAAATGATTGGAGATTGGACGTGGCGTCAGATAGTTATTTTCAGAATCCAGAAAGATATTACATCGATACGAAACCTCTAATAGACAAGAAAAAGTTGTCGCACTTGTTTGATCGCTATAAAGGTATGCAGAGGCATACTTTGTAACTTCCTTTCTTATCATTTTGTTTGTATCGATGTTATTTAGCTTATCGCTTCAGATGTGCTCCTGGGTTTGATGGTTTATTCAATGCTTAATTGATAGTTTAGTAGCTTATCGCATTCTTTACGTTGGGTTGTTTAACTTCGACATCCTTTGTTTTGAAAATGCTCGTTGTCAATGTGACGTGAATTTCCGGTAAATTCTGATAACATGACCAGCAAAAGATACATTTTACATCGAATTAATAGTGAGATTTGTTTTTCTATGTTTTTTTAAATCTCTTTATCGTGTTTGATTGCATATTGGTCACAGCAAGGTTCCCTGGTGGCTTGCCCAGGAAATTTTGCACTAACAAGCTTTAAGAAGCCCAACAGTTATGATGTTGAACTTTTGCTAATGGTTAACTTAGGTGTGTCACGGATAGCATCAAGTAATTTCAGTTATAATCCATCAAATATCTTCGCCCACGAACTATTGGTCTAAACAGGTGTTATGTGACTGAAAATGCCCCGGCTAAAACTCAGGAATATCCAAGTGCTATTTCCCAGTTTTCAAAACTGTGTGTGTCACAAAATATATTTGAAAGATAGTTAACACAATAGCCTCCAATGCTTGTTAAATAACGAGCCAACAATAGATACACCTTATTCGATGGTTAAACATATAATAGGTGCAGATATTTTGCGAGTTGCGTATGAGCAATGAGCAAAATGTCTGCTCATATTATATGAGCGGACATTTTGCTCATCGAATAAGGGGTTTATTATTCCACCATTCCTCCATTTTCTAGCATTTTGGCTTTTAGTTTTTGAAATCTATCTTGCATCGTATCAATTGCATAATACCTGCGCAAAAGACATAAACAACACAAGCGAAACCATTAGGTTATCAGTTTTATTACTGTCAAATGTTACCCTCGTAAAATAAAGTCTTACTTACTTACTTACTTACTTACCAGAACATAGGAAAATACTAAATTGTATCAAGGGTAAAATTGAATCACAACATCTATTCCCTGGAAGCATACATTAAAAAGAAAACAAATTTAATATGGAGGAGAATCTACATGTTACAAAAATTGGGCTGATTTGGCAATGACTTGTTGCAAAAAATCTCAGCATGCTGGATCAAAGTGTAAATGTTAGTCAAGGACTGTGTAACATGGGGGTTACATGTGCAGAGGAATCCTGTTAATCCAGTCACAAACATGCTAATGAAAAGACTGACTGGGCAACAAGGTGGTCACATTAATGGGGTGGCTCAAGTCTGGGCTCCACTGTACAGTGGAACGCTAATGTATGGTATAGTATATATTGGTGTCCATGTTGCTAAGTTCTACAGCTGGTTATAACATACAATGCAAGATGTTTTTTTTTTCTTTTTACTCTCAAGTGATCCTTAAATCTGATGCCACTTGACATGTAGATGTCCATGGTCTTTAATTTTAATTATTCCTATATTTCTTTCTCTTGATGCTTTTTCTGTTATTGTATTATTGCTACTATTAATTTTAAAAAACTTGTACTTTTTACACTAGATCCAACTGATGATGATAAAATCATGGCAGAAGGGATAGGCCGATTCTGCGAAGACCTCAAGTTAGATCCCGCCAACCTAAGAGTACTTTTAATTGCTTGGAAATTTAAAGCTGCAACACAATGCGAGTTTACAAGGAAAGAGTTTACAGATGGCATGCTAGAGCTAGGGTAAGCTGTGATTAGAAATATTATATTTAAAATTTTGTTACAGATATTGCTGATGTTTCAACAGTCATTTTGTCTGCACATACTTTCCACTTGTTCAAGTCATTAACATTAAGATTCAAGTACTAGTAGTACAAGTTTTTTAACTTGTACAAGTTTTCCATTTGTATGATATTTGGTACAAGTGGTGATTATGTGATTTATTACATCCATTTTGAAATCACTGATTATCCTTGCAATCTCATTGGCTCTCAGCAGTGCGATTTATTCCCAAATCGCACTATTTTTTGCTCTAAATTGCATCTTTTCCTCAGCCAATTAGAATGAGACAGTAAAACTAAACAACCAATAAGATTGCAAGGTTTTTTAAAACTAACCAATCACATTGCAGGAAAATGAAAGACAAAAAGGCCGTTGTTTGGCAAATTTGGCAACTTTTGTTTTTCTAGTAGTTCTTGTATTTAGGCTATTAAATTGTGTGATTTCAAAATGGATGTAATAAAGTGGCAAATGAACTTTGGGTCGTGCAATTTTGGTCCGAAATCATACTTGTGATTTCAAATCAAACTTGATTTTGAAATCACGCGTATGATTTCAGACCAAATTGCACTCCACTCAGTTCAATTACCATTATACATTTCAATGAAACGTAATGAAATTATTTATTAAATAACAGTTGGCAACATTTCATGTCTCATTAGGGACACTTACATGTACAGTGATAAGTAAGGGGCCACCTTGCAACTTATGCAACAGGTTATTAAGCTACATATCAGTATAGGTCACACTTGTCTTGTTAATACAATTTAGATGATATATTCAGATCACAATTTTTGACCTAAGGTGGTGATATTATTTTCAGCATAATTAAAAACCTTGGCTTGCTAATGTACAAAATGTAGAAGATGTACTAAGTAAGTTGTGAAGAATCATTGAAAATATGATGGGATGGTCCTCAGAATAATGTGGAATTCTCTACCTATTTTGTTTTTAATTAAGTCAAAAGTGTTCAATAGTCAGAAAATATGAAGTCAGGTCTTTGTTTCCTGTTTCAGTTGTGATTCAATTGACAAACTCCGAAGCAAGCTTCCCAACCTGGAGGCAGACCTCAGAGACAGTGTCAAATTTAAAGATTTATACCAGTTCACTTTTAATTTTGCTAAAAATCCAGGCCAGAAAAGCTTAGGTAAGTCTCATTGATAATAATTCATAATTTTTTAAAATATAACAAGCCATGATGAAGAAATTTGTAAAAACTATTGAACAGATATTAAATATTTAACTACTAATTAATAGCTATGTTACATAACTTCAATTCAAAATAACATCTAACATATAACATTGATGTTGCCATGTTTCTTGCTAAACTATCGTAAAAGAAGTCTTTTTCCTGATTTCCCTTCAGTATTAATATTGCAATATTTGTTTTTAAAACCTAAGCTGTGTTCCCACTAGACCGAAACGTGAAAAGTCTGATCACAAATGAAAGTACATGTTTCGCTCTTTCTATTCTATGCCCCACTGAATGAAAGCTAAGAAGATGTTCCTCCCAATGGTCTTGCGTTTGTCCAACCAGACTGGACTTAAACCCATCAATAGGGCAAATTTAATGGGAAATAGACCGTAGCCTCTGCATGGAAGTGAGGTTTGGGTGGACTTTTAGAGATTAGAAACTAGTTGACAAGATAACAGAATAAATTACATTTGAAAATTAACAAGGTTGGTATCATAACGTAACATAATTTATCTCTAGCCTCACTTCTGAAAAGGCCTGACCATTAAAACCTAGATCTGTTAATTGGGCTATTAATGGCTGGTTGTTTTTGTATTTTTAATAGTGTTTTTATTTTATTTAATAAATGAATACAATCTCACTTGCAGACTTAGAGATGTCCATTGCTTATTGGAATATAGTCCTTAGAGGAAAATTTAAATTCCTTGATATTTGGTGCGAGTTTCTCCGGGTAAGTTAAATGTGTTTGTGAACCAGTGAATGAAAGATAAATTTACCCATCTACGAAGTTTTATTTTTAATTGGCAAACTCTTATGAGTTTCCACATTCAGTCACAAAATCGTCCAATATGTCAATCAACCAATATTATTCATTTTGAAATGAAGAAACGTTAGTCTGTAACACCAACTACCAGTAAATCTGAGGAGAGGTCGAGGTTAAGGGTGAGTCCAGGAGTTTTTTTCAAGGTGGGGTGGTAGGGTGACTTGTACCATGGGATTACAGTATCAAGAAAGCATGACCTCAATATGTTGCAATTTGAGAACTGAAACCGAAATGAAAACTGTCATGCTAGAAATACTTTTCTAGCAATGCCACAAAGTAGAAATTA
>OMLO01002377.1_pt1 | contig 15146 bp, 20 predicted proteins | sample 1674811 | NCBI WGS metagenome assembly OMLO01 (sample SAMN06265003, study PRJEB25207) | coral metagenome | isolation source: Coral host | place: Mexico:La Bocana,Puerto Morelos, Mexico | collected 2008-11-13 | reverse complement strand
CTAAATGGTCGGGAGTGTTGAGTAAGGGGCTATAGAGGGGGAAGAGGTCCGATTGGGGAAGGGATGTGGGAGGGGCGGAATGTAGGGGGCGGGAAGGGGAAGGGAGTGGGGAAGGACAGCCAGTGAAGCACCTAAATGGTGCCCGTCGAAGGAGACTGTGGTGGTTGTTCAAACAAACTGGCCTCGCTTGCATTGTCTTTGCAAGTTTTATCTTTCCCGCTACGGCCCTCGTTTGGATGTTTGCCCTTATGGCCTTTGCCTTTACTTTTGCCTTTGGTGCCAAGACTCAGTAGCAGGCTGCTCACTATGGCACCAAGAGCTAATTTTACCACCTTTCCCGGGAGGAGGATCGTTCGGTAGCACTGCACAAAATGGAGCACGAGCAGTGCTTCTTGATGCGATGTCACTGGCCCTTCGATAGAAAGGCATTTGACGATCACCTTTATGATCATCCCTGATATCCTGAGTCCACGAAAGAGTCTGGCTAACAGCAGTCTTCTGTTCAGTTGCATCCGCAGCGCAATACAGGCGTGACAGGCAGGGTAGTATAGGTGTCAAGGTTGCAAGCGGGTTGATTCCTAACGGTGTGGCAGTAGTAAGACTTCAGCCCGGGGTAGGGACAAGTTCATTGTCAACAGCCCGAATAGGAATCACTTTCTTCACAGCAACACGACTGTAGGGAGAGCATATCTCATTGACTCTGCAACCACTGGGAACAAAAAGGAGCAAGGTACAAAGAGAATACGCATAACATTGAAGCCTTTCAGACGTGCTAACAGTCCAACCATATCTGCCTTCAACAAAGAGGGTACGCTTCAAGGATTGGATATCCTCACACTGAACTGTAGCAACAATTAGTCTATGGCAATGATCACGCACTTCCCCAATCCTTTCTACCGGTGATTGTTCCTCCAGGCAACGCAGGTCTGTTCATCCAGAGTTGCAAACGAGCGACACCAATGGATATACCTGTCAATAGCAACATCTGGATCAACTTCTTTATGAAAGAAGCAAAGAGGTGTCTTTCCTGCCTCAAAGCAAGCACTCATGGTGTCCTTCCCAATTTAAAAAAAATCTCTCATCTTGAAAAAGCGTTGGAATGAGCCAGGACAATTCTCAATCTTTTCAATGACATTAGCATGTCCTATTCTACTAGTTGGGTTTTGTCGAATTGAAAGTTTCCAGTGTTCATGTACAGTTCGCTCGCAAGGTGGACGCATACGCGGACCTAACGGAGCAGCATAGGGCAGGGCATGGTCAACCAGGAAACACTTCTCATCAACAACATAGCTTTTGGAGAAAAGCATGTAGCTAGAAGAGGGAACTCGGAATTGTATATAGCGTTCACCAGTTTGCTCTTCGTTGACGCAAACTACTTCTTGAAGGTTGAAACCCGACAACTCCTTGATGATCCATCTGCCTATTATGGAATCCTCGACAGGACAAGAAAGCAAACCCCCAAGTTCTCTTGAATGGATTTGTACAGGAAAACTTGGTATCGCACCAATCTTGCCATAAGTTAGGCGCATGTCAAGATGACCCCGATTACTTTGACACAGCCCAACCCTTCTGATGTTCAAACTGAAGGCACCTTGGACTTCTGTGGTCGGGATAGGAACTTCGGCATAATGCATAAGCCGAACCAGAACACTAGCATCAACACCTCCAACATCAATGATAAGGGTTTTCTTGGATGAGAAATGAAAGATACGGAACGCTAAGTGAGGAAGTTAGCAAACTTACCCAACTTAAGGTGATCAAGATGCCTGCAGACATGAACAGTTCTTTCAACATTCATCCCTTCTTTCCACAGTCTCCAACTGATCCTGTACTTTGCTTGTACAGATCCGGCAGAACTTTCTCCAGTTAGCCTTTGCGCATGCCGGCAGAACTTTCTCCAGTTAGCCTTTGCGCATGCTTAACTATGGAGAGAAAAAAAAAGTCATAATTCTGGCCTCCTTCAAAATCGAAACAACCATTCTTTTTATGCCTTCGACAAACTAATGTTTCCCTATAGTCATCAAGCATCTTGGCAATTTCTTCATGACAAGTGACATGTTTAGGAAAAAGGAAATCATCAAATTGCTCCGACTGTTTCTTCCACGTAACTTTAATCTCTTTGACAGGAGTGTTTCGGAGAGAGATTCGATAGGCAATGGTATCATAGCTCTTGAAAGTATTCTTCGGGAGATCAACTAGAAAATTAATTTCGTGAACGAAGTAGCACTCAATGCCAAACTTTCCAAGCACTTCAGTACACACGCTGAGAGGATCTGAAGAGTGATGACACGCAAAGACAGCATCAAAATTCAAGTAAGGTTTTGTTATGATTTTTAAACGCTTGTCGAACCACTCCAGTATTGGGGAAGACAGTAGTAAGCTCAATAGAATCCCTTAAAAGATGATCAAACTTATCATGGGTACAAACTTGACAAGTTTCATCCGAAGATAACTGCCCAGCATTGTGACAAAGGACAACCCTAGTTGACTTGTAAGGGCAAGCTTTAATGCTATCAATGCTAAGTTGCTGCGTAGCAACAGGAATCATGGCAGACTAAGCTCAGCAAAGAAATCCTCAGATTCAAACTGAGCGTTCTGGACACTCCCCGGGAGCGATAGTGCGACTATGTGCTCAGCGAAGGCATGAGCTGCAACGTTCTTCTTAGTTTGAGGTGCGGGTCAAACACTATATACTATCCCTGCAAGCAGAACAGTAGCAGAGTCTTGCCAGCCCTCAACACTCCGCTGATGGGTAGGCCAGTGCGACCTTCACACAAAGCCAAAATCGCAGCACTGATAGTCGCCAGGACATGCTCGTCCGGCAGCCGCAGAAGTGGCAAGTTTTTCGCAGGCACTGTATCAGTCCCAATGACAAACTGGAGAAGGCGCACTGCCGCAATAAACAACCGAGGGCGTTGTTTGGGTCCAAGTGGATGAATAGCCCATGAAGCTCCAGGGCATTACCACAGAAGGTCCTAGCGAGATGTGCAGGAGCCATGCAAAACGAGTTCGCACCGGCGACACATACTGCTAGAAGTGCACCAAGACTGCGTTGCCTTTTTATAGACCCATTTGGATGTTTTGACGGTGATTCTTACTGGAAGGATTCCACTGACCGCTCTTCAATTCTTTCTGTTGCTGCAAGCAGCAAGGGTTTACCATCTCAAACAACGCTGATGTGCATAATATTGGCCATCGACCAAAATAGCAGGCAAGTTCGCAGCCGATGCTCAGGCAGTTCTCTCAGCACCTGTCAGGTTGTGGGATATAGAGGCATGCAACCATCAAATTGCTTACTTCGTTGGTAGAACCTGAACGTCCTCCTATGGCGAAACTGCGGATGAGAGCATCCCTAATCATGTCCCTGGTGGGAGTGACAGTTGCATCCAGCTTCAAGTGTTTTCTTTGAGCTCATGCCGTGCACGCTCGAGGCTCTGACGGTCATCCAAAGATCCGTGGTTTAAAGAAAGCGAAGCCCTATTGGCCCCAGGCAACTGCCGTGCAATAAACCTAGGTGCAATCCAAGAACAAACAACGGACACAACAAAACACAAACCCCAACCAACACAAACCAAGCAAACACCACGGATGCACCCAGGTGAGAGGTGAAAAGGTGAACACATCGCGCCCTGACCCTCTGCACTCAACCGTACTCCACAAGGAAATAGAACTACCCAGGCCTCTTCCTTCCAAGCCGCCACACGCTTCCGATCCAAATGCCAGCATCTTCATGTAATTGAAAGACCGAGCCCGTGTAGACCAGTTGCAATTAAGCATCCACGATGACCCTTCCGCCTCGACCAAGCAAGTTCAGGGGCCAATTGGAGAGAAATCATCACTGCTGCCCCAGCATGGGGTCATCCCGCACATCAACCTTCTCTTTCCTCCGATAAACCCCGTACTTGGTATGCCAGACCAATGCCACACTTTTCTCTTGCCAGCGAATCCATTCCCATGATGTGGCATCAGCATACTCAAAGTGAGTAAAATAGTCAGTCAATGATACCAGCGAGGGAGAGTCGGCATCCCCAGCCGTCTTATACCACTCTTGCTTTTGTTTCCATTTGTTATGCACCACCCAGTAATCACGCCCACGGTACTCAGCTTCCCGAAAACGTTGTTGTGTGCCAAACTGTAGAAGGAACAGGCGCGCATAGAGCTGTTCCCTACTCAGATTGGTAACATTTTGGGAAAAGAGACGCGCACGTAGGTTGTCCCATTGCGGGGCAAGTCCAGCCCACAAATGTTTTGCCTGCAGCCTTCGTCGTTCCCTCCGCATAAACAGTTCTGCAGCATCTACAGTACTGCAAGCCTCAGAACTGGAAGAAGCATCACTACCAGACAACATCGGTTGATTGGAAGAATTCTCCTCATTGTCACTACAGGGTTGGGCCCCTCTAGTTAGGATACATATATCTTATTTGCGGCACTTAAAACTAACTTATAAGTGAGTTAAAGAACTTACCTTAAGTTATATACGCAGAAAATACTAAGTTAGCTAAGTAAGGAAGCGTGAAAAAAACATGTTTTTTGGTATATGTTTTCTGAATATGCTTGTGTTTTTCACTGCATGGACATGTCATGGCAACGAGCTGCAAAAGAGCGGACAACCGCTCGAATGCCTTTAGCGCACACAGCACCAAATCTTTTTTTAACGGACGCACAAAAGTTCATCATCTTCCTGGTGCCACCACATTGGCATCCACACCCGCTCTGTTGTGAGCAGATTGAGGGCTACCTTTGTTCCAGAAAAGCGATATCGAACCGCCACAGCATCAGGGTTTGAACACGGTAGAAGTCTCTCCAGTACCACCATTGGCGAGCTGTTTCGCTCCACAATGAAAAGGACCACACCGACAATTTTGCCAATGCAAAGCACGTCCTTAGTGAAAATGGCCAGGCTGCCCAGGTGAAAGCCCCTGCTGATTCTACAGTCCTTGAGGCCAGTCATGGCTTGAACATCTTCAGCAGAGAAACATGGTTCGTGCAAGCCATTGATCCACGGCGCCTCCACCAGTTGCGTGACATTGCGCATCAAAAGCCTTGGGAGCACACAGCCACTTGTTTGGCCACTGCGAGGCAAGAACCTGCTTTGCACACTCGATGCGACATTTTTGTAATCTCTGTGTTTGCTTTCTTGCGCCCAACAATCGACATAGCCGTGCTGCCGGTACATTACCGGCAAGTGCAGTCTGTAGTGGTGTTTTGGACGAACTAGCTCGGAGTACGTCTCCACAAAGAGCCTCTGGTGTTTCTGCTGCAAATCATTCAAGGTGTCCAAGCTTCCAAAGCCTGCCCTGACCTCTGTCAAACATCTGCAAACCTAGGCCAAATGAGCTGACTGGTAAAAAAGGAGTTTGTTACTTAATCTACTGTCAATCTAGATGTATTACAGCTCGACTTATCAGCAACATTCGTTCAAACAGCTCCATGCAAAGTCTTGACTGAAGATCCGACCAGGAACCTCGTGCAAAGCTCGAAAACATTCCAATTCAGGACAACCTTCTGCAGGAAGAAGCTCTGAGGCGTAGAACAGCAGTAAAGGAACCAGGTAGTAGGTGTCTGTTGCCGAACCCTTGTACAAATCGCCCTTCCACATTGGAGCACTGAACATGTGCCTTCTCTTGGAAGCGGAACTCAAATCTTTCTTGCTCGATTTCCAGTCGACATCACCCACAGAAGTTTGGATTTGATCCAAAGTGATACCGAACCTGCTGTTCAAGACATCCATGAGCAACAACAACTCCTGGGCAGCCACACCATTGGCCCAATAGCAATGGACTGCATCTAGAACCAATTTGCTCAAGGGCAACATCGTGCGAGCCTCAGGGTACGACAAAAGAGTACCTGCTGAGAGAACAAAGCCAAAGGTTCTTTCAGTCTCCGCTTTCTCCTCCTTAGACATGTCTCGGGCTTCAGCAAGATTGCTATCATAGCAACTGAAAAGCTCTTCATCTTCTATGAGGTCGAAGGACCCAACATCTGCAGAGTGCAAGGGCAGAAAGTATGGATCAGTAGATGGGACATCGCTCATTTTCCCCAGAACATTCTTGCAGCAAACGCATGGCTTCAAGGCGCTGGATCCCTTGCAAGACCAGATGCATCGGATGCTATCGTAATCTCCGATATATGTAGCAAGAGACATACTCAATCTCAAATCCTCGGCCACCTTCACCCCCGCTGCCAACTTCTGGTCCACCAAGTGTTTGACAATGGCGGCTGTGATGCCTCCAGCTCCACCTAAAGCATCGGATACATCTCGGGATGGGATGGCGCAAAGAGGAAACCAAGCTGATGGCCTTTGGATGTCTCCAACTTCTCTAAGAGTGAAGTAGTATAGAGTCATCTTCAAGGAAGATGATGTCGCTAGAACATTGCCACCTGTACTCTCATCCATTGACAATAGCAAACTCAGCCTCGGTACGCCTTGCAACGCTCGGAGTCTTTGCAGATAGAACGCACTGTTGGAGCAGACATGGGACAAAATGGCAGCCACATTTCCACTATAGAAAAGGACTGGCTGCTTGCCATCAGCACCTGGTACTTGCAACTGGTCATAGCAATCTTTGGATGGCTCGAGAACCTTTTTCACTTTTCGTTTCCATGCGCCCGAAACATGGGAAGCCTTTTTGTTTTCCAAGATTTGCTTTACCTTATGCACGGCATGAGCAGGCAGAAAACTCAAAAGGTCTTCATAGCGGCCCTTCTTTGAAGAAGGTTCCATAGCTCAAAGTGCGGTAGTCCGCACAAGTGCGGTAGTCCGCACAAGTGCGGTAGTCCGCACAAGTATATATATAGTAGTTGCGGTAGTCCGCATCATTATATATCATCATTTCAAGAGGAAACTTGATTCCATAGAGATCACATTAGACATTTCAAGGCTTTCTATATGGTTTGGGATTCATGGATAGAAAACTGATAAGTCATTGTTGGAAAGAATTTTTCAAAGAAACACATGTATATATCTTGATCCAGTCAATGGGAAGGAACACACAGGCATGCAAGCTGCTGCGGACTACCGCATGCAGAAGAGATATCACACTGCGGACTACCGCAGAAGGACATATCACACACACATCAAACTCTGAAGGAACTAGAGTGACTACAAGAACAAGTTTGGACATCACACTCAGCTCTGTCAAACAAAAATCGCATAATTTTTTCAGCTAGTGCTGCGGCATTCAGACGGTTCAGCTACTGTCAGACTCAACCCCTATATCCCCATGAGAAGGTGAGGCTCCAAATCCAAAACCAGGCAATGCGCTGTGTGCAAATGCAACATCCAAGCTTGGGAACGTTGCAGGGTGCCATAGATTTCGCCAAAGTACTTCTTGTGGTCCTTGACCTCTGCATATTTGCAAACAATCTGTGCACGAGGGACATCCTTGAGTTTCCATTGCATTGCAGCCTTCTGAATCCTGGGATCGTAGCGGCTGAACTCATCAAAGGACATATCTGTGAGGGGCTGCTGGTCTCGGAGACGCGTCCTCAGCACCGATAGGCAGCACACGGATTTAGCCAATTGCTGGCTATAGTAGGGGCAATCTTGGTAGAGGCCCTGGCAGTACACGCATAACTCTTTGAACAGCTCCAACTCGAAGTCGGCAAAGTCTGCAACCATGGTCGTCTCAAGATGCTGGCAAAGAACACGAGCCAACTCCTCAAGGTCCTCTTTGCTGACCACTCTTGAAGGAGGCAATGGGAGAAAGACATCCATGACACTGTGAGTCAAAAAATCCTGGACCTTTAAGTGGAGCCAAAACTATTCGATGTAATGTATCTGCGGACAACCGCAAAGTCTTCCAAGCTACATCACACGCCCATAAGAAGTGAGAAGAAAATCTCGGACTGAAGTCAGAGCCATGCTTTCATGAAAAAAGAAGCTGGACAATAAGCAAAGTCATCTTAATTTGATTGAGTCATGGTGAGAGCATCAAAACACTCGATTTTTGTTTTCCTCCTGTGACCCTTTCTGTTGAATCTCCACTGGCCCTGTATTCACGAAAATACTGGGTTGAAAAAATGGCAGAATCCAAAAAATCACTGCCAAGCACTTGTTGCTTCATGCGGGCTCATCCGAAAGCATTACTTTGCCTGGCCTTTCTTGGCTTCATTGCCAGGCAGGCTTTTCTTGGCTTCATTGACTGACCTGATGGCAGTTTGGCAACTCTTCATCTCCAAAGAAACTTCTTTGTCACTGTGAAATTCGATGTCTGTCCAAGCACTTTTCTGGCCACCGCTCGCACTCTTCATCACATGTTGACATTGCTTGGCCCACTTGGTTGTCAGCTCGTGCTTCTCCTTGATGGTTTGCAACACGATCGCTGGCAATTGATTCAGCTTCTCTTCACCAAGGCTCTTGATCAACTTGTCGATCTTTTGCTGCACTGGTGAGATGACCGTGAAGGCCTTGCCAACCAACTTCAGGATCGCCTTGTCGGCCTTTTCAGCATTTCTTTTCTCAGCATTGGCTTCCTGCCTTTGGATCTGCTTCTCGGACTTACCCTTGCCACCTTTGTGCACCTTACATGAATGAAATTGAAAATCACTATAACACTTGGGATGGCGGACAACCGCCAGAAGAAAAATGAACATGCTACACCGACAGTATATGAATGAGATGGAAAACAAATGTCACTATAACACGCAAGGTGCTGTCACATGAAAAGATTGGGATGGCGGACAACCGCCAGAAAAAATGAACATGCTACATCGACAGTATATGAATGAGATGGAAAACAAATGTCACTATAACACTCAAGGTGCTGTCAATTGACAAGAAAAATAAAAGAAGCTAAGGCGCCACTTTGCAATCCTCACTGTCAGACTCCATGCCGTCCAAGTCAATGATGATCTGCTTAGTCTTCTTCTCTTCTTCGGTAGGCTCGGGAGGCGGGGCAGGTTTCTCTCCTTTGAGCGCCTTCTGGGAGGAAGCAGCCTTAGGTTCAGCTGCGCTCTTGCGCTTCACCTGTCGGGTGCAATTCACCAGGGTCTCCTCAATCTCTTGGTTGACACGTTCTGTGCTCACCACGAAGATATCGACACGATAGGTGTCGCCCAAGACAGGGTGTTCCATCTTGGGGGCCTTCTTCTGGATCAAGTCACAGTCGTAGCCTTGCTTGGCCCAATAGGAAAGTGGCTGGAACTCGCCCTTGGCACCTCGGGAAAAGATCTCCATCGATTTGCTGACCAAAGCATTCTTCAACTCGCTGCGCACATTCTTGTAGCGCAGAACTCCGCTCTCATCTTTCAGCTTGAGACAGTTTTGGAAAAAGGTTGTTTGCTCCTGTGAGTTCATCAAATCCCACTGCTGCGGAAGCTGCACCAAATGCTTTCGCAACATGGTGTCAACATTGTGGCAATTCTTGCACGCCACGTAGTTTGCATGGGTGCGTGCAGACATGTCCATCACATCGACAGGGTACTGGCATTTGTTGCACAAGACTCCTCCCACCTCATTGGCCAACTGCATCTCCAACGATTCACCAGGCTGAGTAGGCACAAGAGAGCTGTCATCCATGGCTTGAAGATTGGCACAAGGTAAACAAACTATTGTAGCAACTTTAGAGTCAGCGCGGACAACCTGCGCCAACAAAAAACTACAGGCACAACAAGCTCAGCAGCATACCACCGGATACCATGTTATACCAAAATGGTCTTGGTATACATTTGGTATGTGCAAGGTATGTGTCAGTATCTCTTGGTATCGCCTCTCTCCAACATACCACCCCATACCAAACACATACTATATTTATACCACACAGGTTTTGGTATAACACGGTATAGCTTAGTATATGTATAATAGTTGTAAAATAGAACGCCACTATGCCCAATTTTTGCCAGCTAGTTTAGGGTTTAGGGTTTAGGGTTTAGGATTCTAACATATTATAACTTTAAGATTGATTCTAATACTTTGGATTTCCAAAACAACATCACAAGACACAGTATCAAAATAGAACATGTACAAGTCTGTGATCGTGCAACTCACTGTATGTTTTCTCGGGCAACACAAGCTGATGCCACCATCAACGCTGTGAGTGAAGCTGACACCCACCTATATACCAATCAAAAACTTTAGCCATGCCTGCTCCAGAAGACATGGCAGGGCTCACTGTGTGGGCCACAAAACATTTCATACTGCCTACAAAGCAATCACTTCTTACCCTTGTGCTGCTTTTTGGCAGCTGCTGGCTTCTTGAGTTGCGCTTTCTTCGCACCTGCCTTGGATTTCATTGGCTTGGATTTCTTGGGCTTGGATTTCATGAGAATGGAATTCTTCGCCTTGGACTTCATCGGCTTGCAATTCTTCACGCTGGAGGCATTGGACTTCTTCTTCTGACTCTTCGTCATGTTTTCAAATTCCCAAACAAGTTCTTGGGGAGGTGCAGTGAAGAAGTCAAAGTCGATCCGTTTCTTGAAATCCACACATGTAATCATGTGATTTCCCACTGCCATGAATGGCACAATGCCAAGAGTCTCCATCAAGTCGTCATAGATTTCCTTCCACAGAGTGGAAGAAGAGCGCCTGAAGTAGAAGGTTTCGTGGGTTGAAGTTCCCAAAAAAGGCCAGGAACTGAACTGACTCACCATATAAAAAGAAAGGCTGAAGTCAGTGCCATCAGTTTTTGGGGGCGGTACAAAACAAGCAGATAGACAAGTAAGGTGAGGATTGGAACCCTTACCCCAAGCTGATTTTTCCCAACAAAGCATTTTGGTAAACAAACAAATCTTCATTCTACAGTCTTCCATCAAGATACATTTCTTCCAAGATGAGATCCCCCCCAAGGGTGCGATGCTCGATCCTCACCTGATCGCCCATGTTGGTCAGACTCGAGTTGAGAAGCTTCTGTTGGCCCTTGGGCCTTGCCAACCAGAGCTGCTCTTCAGCTTCAGGATCTTGTGATGCTTGCCTACAAGTCCGAACAAACAAGAAGCCATTGGGATAGATCCCGCGAAGTTCCAACTTGAAAGCCACGCACGGGCTTACTGTTAGAAACATTCGAGTACCCAAGGGGCCACCTGCCAACCAACATGCCTCCATTCGCTCATTGCCTGAAGGTCCGCAAGAGGACCAGTAGTGATTGGTAGGGCGGCTCAAAACTGCAGAAGGCGATTCGCCCTTGCGACAAACTATGTATTGCCACAACATGACGTTGCTGGGCACTCCCTATAATCACAAATGCTTGAGGCAAAATACTGTGATGATGTTGACTTCCATTACGTAAAAATTTACTATATCTACATTACTGCTTGCATATGGCGGACAACCGCCGGCGGACAACCGCCCGTCGTGTAGATACAATAACTGCAAAGAACCGACTGCAATGTTTGCTCAAAAGTTTCATACAAGCCCTGCATGGAGCTAAACCTGAATGCCTTCCGAATTCAAGAACATGTTTCTTTGAACTGTGACTTTGTTGTGACTTCATGAACCTGTTCTTAAAAAGCAAAGCCATGGTCCCCTGCTTCAGCCAGCCATTTTTTGTTGAAGCCTGCTTAGCACGTGGACGCTCTGTGTCACCCAAGATCCGCTCATACTGCCTTCGAGACATGCCTAGTGCCTCTGCCACTTTCTTCCGATCCTGACGCTGAACCTTCTGTGAAGAAAGCTGTTGTGGACCAGGAGGGTGTGGTACGCCAGTAACCGACTCGACAGGATCAGGTGTTGGTATATATACACCTCCATCAGGAGCTGGTAGTCTAGAACGGGCTGGGGGCCCTTTCTGGGCTTCTAGTCCAGGAGGTGGCGGTAGTCCAGGAGGGTTCCGTATCCAAGGAGCCTGAGACAGGTTGCTGGCCAGTTCCTGCTGTGGAGGAGACATGTCCGGAACATCAGACCTTGTCGATGAAGCTGCTGCGGATGAGGTGACTTCCGGCTCTGTCGACCAAAGTTTATCAGATTCGGTCACCGCCACGCCATCATTGGTAGGCTCAACCAAACTCTCTGGAAGGTTGCCCTGTTCAGGAGGCTTACTCTCAGCCTTTGCTACAGCACAGAACAAAAAGAAAACTGAGTGTACACCAACCCCATGATCAACTTAGAGAAATTGGAAACAATACCTTTTGAAGAGACCTCCTCAAGGAATGGGATCAGAGAAACACAACATGTCAGGGCGGACAACCGCACCTATATACATAAACCCAAGACTGTTCAACACTGACATGCCCTATGCACCCCATAACTTGTTGAAGAACACCCCCATATCTTTGGAGGGGTCTGTTCAAAAGGCCCTGTTGGATCTTTCTTAGACAAAAACAGGAATGCCACCTTATGCAAAGCCAATATAATCGTACAATAAGGGGTTTGATAAGCCCAGATGCAAAACTTGACTTTGGCTAATTGTAGCGACCAAGATACAGACAGTCCGCCACGGTTTAGAGCAGCCATGTACTTACGCCGAGTCCGCCTCTGCCATGGATTTTCCCCTTCAGGCCACCGTGACGGCAGCATCAGGCTGCGCAAACAAAACCTATATATGCATGAACATTCTGACACCATCTATATAGTTGTGTACATAGGCGTGGTTCAAGTCATTGCAAACAATCTACACATGACATGTCTTGCTGAAGTGAACCATTTTTGCATGGCTTGTGAAAAGGAACCGCCTGAAGGAATGAAATCAGAGAAACACACATGTCAGGGCGGACAACCGCACCTGCAGGGCGGACAACCGCACCTACATGAACCCAAGACTGTTCAACACTGACATGTCATATATGCCCCCATATAACTTGTTGAAGAATGGTCAGAAAAAGAAGGACATCAAGAGTGTTATCGAATTCAGTTTAACTTCAAGATAACTTCCAGTTCAAACCTGCACAAAACCATGGGATTGTTCACACATTTCAGTTCAGTGGGCAGCTGCGAACTTTTTTTTCAAGTCGCACACGTACAGAGCCGTCCCTGAGTGTGGCTGCTCTTTCATAAACAGAGTGCGTCCGATTTGGCGCAAACATATCGAAGAAAAAACTTCTCCTAGTAGCCACGCATCTTCCAGCAACTCACCGTGCAATTTTGAACATACCTGCATTTTGAACAACCTTGCGCATAACATTTCTTCACAGCAGGTGGCACTCGCAAAAGGATCTGGGCCTTCTCCTTGGCCTTGCGCTCAAAGGGAGTAAGCTGCTGCTTTCCTTTGGCTTCAACCTTCATTGCTTTCATTGGTGCCTTCTTCATGGCAGGTGTCTTTTTGACTGGTGGTCCTGTGACCTTCGCAGCTGCTGGCTTTGAACTTGCAGAGCTAGCAGGCCTCTTCAATGTTGATGTGGAACGCTGGCATTGTTTCCTGGCATCCTGGATTCTTTGCATGCTGTCTTTCAAACTCAGCCGTTCAGACTTGTTCTCGAGCTTTGGATCCTGATGTTTGGGCTTTTGGGCAAAATCATCAGCTGCAGGCGAAGAATGTGATTTGTTTGGGATCTCGGGCTGCGATGGCATTGCTGCATCAGGCCTCACCTCGGCCTCCTTGGTTGGAGCAGGCAAAGCCAACTGACTGGAAGGCAAAGCCAACTGACTGGGAGGCAAAGCTGGTTGAGTGGAAGGCAAAGCCAGCTGGCTGGACATAGCTGCCTGGTCCAAGTTTTCATTGCTCAAACTCTGCGCTCTGTCCAACAAAGCAGGTAGATTGCTCTGGTTGCTTTTGTTTCTGTTCGACATTTCCAAATGTAGAGGTTGTTGCTGCCTGCCAATCGCTGTCCCTTGGAATACACCAGCCATCCCATGAAAAAACATGGCAACATATTGCTGCATCATTTGCACGGGATCACTTACAGTTCTTGGAGAACAAGCACTGTTGGTGCTCCGCAAAGGAACATCTCTTGCCACAGACAAAATGTCTGACAATTGGATGCGAGGACTTTCGAAAACCAAGCCCAAAGCCTTGTAGCAGTCTGGCAAATCTTCAGGGACCGAGGGGAGCATCGTCAAGTAGGAGCACTGGGAAGGCAAAGCCACAGCTTTCAACTTACCCATCTTCCCCTGCACCCTGGACTTCACCGTCAAGTATAAAGCTCTGAGGTTGGATGTAGTCCTTTGCTGCTGCTGAGCTGTAGGTTCTTGCCTGCTCACCAGGATGGCAGTCAAACACGCCTGTGTGCCTTCTGAAGGGCAACGCAGGCCCAATTGTATGCCGAGGTAATCCAAAACTGCATCAAGCGCACTTATGCTATCCACTGATGGGCTCTGAATTTGATCCCACACAGAGCTCGTCAGGTAAAGAGGGAACATGCTAAAGTCTTGCATTTCTTTCCTCTTGCTTGTCTGGCTTTCAGCCTTCTTGCTTTCCAGGGCACTCCTCACTGAAGCCAACTGCTCCTTTGGTAGGTTCGAAGAGGAAAGAGCTGCTAGCATTGCAGCCACATCGACATCTGACACGGCGCTGACATCTGGCACGGAGCTGCTGTCAGCAGCCATGGCTGGAGCGAAGCGTATACAACCCCTATATTGAACCACCACTCAAGCGGACAACCGCTCAAGACTGGCAGCTCTAAAGCCCAAAAACTCTGACAAGTGTGGAAATGGAAACAACACCTTTAGTCCGCTCAAAACAACTGGATAGCCTGAAACAGATTTGCTGTCAGCAGCTATATATATCTTCTTGGGGGTGTGCCTTCTTTACAAAACACATGCACAGCCAAGCCATGCATGATAGCCTTATACGCACAAACAATTATACAGCATAGCCTGAAGCGGACAACCGCTCCAGACTGGTAGTTCTTTGTCATGAATGCATATCAAAACACTGTCAACTCTCAGGAGTGTGAAAGCAGAAACACACAGTTAGTCCGTCCAAACTGCATCAAAAACACAAATTTGATGACCTGCCAAGGAAAAACATCTTGAAAAACATATTCCTTCCATAACTTCTTCAACTTGTTTCGTCATGAAATTCTTAACATAGATATATGTGTGTCATTATAAATACAAATGCCGCAACTATAGTTATAAGTTCTATCCAGGCCGCTAGAAGTTATAGATGATGTCCAATGTTATAAGGTATGTTACTATAGCTTATGAGTATAGTTGTATAGTTTATAACTAGCTCTAACTAGAGGGGCCCAACCCTGTAGCGTAGCCAGATCCAATTCCCGAACTCTTGGATGTGATGTACCAGGTTTCTGCAGTCGAGCATATTGAGCCAGCA
>OMLO01002376.1_pt1 | contig 15148 bp, 12 predicted proteins | sample 1674811 | NCBI WGS metagenome assembly OMLO01 (sample SAMN06265003, study PRJEB25207) | coral metagenome | isolation source: Coral host | place: Mexico:La Bocana,Puerto Morelos, Mexico | collected 2008-11-13 | reverse complement strand
GAAGGAAGCTGAAGACAAGGCAGAGCTATGTGTTGTTTCATTTTCCAGATTCAAGATCACCTATTATTTCTATTTGCATGGTAGGCCAAGAAGGAGGCCGAAGACAAGGCTAAACAAGAGGCAGAAGAGAAGGCTAAGAAGGAAGCTGAAGAAAAGGCTAAGAAGGAAGCTGAAGAAAAGGCTAAGAAGGAAGCTGAAGATAAGGCAGAGCTACATGTTGTTTCAAATTCCAGATTCAAGATCACCTATTGTTTCTGTATTTGCCTGGTAGGCTGCTATGGAAGCGAAAGCTGGTGAGGCGCACCTGGTTTGTTGAGAAAGAGTTCAATCCAAGCAAATGTTTTACCCATACCAGCTAAGGATTCACCAGACTTCCAGCAGCAACTTGAAGCAGAGATAGCTAAATTGGAAAAAGAGAGCCAGGACCCCAGATACAGTACACTGTGAAACTACTTGTAACACAAACATGTGCATATGTTAGACTTTCACATGTGTGTAAATGTATGTGTTTGATGTATTTGTGTGAGGCCAACAGCAACTCCAATCTCTTGGGTGGTTGGCATCATCCACTACACCTGAGACTGCCAAGCCTGTGATTACGCCTATGTCAGAAGAAATGGCTAAGATGGGTTGGGGAGTCAAGAAGGACATCATTTTTGTTCTCCAGCTTATGAGTTTTGGGGTATGTCATGGCTGCCTTTGACACCTGTGCTTTATTACAAGTGTTCACTTCACCGCACGTCAGGATGTTGCTCCTGCTGCTGCCCCGGATGATGCCAAGGCATTTCAAATTACCACTGTGCAAACATGAGTAGTGGTCAATTTTGTTTCGCAGGTTGAGGCCTCACCATCCAGTTCAGTCATCCCCACAGCATCTTGCCAAATTGAGTTGTGGGCTTTTTTGAGCAGTGGCATGTGAATATATTGTCTGTTCCTTTTCCGTTCACTAAGGGAGACAAGAAGGCTCATGTTTTCGAACAGGTGCCACCTGTGCCTTGTCACCTTGCATTAATATCCCCTTGCATTCAATGTGGCCATGATTGCAGCTTACTTGTGATTTGCAAATATTGTTCAAAGCTTACTGTTTACTTGTTTCTTTTGAGGTGCCAGAGAAACCATTTCAGGCACATCAAGCGTCTTGGTTTTGACTTATATACATCAACTTGAATTTGCTCAACAGTTCCCATAGGTCAGTGTGGCTTGCTTCCCAATATCCCAAGGCTTCTGTCGTCCAGGGTCCCGATGGAACACTCGCAAGTCCAGCCATTAAGCTGCACATAGATGGGTTTGTTCAAGTTCAGATACCACATGCTACCACGTGTATTTCTAGCTCAGGCTGCAAATGCCTTGCCTCCTTTGGGTCCCATTGGCAACAAGCAGTTATCACGCAGAGCAGCCTACAATTCCTTGGTTCGATTGAAAAACAATAGCAACAGATTGGAACAGGCACCTTCAGCCCTACGAGACAGGTTGCTTCAATCTTCGAATGTTGAGGTTCCATCGGACCTGATCGAGTTGTTACAAACAAAAGGTTCATTGGATGACTTGGCTGCGCATTTCAAGGTTGCGGCTGAAGAAGAACGGTTTGTCAAAAATACTGAAGAGATGATTCCAATGACCCAGCTGCAAATCGAGCAGATCTACGGTTTGGATGGAGCCAAGCAGGTCATGCGCAACAAGGCAGTTGATGTTACATGTTTGTTTCGCAAACATATGCATAGCCAAAGAAAAGCTTCTACTCTGGTTTCATGCACAGGTTGATCAAGGACTCACAGAGCAGGACAAGAACAACCCCAACGGTGTGGTGTATCTTATGTTCAAGGACAAGCGAGAAGTTGGAAATGTGGGCCGAGAAAGCACTCAGTCTGCATTTTTGTGCATAAAAACAGGTTTAAGTATGTGATAATGTGTGTGTGTGAGTGTTGAACTTTGTGACTCTGTTAGTAATGTGCTTGCATGTAAGGTCTGAAAGGTGTGCTTATACATCCCAGCTTTGATGTCAGATATTTTACTGTCTAAGGAAAAACCCTCGAGCTGAACAAGGTTCAAGTGGATCATGGCAATGCTGCAATGGTGGAGCAGCATATGTACCATAGCTGCAAAATTTCCACATTGGCATCACAGTGTTTGAAATTCACATTTGATGTTGGCTTCTTAAGCGTTTGATCTTGTTCGTTTAGGAGGGAATCAAAGCGATTGGCATTGGCTCCACGTGCGCAGCTTGGAATGCAGCCACCAGTGAGCTTGCCTGGACCTAAGACATGGCCTGCACCTCGTGATGCAGCTCCAGTTACTCCCTCACAGATCTCCCCAAAGACACCGAGCAGTTCAGCCCCTTCGACCCCTCAAGTTAATGTTGAAGAAGGGGAAGCTGGAGAAGAGAAGGAGAAAAAAAAGAAAAGAGGAGAGCCCAAAAAAAGACCTGCAAAAGACCTTGCAGCTTGTGGCCCTTTGGAAAGGGGTGAGAATTTGTGCACACAAATTCTGAAAAAAAAAGGTGAGTGTGCAGAGCTGGAGACGCAGATCAAGACCCTGCAGTTTGGTTCTGGTTTGGCCCAAGAGCTGCAGAAGTTCCAGGTTCGCTTTGAGTCTTCACCCCAGGTTCGTCATCTCATGTTTGATATCCCGATTTTTGTTGAGTGTTTCATTTTACAACCGACTTTTTGTACTGTAAGGGAGCTCTATGGAAAGTGCCGCAAGCTGGTGGGTGACAAGTGCGATGATGAGGCCAGTGCTTTGTTAAAACACTTTTACTTGACTGAATGTTGTGGTTGAGTGGAGTCTTCATTGCAAGGGGCCCTATATTCCCATTGTGACGGAGTTCCTCCAATGCAGCCCCCTGGCCTTAAACATGTGTGCATTTGTGTACTGTTCTTGTGAATGTGTGAGTTGCAAAAGGCATGTTACAAACTCCAACATGACTAAGCCACTGTTTCCACTTGTGAAACACCAAGGCAAGGAGTATGACGAACCAAAGAAAGCAGCAGATGGGATGACCAAGAGTTTGAAACGCAAGAGCACTGGTTCACAAGCAAGGCCCAAAAAAGAGGCCAAAAAGTAGGAGCAGGGAGGAATTTTCATCATAAGTCAGGGAACTAAAATGTAAGCAGCATTCATTCCCTGAAAAAAATTGCCAAAAAGCAAAGCTACCAACATTATGATTGTACTAATTTCGAAAGAAAGGTGTATCATCCTAAGTCCAAGTCTGAAATATGTGTTAGATGGGAACACCTTCCTGCTCAGCCAATCTTAGTGTCAGTGCTGTCTCAATGCAGTGAACTAGCCTGATTCCTCGGGGCTATGCCTGGTCCTCGCGTGCATTGCTATCCATCAGCAGTATTCGACGTTTCAAGTTTCATTGGAAAACTTCATTTGTTGCACATTGCTATCAACATATTTAATCTTCACTGCCAAGCAATGCAACCAGGCCAATACATTGTTTCAAGCTTGCCAACTGTATGAGCAGTACTGATTGATTGCCTGGTCCAGCTTGATGGGAGGCCACATGCTCCCACAAATTCTAGAATGGAGGAGAGCTCACAACAATGAAGCTAAGCCAAGTTTACAGTTTGCAGTGTTTCCAGTTTGTTTCTTTCTTATTTGCCTATTTGGGCCCAGGCAAAGTATTCTAGCTGATGCTGGTGTGACACCCATGAAATATTGGGGAGTAGGATCGTATCTTCAATGCACCGAAGTCAAGTGGATGCCGAAAAAGGTCCATTTTAGAGTGCCTGCATGTGCAACTCAAGCAGCTATATTGCAAGAGCTTCTTGCCAATTAAATGACTTCACAGGTTTGTTGACTTGTCACATTGGCCAGGTACGTTGCTCCTGAACCTGCTGACTCCCAAAGTCTTCAACCAAGCAACAAGAAGAGAAAGAAAATGCACCCTGCCTTCACCTTGAGTGTATGGTGTCAATCACATGTTTACCCATGGGCATTTATATTGCATAGTAGCATTGCCCTACAAACAAGCGCACATGTTTATATGGAAGCCAAGGGAGCTCAAAGATTTTGACAGCATGGGTTGCCTCATGCTGGCTGAAGAAGTTGGGGCTGGAGTTTCTTCACTTGCATTATTCTATGACCATGAAAGGCATCATCACATTTCCTTTGCTTCTTGCAAATTCTATCTGAGGCTTTGTCTGTCAAAAAATCCAGCGAGATTGCTACCGCTTTTCGAGAGGATGGTTTGGTTGGTGATGCCATCAACAATTTCGGCAAACCAGCTCAAGAACGAGACTTTTTTCGCTGGACTCTTGTTTGACCATGCTGATATGTTGCACTTTTATCTTTTCGTCACCATGTTGCAATGCATATTCTAACCTGTGCAAGGATCCGGTTGCCAATCAAACCCTACACAGCTACGAATCTTGGCTCTCTTCGATCATTTTTTGTGTTGATGAAAATGTTTTCAACTCTTACTTTGGTACTTTCATTCGATTCTCAAGGATCCCCATTCTTTGCACAGTGGGATTGGAGAAGAAAGAGACCATGTGTGAAGTGTCCTTCGTTTTGCCATCCGACATACTGTCTTACATCTTGGGTCAAGATGACATTGTGGCCAAGAACTGTTTATTTGAAGATGGACCTGATGCAATTGGTGACTATTGGGGCAAAGAAATGCCAAGTCACAAGGCAAGACTCGGTTTATCTGATGAAGAGTTAGCTACTTGTGTGCCCCTTTGGTTCCATGAGGACGGGGTTCCTCATTGGCATAGTGATTCTCAGCCTTGTTGCGTAATGTGCCATTTTCACAACTGTGAGTTTTCAGGCCTTCGATGTAGGACGTGGAATTTGACAGTAACTTTTAAATTGTGCCTGTGAACGTGAACCAATTTACATGTTGGTTTTGGTGACACTTTTGCTCTTTAAGGAAACAGCCACATTTTGGTCATGGTCTTGCCCATGCAGCATTAAGGCAGCATGGGTAAGCCGCAACACGTTTTGTGGCTTGCCAACAAGCTGCATTACCAAGTCTACAAGGACAGCCATTCTCAAAATACTACAATGGGACTTGGAAACATGCAGGCTTGGGATGAGACCAAGCATGGATCACAACAATGTTGCTATGACTGGCCCAAGAGCCACTATGGCTGGAAAACCTTGGCATATTGACACCAAAGGTTCCTTTGCCAAACAGTTTATGTTTGCATTTGCCATGTGAAATAACAATCCACTTCCAGGCAGTCTTGTTACAATAGCTTTGCACCATTGAATTTTGAATTGCCCCCAAGGACGCCAATGGAAGGCAGTGTTTTCTTATTGGAAGGGTGATGCTGAAGCAAGGTATTTTGCTCACGTTGCTAAACTGCACATAAAAAGCCGTGTCGCATTGCACATTGGAAATTAACAAAGCTCCATGAGGCATGAGGCAGGCCCATATACAAACCTACATATGTTTCTTTCCCTCTCCTAGGATCTCAAACGCTATTACAGGATTCTTGGCCTGACAACTTTTCACACAGTGACAATTGGATTGGAAACGTGAAGACGAGGCAAAACGTTTGTTTGCTTTACATGAATCAAAGATGAAATTTCATGCCATGGTGTTTTTTGCCGAACTGAGGTGCAACAATCTGTGCGATGTTTGCTTTGCATCTGCAAAAAATAGGTATCTTAGCAGTGGTGACATGAGCGAGAACGCTGCATGGAGAGACACTATATCAATGTATCATGAAGAGGACACATCACCTTGGACGCAGATTCATGGTTTTCACAAGGAGCGAGCCTTATGGGATTGTTTCTTGATTGAAACTATTGCTCTCTGAAATATTGGAATGGAGCGCAAATGTTTGTGTAAAGCTCCAACTCCATGGCATGTGGGAATAATGCCTTGTCTTGTCAATGAACTTGTCGAATGGCAACTAAGCTATGCATGTGATGCACATCGGCATCATGGGCGATGTGGTGGCATCTACTTTGAGTGAGTTGCTCCGAAGTGGTTCCCTCTTTGCATGTATGTTTTTGCTTTAGAGTTCCAAAATGTTTTTTTTCCAAAGTGTGTTTCACGTAGTAGTTTCCGATGTTTCTGCAACTTGCTGTAAATTTCATTTGCTTGTTGAGGCTATGTGCACAAACATGTGGGTCTTCCAAATGATGCGTCCAATGACCTCGCTCTTTGCAGACTCACACTAATGGCCCAACAGTGGGCAAAATCAAAGAAATTGGATTTATCCATCAAGCCAATGACTGAATCATCTATTGGCTATTCTCAATCAAGCTATCCAGAGCTTGATTCACAAATCAAGGCTGCCAGGACTAGAGTTCTCCTTGAATACATTACGAATCTTGCCTTGTGCCTTCATGTAAAGCTTTGATCTGATTGGCTTACTGACGCCTACATGAGAAAATCAAACAAAAGAAATATTTAGATTTCACATTAGTAGAAGCATTGTGGTTTTGCAGCCAAGGAAAGTGGCCGTGGATGCAGTGTCTGTTTGGCATTTAATTGTTGTTTCGAGTGATGAGTCTGTAGGTTGTTGTTTCGAATGATGAATTTGTAGCAATGGTAAATTATCAAATTTCTGTTTGAATTCCTATTTACATGTTGTGAATGTGGACACAGACTTGCACCTATCCTGAACAAGTCAGGAACAAGCAATGGATCATTGCAACACTGGAGAAGAGATATTCCATGCGCAAGTTCGTGCATCTCTGTGTTTATCAATGTCGGCCATGCTATCCATCTGGAACAAAGGCCCTCAAGATATACAGACTTACGCAATTATTTTGATTATGCTGTGTGTGTGTCAACATGTCGAATCATGCACGAATCTGTGTTTTTTGATCATTATGGTCTGCTTGAATCAGGCAAACGCCCTCACTTGTCAGAGTTGGAGAAACAGGGCTGTGGTTGGTTTGGTGGCATTTTTTGCGAATGCTATATGTTGCTGGCAAGAGAAGCACTGGACAAACAGCTTTTGTTGTGGAATCTAGCCAGCATGAAACACATGTCCCAAAATGCCATGCTGTCTCGTGTGGATTGCTCATGGCTCACTTACATTTTGTACCTGACAAGCTCTAAGGCGAATCAGACCAAAACATCACTACTTTGTGCATATGCTTGACCACATGGTGCTGACAGCTATCAACCCACAAGCGGCTTCAAATTTCCTGGATGAAGATCACATGAAAGTCATGAGATCAGTTGGAAAGGCATGTCATCCAGCTACGGCCAAAACAAAATGGGCCAATAGGTACATAGTAAAGAAGGCTGTCACTTGGATGAGAATGCAAGACAGCAAAAAACAGTGCGCAAAAAAAAGTGCACTTCAATAGTTCAAGTGTGGTGCTTCAATGCCCACTACTGCCAAGAAATTTATCGCAGTTGTGGGCGCTGCAACGCTAGACTGGACTGCTTCTTTTGGAAAAACGAAAAAGAGCGTTTGTCAGTGCAAACACCCATGATGATGCATTGCATTTTTTTTTGGATGTGCAAATTTGTTTGTGCATGCACCTGTGATTTGAGAAGCAACATGTCCTTTCCCACAAAACAATTTTTAATAACCAACCTGCAGATTAGAGTGGTCGTTTTTCCCAACTGGTCACTTTGTTTTTGGTAATGGCGCAAATTATTTCCTTGGTTTTTGGGGGTATGCAACAAATTCTCCTAATTCTTTTATTGGGTAGAACAAATATTTTTGCCCAGTTGTCATCAGGCCTAGATGTCTCATTAATTGGCCCCTTCAAATGTATTGAAAATCTTCGGGAGAGGGTTTACATCGCATAAAAAAATATATGCACGTATAATTTTTTACATATGAACATGTGTGTGTGTGTGTGAAGCTTAGGGAGCAAAAAGATAATGCTTGTAGCCAGCATTCAAGCTTGCCCCTTGCCATGTCAAGAAGCGCAAGTGCAAAAAAACATGGACCACTGCAGGAAAAAGAGACGAGTTTGCAAACAAATAGATATTTTGCCCACCCTCCCCACCCCAAAGTTGAAAATTTCACCTTGACACCCTGTTGCACAAGAAAAATTTTGTTGTTTCTTATTCCCACCCACAAAAATGCATTCAAAAAACGCATTTTTGAGCCCCAACCTGTTGGAATGCATTTTAGCCATTGGAACGCATCTTGTTTTTTTGGACGCATTTAATGCATTGACAAATCAGTTTGGCATCTCCAGGTGGCCAACCCTGAGTGGAAGCGTGCCCGACTCGATCAGTGCACCACTGGCCTCTCCGGGCCTCAGGGCGGTTTGCACCTCAAGCCGACGCTCATCCGCACCACCGATCCAGCCATGCAGGCCCAGTTGGACCGCCAATGCCCCCGTCACCATATCCATGAAATTGTACAAGGAGGCGCTACGGCTGCTTCTGCCATGTACTCTCCGTACATGGCCCGATTGATTGCTACTGTGGTCTTGGCAAACCATAGGGGGGGGGAAAGAATCGCTGGCGATAACGAAGAAACATTAGGGGATGGACAGGGTTTTTTGCCGTCTAGAGTAGGAGTTGCTGGGAAGGAACCTGGGAGAAGCGTAGCCGAGGCGCGCTTCGCGCCTGGCGGAACTTCGAAAGGTATCCTACTCGACCCCTGGAAGCAGGACCTCCGAGGAGAACTCCCAGGTCAACATTCGCAAGGACCTTTGGGGAAGGACCTTCAGGAGGGAGCTCGGCGAACAGGCTCCACGTTCCTTGATTTCGTAGCCAGCCATGACTACTCCAAAGAGAACTTCAAGAAGGCAGCGGAATTGGGGAGGGACTTCCTGAGTGCCGCTGATGGGTGGATGGAAGCCAATCGGGCTTTGCGAAGGTTGAGCGTGGAGAGGTTCGGAGACCACTTTCAGATGCTCCATGATGGCTTCTTTGATGGGTTGGTGCACCCACAACTCTTGGAGAAAGCGAAGGACAACGCTTTGTGGGGAATCAGCGCCTGCTCCACCTGCCAGAAAGACGTCAGGGTCCGCAGTAGCCCTCATCCAAGCCTGAGGGAATACATGGACGAAGCTGCATCCCAGTTGTGGAAAGATGCGCAACGTGGCAGAGCTCTGATTGTCGAAGATGATGGAGGAGCGGACCTGGAAGGCGTCATTTCGGTCCCCATGGCGAGGGTCCCAAAGATGTTGCCGGACAGGACTTTGTCAAGCAAGGGGCGAGTCATTTGGGACGCCACCCCGGTGAACCAAACTTGTGACAAGACCAACCATCCCCCAGCATTACAGCCAAGGCATTCAGAGATGGCCCGTTCCATCCTATGGTGGAAGTACCGTTTCCCCTTTGCCCGCATCCTGCTGTCGAAGAAGGACATCTCCGACGCCTTCAAATGGGTGCCAGTGGTCAATGAGGACACGAGGCTGTTTGCAGCGGATTTACCTGGGAGCCACTTTGGCATGGAGAAGCCCGTGACGATCATCTACAATACGTTGACGTTTGGGTGGACCGGTGCGCCAGGTGAATTCATGCCCTATGCTTGGTTGGCAAAGCAAGGTCATGCCCGGTACCAGCCAGACCCGACCCTTTGGAATGATGAGGTGCCCTTCAAATCCCTCGTCCTTATGGACGACACTGTTCTTGTCGAACCGGACATCGGATTGAGGCCGTGGCTCAGCGTCAAAGCGGCAGAGCTTTGCACGACGGCAGCACTCGGTCCTCACACCATCAACCCGGAGAAGGACAAAGTCGAAGGAGCGCTGGAGGAGAGGAAGCTGATTTGGGGGCTTACCTACGACACCAGAAGGGGCACTCGGCAGCTCCCACCAGCCAAGTTGGAGAAAGCCAGCCATCTTTTGCACTTGGCAGAGTTTGACCACGGCAACAAGAAAGCGCCGCTCAAACTTGTTCAAGAACTCCGAGGGAACCAGCAGTTTTGGCTCACGATCCTACCAACCATGACCAATTTCCTCCAGGCCAGCAATGACCTCCTCGGCCCAGCTGACTCGGACGGAATGGCAGTCCCTCGTGGTGGAGACCGGCGGCAACAACTGGTGTGGGAAAGATTTTGGGAGGCCATTGAGCTGCAAAGGCTTCTCGTTGACAACCGAGAGGTTTGGGAATCGAGATTTACCCATCCCATGGTGGAAGCGCTGACTGTCCCGGAGGTGATGGCTATCGACAAGGACGCTGTGATCTGGACTTCCGGTGATGCCACCCTTGAGAGAGTTGCGGCTATTGACTGGGGAGGGAAGACGGCCTTTTCGGTGGAAGGCACTATCCTGGAGAAGATGGTCCGCAAGTTCATGAGAGAGGCTGCAGAGGACAAGGGAGAGGATCCAGCCGAGGAGGAAGAGCACAGCGGTTTCGTGATAGCTATCATGGAACTACTTGCTGTCGTCACTTTGGTGGCGATGAAAGCTACGGAGTGGGCCGGCAAACTTGTCCCGGCAAACTTGTCCTCTACGGAGGAGACAATCGCAACGTGATCTCATGCTTAGATCGTCGACAGGCCAAACACCCAGTAGCAACTTTCCTGCTCCAAGTGCTATCCGCCATTGAAGCAACTCACTCCATCCGAACTCAAGGTGCGTTTTTGCGCACGTACCACAACACTACAGCCGACGCGCTCACAAGAGAAGATGCGCGTAGGGTGATGCTGGCGTCGGGGTTGACTCCACTGGAAGGAGCCGCAGAGGCATTGCAAATCTACCTTGAGAGAGGCTGGACGCGGCGGGCCTTACTGTGGGCAGGTCAAGCTGACGCCGACAGAGGACAAGCTTTGAGGTTGCATGTCAGAACGAAGATCCCTTTCGACAATTCCCCAAGGAGTCTCAGACGAGTCCAAACCACTGCTGGATTTGAGCGTGCTGGAGATTGGGGCGAGCGTTCCCAGATACGTCCTGGAGTGTCTCATGAGAGGCGCAAAGTGCTATGGTTCGGTGGCAGGCCCGGAAGAAGTTGATGCTTGGACAGGTCGACCTCTGCGGTCGCCGAGCCTGCTTTGCTGCACGCTGTCGGTAGAAGGAGGAAGAGCCCTTGGAGACGTCCGCCGTGGCGTGCTTCACGCCCGGCCTAGTCTCGTGTGGCTCGATGCTCAGACGCAGACTGTCGCGCAGAAAGCACTGAAGCTGCTGCGGGATTGCAGCTACGAAGCCAAGGTGATACAGGTGAGCGGAAGGACGCTGAGAGATCAAATTTGGTGGAGAAGGTGGGTTGCGCTGGCTTCGATTGTGGGGAAAGTTGAACTTCCATGCGTTGATGTTGCCGAGGAGCCTTGCACGGAGATTCCTAGGCAGTTTGATGCCTTTTGGTTCAAAGAGAGCAATGAGGAAGAGGCTGTTCCCGGCCTTCTCCACCTTGATCCCAACATGCCCTACTTGGGGGCGGTTACTCCTAACCCAACCGGCTCTGTCAAGCTCTCAGGGTCCTCTGAAAGAAGGCTCGTGTGGAAGGCGAGCAAGCCCCTGCCATCCTTGCACCAAGGTTCCTGGGAAGCAGCACATCCCAACAATCTTTTGTTGCATGTGCAAGGTAAGCTTGGCCCTGTGGCGAGGCCCCTCAAGCCGCAGGAAGCAGTTTTGTTGCTTGATGGCAAACCTGGACCTCGAGAAGACGTGGAAGCCAGTCAAAAAGCTTCAGCCTTGTTGGTGGCAGCACCCAGGTCGCTGGCGCGGTTGGCAGCTCAATGGGCTGGAGACCAAGAAATGAGACTCACGACTGGAGATGACAAGGTGGGTCTGTGTCAGCTCAAGTGGGAGGAGGAGACAGAGAAGGTACTGATGCAATGGCTGGCCAATCATCCACCGCCAGACCGCGAGTATCATAGCACCTCGATGGGCCGAGTTGGGGGACGTAGAGACCGCCGAGACAAGCAACCCGGCTTCAGAGAGTCCAAAGACCTATCCAGGGTTTTGAGGCATGAAGCAGGCACTGCAGAGACCCCCATCTCTTATGAAGGATGGGTCAGGTGGGACCAACTTATGCGTCACCCGAAGATGAGGAGGCATGATGAGCGAGCTCTCCTGGACGCCATCCGCGACAACGATAAGCAAAGGTTTGTCTTGAGAGAGGATGCCGAAGGGAGGAGATGGGTAGCAGCCTGGTCAGGCCACACTATTCCAGGTTGCACTGGACCTTCTCGTGAAGTTCCTGAAAGGGATGTGCCCCACACGTTGATCCATGGCACGTATCGGAGGTGCGTGCCTCAAATCGAGGCGAAGGGCATCCTCTGCCAAAGAAGAGACATTCACTTGCAGGACCCGCAAGCTCATGCAAGAAGATGGAGGAAAGGTCTTGAGGTACGAGTCGAAATAGACACGGTGGTGGCCATGGAACAAGGCTGCCGATTCAGAGTGACCGGAAATCTCGTATGGCTTTGTTCCACCACCATCCCCCCTATCGCGATCAACACCATCCGTCCTTGGGATGACCTCCAGTTCCCAGCTCCAGCAGTTGGGGATGTAGCAGGTTCAGAAGACAAGGGCGGCATTTGGGGTCCTGACGAGGAAGAGTGGGAGCTGGAGGAAGAGGGTGCGAACCCCCCCGCACCAGTTACCGAGAGGATCGTTCAGGTCGTCAAGGACATCGCCCCGGCCGTTGAAGGATGTGGCCCTGGACAGGTGGTGGATCTAGACACCAACACCTGGGAGATTGAATTCAAGGAGCAGCCTGAGGCGAGTTTCTCGCCCGGGCATGCTGAGGAAGGGTGCGATTGGAGCGGCGACGAAGACGATCTAGAGGTGGTGGAAGCGACTCCGGCAACGTCCAAGACTGAACCCGAAGAGGATGATCCTATGGGAGTGAAATTTGAGGACGATTCCCGGCTTGGAGAGATGAAGCGTGAGCCGGTCCAAGAAGCAGCTTCTTCCTCTGGAGCGCTCAAGCATGAAGCTCCAGAAGACCCGGGGTTTGATTCCGAAAGAGCCGTGAGGAAGGTCTTGCGGTTCGGGTCAGCCCAGATCAGGATCCTTCAGGAGGTGGCCATGGCAGATGCGACCAATTGGTCTGATCTACAAAAGTGTATCAAAGAACAGGAGGATGCTGGACCGAAGGCGAAGGCGCAGCTCTTAGACCAGCTTCATGTCTTGGCCGACATCAAAGCCGAGAGCAGAGAGGGAGCGATTGCCGCTCTTGAGTCCCACAAACAGAAAGCCCTGGAGGTCAGCGAACTGGAAGCCCAGTACAAGAATGCGCTTGACGAGGAGGCAAAACGTCTTGAGAGGTTTAATCCTGTTGGGCCGCGAACTTCACAGCCCCTCATTACCACAAACCGTCTTGAAGCTGACATTGCTGCTGGGATGGGAATTTGGCAAGCGAGGCGTGATCACCGCGCCCGCGAAAGAGCTGCCAGGCATCGCCTTGCATTGCAGTCTCGAGCTGGAGCGCCTGTGGAGAGCGCAGGTACGTTGGTCGATGTGCCCACAGAGGCGCATGCAGAAGTCATAGATATGACTATGCAAGATCGGGCCAAAGCAGCGCTGGCAGAGTTCCGACAGGAGCTCCAACAAGAGGGCGAACGTCAGGATCGACAGAAGAAGGCTCGACAGAAAGATTCTCTCCGGAGAAAACAACTGAAACGGGAGAGATACCGCGATAAGAAAAGGACCAGGCGTACACATGATGACGCAGAGCGAGACAGCAACCACGCCATCGCGCACACCGCTTTACCTTGGTTTGATCCTGAGGCGCGATTCGCGCCCGGGAACATCCTTTTGGCGGTGAGCGCGCTTGGGGTCGCTTTCATGATGGTTGGTCACTTTTTCCGTGGACTCTTTCGACAACCAGTGGCCCGGAAGGACTTCTACAGAGTCGGAGGAAGGAAGAAGCGAGTGCACTTTGAAGAAGATTCCAGGAAGAAAGGCAAAGTATCGATGTCGGCTAAAAGTGTGGCGGGAGTGCCCTTCCTTGGGGGTTCCAAAACCGCTGCAGAACTACGCCCACATGGAGAACCCCTGCGTTTCGCGAAGGTGCAGAGCAAAGCCGAGTTGGAACAAGAAGGCCTTGCGCTTCTTCTGGACAGGTATTCTAAGACCACGGTCAATGTTTACAAGTCTCAGTATCATTGGTGGGAGCTTTTCTGTTGGAGAAGAGGCCTTGACCCGCTGAGATTTTCCAATGGGTACAGCAGAGAGGAAGAGCAGCATGTCCTTGACTACATCGTCCATTGCTCCACCAATGAGGAAAAGGCGCCAGGGACTATTAAGATCCGCCTGGCCGCTATCAGGAGCCACCGTAGGACACTTGGCCTCCCTGACCCATTGGCTAACATGCCGAGGGTTCCTTTAGCTGTTGCCGGAGTCAAGAGGAGATACGGCACCAAAGAGCGTAGAAGGCCAGTTACTCCTTCTATGTTGTGGTGGCTGGGGGAGCACTTGCAATTCGGCAAAACCGCGGAAGGAAGCTTGTTGTGGTCGGCACTGTGTGTCGGTTTCTTTTTTCTCCTCAGGGCTTCCGAGTACCTTGACACTGGGTATGTGGATTACGAGAGAGGATTGAGAGGATGCGATGTACGGCTACAAGAGAAAGGAGAGCCCTGCCCTTTAGGCCGCATCAGCTTCGCGGACGAGGTTGTGATTACCATCCGAGGATCAAAAACGGATGTGTATAATCGAGGAGAATCTCGAAATCACTTCTGTTCTGGGACCGAACTCTGTCCAGTCAAGACAATCCAGGGGCTTTTCAAACACTTCCCCCAGCGTTACAGTGGAGGATCAGAAGCTCTTGATTTGCTCTTCAGGACTGGAGACGGGAAGGTCGTCCCAAGGGCGGCGATCACAGCTTTGATCGAGAAAGCAGCGAAGTCCCTGGGGGTCCTTGATGGCGACTTCAGTACTCACTCGCTGCGATTCGGCGGAGCATCCGCGATATGGGCTGCCTACTCAGACACTACGCTTGTGAAGCGTTGGGGTAGGTGGTCTTCGGAGTCATTTCAAACTTACTTGTGGGACTCCCGAAAGAATTCTCGAGGAGTTTCGCAAAAAATGAGTAAGGTCGATTTGACACCAATCTGAGGAGCTGAGGCGCGTTTCGCGCCCGGCTCCAAAAGACGGGAGGGGTGAGAGCACACGAAAGTGTGCAAGGCAGAGCAAAAAGCTCTGGGCCATTTTGGCCAACCTTTCAGACGCTGCGCGCACAAGCAAAAAGAGTGTTTGTGCGAAATGGCTTTTGTGGAAGAAACTTGTACGTTCAGGTTTGTCCGTGCGTAGTGTTTTTTCACCGTGGCCACTTTGGCACGCAGCCGTTTTGGAGCAGAGCTAGTACAGAGCTTTG
>OMLO01002375.1_pt1 | contig 15152 bp, 7 predicted proteins | sample 1674811 | NCBI WGS metagenome assembly OMLO01 (sample SAMN06265003, study PRJEB25207) | coral metagenome | isolation source: Coral host | place: Mexico:La Bocana,Puerto Morelos, Mexico | collected 2008-11-13 | reverse complement strand
GCAGAATACCCTGCCACTTGAGTTAATTTATTCCTGCACATGTCTCGTTCTTTAAAAATATGTGCGCAAGTAGAATCCTGAACAATAGTGGCAGGGTATGCCTCGTTATTAAATAGATGAAGTTCACGAGTATTGCGTCTTCCAGATAATAGTTCCAAAGGTCGGTAGCCGTCTGTAGTGTCAGCTTCTTTCTCGGGTAAACTTGTATATCTGTGTCATATCTCTGGGTTTCTTTTACATGCCTTGGCAGACTTTTGTAAAATATGTCGTCATTTCTCCATATCAAACAGTCAGTCATAGCAGAGTTAGTAGAGGAGGACTGGTAAGGAGACCCGGCAAACTTCAAAGGGGCATGTTTTGCTCTGTCACGTGACTCTGACCGTGCACACAACATTCCAGACGATCGACGATCGAAGTGTAAACAGACGCGATACTATATATTTTAGCTTGTTTTTATTATTTAAAACTAATTTTTATCGATTGATGAGCCGCTCAGTGATTACTAACCTCTACTAACTCTGGTCACTGTAAGCATATGTTATTTTCAAATTGATCCTAACAAACGTCTCTTCAAATTGGAATGAAACGATTGGATTAGTAAAAAATTGGATTGCCTTTGCCCATACACCATCTGAGAAAACCTTTGTATATACCGTTTACTTGCTTAGATATGATCAACAAAAACCTATCGTTACAACAAATAATATCGTTCGCAAGAGGGTATTGCCTTGATCATGTAACATCAATAGCCTGCGTAGCTGGCGGGAGTGGGTGCGTCACCTTCGTCTTCTAGCAGCATCTTGCAGCATTTAAAGGTCTTGCATCTGCGATTTCGCGTTTGTTTCGTCGCCTTTGAGCTTCGCCATCTTCTAGTAGCATCTTGCAGCATTTGAAGGTCAATAAAAGGCTTCAAACGTAATTTCTCAGCAGTTGTATACGCAATCTTTGTATTCAATACACATCCAATAAACCGGATATCAAAAGCGGGGGCAGCTATAGTGAACACTATTTCTAGTCTAATAATTATATACGTATCCATTCACATTATAAGACTAAAATTCCTACACGTTCTTACTTTGCCTTTGAATCGAGGTGGCATTGAAGTCTAATTGTTTATAAAAACGTCATTTCTAACTTTGGCATAGAACTGTTTGAGGATAATTCAGGGAGCCAAATATCTATGTATCGATTGTGTCCAGTGTGAATTACAGAAATTAAACTAAGAGCAGAGCTGCAATGTTGTAGATCGCGGAGAAGATAAACGTTAGGTCGGAAGGGTGGAAAAATGTTAAACCCTGTTTAAAGAAAGAGACGGTCCCGTCTTCACTTCCCTTCCCTTCCCTCCTATCCAGTTTTGGAAAACACCGATCAGAATCTGCCATTGTGGTTCGTGTCTTTCTTGTGTTTTCATACCAGCAGAACATTTATCCTTAATCCTTCAATGTTTTTGTCCGGTCACCTTTCATTTTTCCTTACACATGCCCGGCATATCTTAAGAAATAACTTTACTTCTTTATCCACGAAGATGTGAAGTATATGGGCTGAAAAAAGCCGGAAATCGTCGAAGGACAACCTCAAAATGTTTGTTGAAGAGGTGTTAAAATAAGTTGTAGGTCCGACCTGATTGTCGTTTTTTGTTTCAAGATTTTTTACAATTCTAATTTTAATCTTAGTTTAGGGTCGAGTATAAACAAACCACCTAGTAAACAGAAACAATTTGCAACGCCTAATAAAGTAGATTTCATCCACGAAGCCAGGAAAATGTGATGGAACCCAGGCACAACTACTTGCATGTAGTTTCCGATTGCGGTAAAACTGGTTCAATCGTAGAGTTTTCCTGCTATATCTTTCCTGTTACTGAGAACAAACGTGGACATATGAATAATTTAAAATCTGCAAAGGACAATTTTTCAAATAAAATCTGACTTTTTTGGTGTGGAAATAGACCAATTTCGATATATTAAAAATCAGCCCAAGACAACAGACCTCAGCACGAGACTCTGGGGAATAAACCCACAAACTCTGTAGTTATTCCCCAGAGCCTCGCGCTGAGGTCTATTTAACAATTAGCGAGTTAGGGTTAGGGTTAGGGCGAGGGCGAGAGGTCTAATTGTTTTAGTATAACCAAACTAGTCGGACAGAAAAGACAATATAATAAAGTTAGCAAATGCAAGTTGAAGAAAGATTAATTATTAATTTGGGAATAAAACGAAAGAATTTCGCTACTCAATGACTATTGGTAATAGTCCACTAGGGGCGTAGCCAATCAAAATGCAGGATTTTCATTAGACCACTAGTTGGGTGATACTAATATCTTTTAGTAGTATCTAGTATCTTTTTTGTCGACAGAGCTCGGCGCCTATGAAGTAAAAAGCTTATGTACTGTTTTTAAAGCATTTTACATTTGAGTGCAGTTGTCGATTTCTTTTTTTTATATATATCTTGCAGATGGTAAAGTTCTTTTGAGGCTCCATGTCAGAATCAAAGACAAGCAAAGAACCAAGATCATCGGCCATGCAAAACTGAACTTTGTAGCAGAGGTAGAAAATGAAGTTCGCTAATTTTCTTTTCAAGCGAGATTATACGTAACCACTTGCAGCAACAATTGTCTAGGTCATTTCCAAAACATTTCTCGCTCATTTTAGACCAGTAACAGTCAGAATAAAGAAATCAGTAACTAGCTTTTACATCAAGATAACTTAGACAACAATCGCAGGTAAAAATTCTTCTGTTTGATTTTGTTTTCTTAAACAAGCTGACATAAAAAAGACTTAATGAACTGCTTCGAAAGTATTACAAATAAAGCGCGTTCCTTTGACTTTTGGAAAGCCACCAGCCGATTCTACCTGACACAGCTTCGCGTCAAGGATTTTCAAGTTGTTTGTTAAATTAAAATGTCAGCAAAGTTTATGATCTTAACATGTCTCTGAGTTTTTTTTTTTTTTCTATCCCAAAATACGTATGCGCCATTTTTGATATATTAGCTATAGTTCCTGTAAGTAACATATGTTTAAAAAATTCATTTTTCCCGCCAAAAGACTTAGAAAAAATACAGGCGCCCAAAATACGCATGCGCCGTTTTTTTAAAATTTTTTTCAAGGTATTATATTTAGCCAATCTTGTATATAATTTTAGATTATTTTGTCAATAAAATTGAATTCAGTTGTTTCTTGTCTTTTTTGTTGCAATTAAAGATAAAGTCATTAAACACAACAAGTTATAAAGCTTTCATTGTCTTCTTTATTATCTCTTAATACAAATTCAATAAACAAAAACAAACATTAAGTGCTTTTTGTCTTACAGATAACTTTAATTAGTTAATAGATATTTACTTAAATCAGTTAAAAAGGTGTCAAGAAAAATGTGCCCTCTATATACTAAGACTTTTGGCGGGAAAATTTGGAAACATTTGCACAGCGTTTCCCCTGGCAACTTTATCGAGAAAAAATTCAAAATGGCTTCCCTTGAAATTTCCCGCCAAAAGATGTAAATACCACCTTATTCATAATTTAGGCACAAAAACGTATTCATTTTAGCTCTTTCGAAAAAATCTACCAAAATATCCCAAACGGCTTAGGTTTTAAACTGTTGTACGAGAAGATGTTAACATGTGCTATATAAATATAAAAAAAAAAACATGGTAAAGTATTCGCTTTACCATGCTGCCTCACAAGATATTTTCAGCTGCCACTTCTCGTTTGTAACACATTAAATTTACCTCTAAAACGAAACGTAATGGAAAACTACATCAAGTAATTGGCCTACACTGGAACAGTTAGATTGTTGTATAAATCAATTATAATTTCGTTTCCTAATCTTCGTGAACTATAGCGGCGACGACAACGGAGAGGTCAGAAACATGACAATTGAATTGCTATGCTCCGTGTTTGTAAAATTTTGCGACAAACTTCTCAGTTTAATCGGTTTAATTTCTGAATCCACTGAACTTTTAAATTAACTCGAACTTATTCACTTCTTTTTTATCTTACTGTTAATAAGCTATGGCGACACGACAATATCATAAGCAAATTCATAATTGCCCCGATGCAATAACTTTGTTCTGTATTTCTAAAATCTTGCGATAATATTCGTTGAGTTGAATTAGTTTTATTTCAACTAACTTTGAAATCAGCTCGAAGTTATTCATTTGAGTTTCGAAACATTTTGTGTTACATCGAGAAGCGGCAGGAGAACGTCTTTTCTACTGAATAAACCCAATGCCTGGTCCAAGTTCGGTATTTTTGGCTTAGCCCACCCTTAACACGACCTATCGCTTGTCAATACACACAGGTTGCAATGAACGTTATACAGACGAAATTATGACAACGAAACTATTTTTTCGAAACATCTTTCGGCATTATATTCTCTCTTTTTAACTTTGCTCTTTATTTGTATAAAAATTTGCGCATAACACGAGTGGCCATTTCAAAACATTCAACACTTTTTAGAATTACTCAGTTACAATAACTGTTTAAATCGGTTCACAATTGCAATAAATACTTAAATCCACAATGTTGTTTAGATAACAAAACCTTATATCAATTACCAAGCCAAGAAAATACAACTCCGAATGATTTGTTGAGATTTTTTTAGTGTTCAAATGGTTAATGTCAGCAGTAGAAAACGATCATGTTTGTTTTTAATCGTTTTTGACATCTAGGTTTGACAATTAATAAATTTTGTTGCATATATTCCGTAGAATTAAATGTGTCTTGGTCCACAAGTTAAGGGAAACTGGATAATGATTTTACAAACCCAGACAAGAAAATATAATTAATCACAAATAATTTGTTTGGATCGAATTTGGCGGCAATATTCCGATACTATCTTTGAATATTTGGAAAGGAAACCTTCCTTCTGACTTAACCTTTGACAAATTTATTTCTTCGATATTAATATTAGCATAGAACTTCAAACAATTCGATTCTGCTAAACTCCAATTCAGTAGTTTTTCGATCATTTGATTGATTTTGCCCGACAGACTCTCGTAGGTTGTTATCAAATTTGGGTTGATGGGTTTTCTGAAGTCAAACGGAAAAATACTTGATTATGTCGTCTGTATAAATGAAATTCCTGCATATATCTATGCTGCATGCTTGTTAATTAATATCCTTGTAACCAGGTAACAGGGTTTTATCTACAAGTTTACTGACAGCAAGAGAACAATTAAGCTAGATTCATTGCTTCGTAACGTTTTCAAAAAAATAGATACATCCTATACCAATTGCAGTATTAACTGTTTAAAGTACTTTACATTATACACTTAAGACCTAGTATTTTCTTGTCAAAAGAACTTCAGCAGCTGGAACAAAGTTGTTAACATTTGGTAAGGTGGCACTGTGGAGTTCACCCTCTGCGTCAATATAATTTTGTAATTTTCGAGTATAGGCCAAAACAGTTCTTTTGCTCGAAGGCTTTTACGTGGAAAAGCAATTCTACGCTCTTTTAATTAAATAAGAAATACAAACAAACAAAAAACGAAAATCTCAAATAATTGTGTTGCTTGAATTGTTTTTTCTCATAATTAAATTTAAGAGGTAAGCAGGAAAACAGAAACTAAAGAAAACAATTTTGCCTTCCAAGACAATGATACATTGGTGCGTTGTTTGAAAAAAAAAACACATCTCAAAAATGTTTTTGTTCAAGTTGCTTTTTTCTCTTTGTTAAATTTAAACACCAGCAAACAGACATTCAGGAAACAATTTTGTCTTCCAGAACAATGATACATTGGTGCATTGTTTGACAACAAAAAAAAATTCAAAAAATTGTTGTTTAAGTTGTTTGGAATCCTCACTTTTCTTACAGTGCCACCTTAAAATACAACAACAAGAGACATCAACTGAAGTCGCAATTTATGGTACTGATGGTTGAAACATTTTCGTTTACAGACTGAGCAATCCTCAACAGAAATTACAAAACTCGTCTTTTCTTTCAATAACCCACCGATTGAATCAAAGCGATCCAACGATCTTTGACCATTTTTCTCCGAAAAAACAAACTTCACATAATAACTGAAATATGAAATATATGATCGACTGCTCTACGCAAGCATCTGTTGAGATGTCTGCAAAACAATCAGTACCATTTGAAAATTACTTCTAGAAATGATGGCTGAGATTTAACTTCTAAAAAGCACTTAACGCCAATTTCAGTTCGACTTTTTGTATTCATCAATGTCATGGTGCGTTCAAGACAATAAATGAGATCTGATCAAGACCTAAGATAAAATGATTTTGCTTTGAACTTTCGAGATCTTATCAGCCACCATTTTTACTTGAACTATTTAACAACATCAAAGTTCTTATCTTTGTAGTTTGTCTTCCCTGTTCAGCTCGATTCCAGTTTTTCCTTTTCACTTTTCTCTTCTACTCACAAGTCCTTCTGAAAATAAAAATACGCGAATACAAATTTTTAAACAGAGTCACCTCGATTGTGGTCCTTACAATCCTGATTGAGTGACATATGTAGGCATGTTTAAGCTCTTGGAACGGCAAGGCAACAGTTCTAAAATGAAACTTCCAAGGCTCTTAATTAGCACCGCAGCAGACTTTCTAACTGACATTTGCAACGCTCTTCCAAAACGACATGTAAAATGAAAAGCTCCGCGCATTCCTTGAAGTTAGTTAAGGCAACGCACAACACAAACCTAAGCACGTGTTCGATGAATTGCCGGGCTTCGAACTCTTGTAGCTCTTCGAACAAATGTAGGCAATAACTTCCAAACGAAACGCTCACCTTTGCTTGTACAGCCAGAACTTCAGATCTGCATTAAGGCCCTCTTCGTACTATCATCCTTTTCCTTCTGAGTTGCAGAAACTTACACTCACACCGACGACACGTCTTCGCACAGCCACGAACTGAAGCACGTAAGTGCTACAATTTTTCTTGAATATGGATTAGAGATTCAAGCCAATCGTAGACGAATACGACACAAATTTTTGCACATATCTTTTTTTTACACCCTTTTTCAGTGAGCGAATCACAATTGACGATAAAAGAATATCATAACACATAGTTGTCACGTTTGTTTAAGTGAGTTGTAAGTGTTAGGAATTCCTGCATGGAAGTAGACAAGTTGAAGATGGAAATGTAGTGCGCTTTCTGTTCAAAACAAACTTCTGAAAATTTAAAATGGCGACAAATGATATGTACATTTTCAGGGAAAGTTTCCAGAAAATCTGAAAATCGTTGAATTTCCGAAAAGTGAAACATTCATAAATTCAACTGAAGTTCCGGGAGGAAAATCAAATGAAATAGAAATTCTCGGTAAGAAATTTATGAAAATTTCAGTATACCTATCAAAGTTCTCCTCTTTTCCTCTTCCCTTTTTTTCTGAATATTCTGGAAGAGGAATTGTTCCAATTGTCACTGGAAAGCTTTGGAAATTCAAACCAAAATTTACCCCGAATGAAAAGCGTTCGTGATTTTATTAAAATATTCCAGTAAGATTGGAAAAGAGAAATTTTCCTTCCAAGAATTATGAATCAGGATTTCCCTCTTATCACGTTGCGCGGCATTACTTTCTTCCTTCCTTAAAGGTTACAAATTTTTATGAAGCAATTTTATGAAAAACAAAAATAAACCACGGGCGATGCAGAAATTCCCATAAATGAAATGATGGCAAAAAGCTACATTTTAATTCACTTATTTCTACTGATCTTGTTTTTTAACTCTCGTACGTCCTATCTACCCCCCTTGGCAAGGGATCCCTCTTTTTAGAGCTTCACAGCTGCACAATGAACTTAAGGTCATTCCACTGAAATAGAACCTGCACTAAGATTTTTGTCAAACTTTGCCTATTGTTGTATTTGCAATAAGAATGAAGGGTCCCCATGTTCGTTTAGCAGCAACATCACCTTGTTTGTACCCAATAAATCCTTATAATAGCATGATTGTAGTCACGATTGCTTGCTTAATTCACGTTTCTCAAGATTGTTTCTTGTTCTACACTGAGAATTGGGCCATATTCATTTTACATAGAGAAATTTATTACTCAATTCAAAACAACAGAAAAAAATTATAGGTCACCGCAGTCGTTTTACTAAGAAATGACGATTTATCTCTATGGAGAGGTCCAGCGGTGAAAAAAGCCACCATTTTCTAATGCGCGCGCTAATCACGTGTGAGATTATGCGTAGTGGGGATGCGCAGTGCAATACTGGAGAATGACCTTAACCGCTCGCGCAACATTTGAAATTTCGTCATGCATGACGAATATCACGACTATGACGTTTACTGACGTAACAAATGACTGCTTTAAACTGCCGTACTGTCTTGAGCTTCTGCGAGTTCGGCAGAAAGATGCTTTTTTAAAGTTACATTTTGGTGTGGTTATACAACAAATTCACTAAAGCATGAAAAACAAAATTTTCCTTGCGGAGTAAATGGGTATAACTCACATGTATAAAGCGAAAGCCCAAAAAGGTAAGGGATTTTTTTCGATTTTTGATTTACAATAACGAGCGCTAAGGGGCGCATCTTTGTAAAAGATTAATTGGCAAATGATTAACACGCATAGCACATTGATAAGATGAATTTTACATGAAAGGAAAACAAGAAATGGCAAAGCGTTAAGCTTTTGTCGCTCTGTTTTCCTTATGTAAAATTCTATTCTCGTGTTTTCCCTGGTTTGTTGTTTGACTAATAGTCGTATAACGAACAAAGGATATCAGACCAAAATAATGCTTGGCGGAATGAGATATCTGAAGCAAATCAAGGAAATACAGGCGGACATATGGGGAATGTACAGAAACGTTATCGGGGATCCCGCAGGGAACTCGTGGTGAAACTCAGGGGCTCCGCATCGCGGAACGCGCGAGGAGCAAAGGGCGCGAAACTCACCGGAAACGCATAGGAACACACGGCCAATGCTAAGGAAAGATAACAGGGAATTCACTGTGAACCGATGATAAAACTTGAACGCGGGAGTTCCGTTTAAAGGTAGACACATGAAATCCATAGAGAACACACGAGAAAAGTAAGGGAACACAAGGCCAGTTTAGCAAAGATTCGAGGGAAAATGATGAAGCGCATATAGGTTCCGTATAGTAAACCGCAACGGGAGCACAAGACGGATCTCACGGCAAACGAAACGGGGCACATGCCCGGATAATGTAAATGAAAGATAACCTACCGGAAAGTAATGACATTCCGGGGTTATGTACAGTAGAATGCACGGTTAAAGGATGTCGGAACTCACGCGAAAAGCGGGCAACTCACGGGATACACAAGGAGAAACGAGGGTGCTCCTCATAATGGGACGCCAAGAGAACGGGACACAACTCACGGAAAAGTAAAGGAAACACACAGCAAATTTTAAGACGAAGGGGAAGACAAGGCGGCTATATATATTGTAAAGGAAAAGATACAGGAACCCACAGGGAACTCATGGTGATACGCACGGGTTCCGTACAGTCGAGCACAAGCGGAACACAGGGGAAAACTCACAGGTAATGTAAGGGAAAAGACGGCGAATGTAAGAACAAATGGTAAAATGAAATGATCAGTTCTGCATAGCGAAAACGGAAGGAAACACAGCTTGAAAGAAAGGGAAAACATGGGAAGCGCACCTACAAACATACAAAGAACCCGGTGCGGTATATTGTATGTTCAAATGCATGGGTCATAAAACAACTATGGTTTTAAAATATATACAAGTTTATTACAAGCCGATCATTCTAAGGACATCAGCTTTACACACTTTTTGGACAAAGTTTTATATACACATGTACAACTGAAGCTGGTTCTTAACTAGATATTATCTTCAAATCCCATATATAAGGATTCAAAAGGGCGGCGTGTGTCCATAATTAAGTTTACAATAACCATTACAAGAATGCGTTGTGTCAACTAGACCATTATGAAGCGCCTTAAAAGCATTCTTTGATATAAAAAAGGGCTTGTCAGAGGGGATCACTCCATTGAAATAACCCGTGTTTAGCCTCCGGATTTGGAGAGTTAAACTAGAGTATAATCAACGTTTTTATATATTTAAAGCACTTTCAACTCTTTTCAGGAAAAATCCTTGCTTAGGCCTACATTTCTTCGACGAAATAAATATACTTTCTGACCCAAGTCTTTCAAAAGCACGAAATTCAACTAGCTATTGACAGTGTCCGTCTCTTCTGCAACGAAACCCAAGACTTGCGCCGCAAAGTTGTCAGCGGTAATGTTCTCTGGAAGATGCTCTTTAAGTAGCTCATTTGCATTGGAGGCGTCATAAGTCCCAGTCTCTGCGCTGCCACCTAATTCTCCTAGACCCAGTAATGTGGACATGTACTCGGCCAGCTCGCCCTCAGTCATGTGTTCACCTGTTGAAGAGAATGCTCTGAAATTTACAAGGCTACACAGGATAACGAAGAGTTGTAGGCGTGCGAAGAGAAGGAGGGGGGGGGGGAGGAAGTTGGGGGATTAGCGTCTAGTGGGGTTTTTAAACAAGCAGTTTCTGGAAATCAGCAAGATATTATTCATGTTATAATATCTTTTATCAAAGTAGACAAGTGATTAGTGTCTTGATTTTACCTTTGTTCTGAAGTAGTGCCAATAGTCTGTCACGATCAATGGCAAATCCCTCGTCACCAGGCGTACCGAGCTTGGTGAATCCTTCATATAAGTCGAACGGAGACAACCCAAAAGCAGGACGATGATTGACATACACTGTCAAACAACCACAGAGTAAAAATAAGTCTGCTGCAGTGATTAGTCCCTAATTTCTCTCTACTGCTAGAGTAGTAGCGTACAGGAAAAGGTTTTAAGGCGACCCTTTTCCAGCTTTCAATACTCAAATTCGCATCAGCTGTCTTCTAAAATCGCCACCTACTTTTTCCGGCCTAAGATGGTCTGAGCAAATCGCGCTTTATCCAATGAAATGATATTTTTGCTTCTTTTCTTTGAAGATGACTCGGATTCACAAAAAGAGAGATAAATTCGTTTCCTAAGTTATGCCTTCGTGGATTCCTAAAAAACAAACCTAGAGACTGGAACACAAACCCACATCCAATTTAGATTAAAATGGCCAAATCTACGTATGCAGAACCATTTTCAAAATACTATATATATCGCCTGGGGAGGCACAACCCAGTATGACTTACAAGCTTCTATAAAGGAGTACCGCCGGTCATACAATACTAAACAAAGTATTCGTCTTTTTATTATCTTCTACTTTTGTGATCAAAAGTGGGTTTTCAAGTGTTTTCTACTGACTGTCGCAAGAGCAAAACTGAAGTACACAAATGAGTGATCTGACCAATCATAATAAACATAACAATCAAATGAACCAATCAGAACTTGAAGAATGCATACAGCGGCTGCCAAGCGCGGGAAAATATGCGATAGCGGTAAGAATAGTTTGCCTGTGCATCTGATTAGCTGAAATGATCTTCCTCCTTTGATAAGCCTGCTATAGCACTTGCGCGCACAACCTTCTTAATTCATAACCAAGGAGAAGTCAGGGAAGATTTTTGTCAAAACATAAAAAGCTGCCTGAAAACCTCTTGTTTTTGACAGGAGGAGTTCTTCGTGTCAAAAAACGACGGAATGACCAATAAAGCGGAAATAAAATTAACAAAGTTCAAAATACTTACACTTTATAAATTCACCCAAATCGATCTCCTTAACGTACTTTCCAGTTGCAACATAATCACTAAATTTCAACTCGTTGATCATGTCGTCAACCTGACACAAACAAAAAAACAAGATGTCCTGAGTAACCACAGCCAGCAATAAGAACAATAAAGAGCCGTCTCTCACTGGCCTTACCTCCTGTTCCGTGGGGTAAAATCCCAGGGCTCTCATGATATACGGCACCTGAGCTAAGGGAACTTTAGTTGCTACTTGTCTTGTTTCTGTGGTGTCAACACCTTGACTGAAATAAAATACAAATCCTTCTGAAAAATGACCGACAGTGTTACGTCTTCGGTGGGAATTAGTTTCCAATTTCTCTGACATTTGCCCCGCAAAGACCCACAGTGATTCTCGCGTGGGCGTTTCGGCAAAGACGTTGCATAGCAACATGATGTCATCTGGTGACGATAATATGACGTCAACAACAGTGCCAGTGCTCGTTCCAGTTCGTCAAGGATCTGAAAATCTTCCGGGCTTTTGCACAACCGGCTTTCTTTCACCCACTTATTGGGTCCATGCATCGATTGAAAGGACTTTATAGGAAACAAAGATTTCGACATGACTGACTAAAGGGAAAAAAACTCCAACCTTCTAATCTGCGCGTAATAGAAATAGTCCTCGAGCTCTGCAAACAGTTCACCATTCCGACCGCCTTCTAACAAACCGTAGAATGGAACCAGGCCCTCTCCACCAAGTGCAGCCGCTGCTTCTAAGGCGCTAAAAAGAATGAAACGGAAAATTAGGTAGAGGTCTCTCTATGGAAAATCAAGAGACATTCTAACAGTTAGCAAGTATCTCATGGAAAAACCAACGGGAATTAGCTATGCAACTCTAACAAGGCATGGGCTCTGTCTGGGTCCTTTTGGACAGAAGTGTTTGTTGCCAGGCGAGGAGATTTTGCTAAGCACCACAGATAGCATTTGAGGTAGAAGATCAGGCCTAAACAAAAAGATGGGTCTAATGTTGACAGCAGTGGAGGCCACTGAAAACACAAACATTTCCTGCTTTTTACGGGTTTGTTGAACTCTTTATTACAAAGCAAAACAGACACTTACTCCAGGTTAATTTCCCACATCAGTACACTAGAGTCTTCTCCACCGGCCGTGAACACATACTTGCCATCATAAGAACAAACCAAGTTAGACACCTTGGAAAACAACAACAAAGGATATATTTAAAATGACGTGAGTTCGACAGTGGACGCCTTCATGTTTGTCCAAGGGAATACCTTCGAAAAAGCCTTGTTTACAAAATTAATCTGGCAAGAATGCGCTTAACAGGAAAATTCTAACGCATGCTTTTGGCCTGTTTTTGTTCAACAGGCTTATCTTCAGGGTAGGGAATTACTATCGGTGTTGGGAAGAAGCTTAGTACCAGAAGAAAGTTTGTGTTTCAGTCTAGGTTGTCACTATAACCGAAAGAGATAGAAAAGGGTAAATCATACAAGAACAATGGACAGTAATACTATCCAAAGAAAATGATGTAACACACAAAATAATCTCTGCAGTAAAAGGCCGACAATCTTAAGGAATCACATCAGTCGCAAGAAGAAACCTGTTTTTGCGTTTGACATTTGATGACAGTCCTATTTTCTGATAACCGTAATGCCCCACCCCCCTTCCCACTACAACTAAACACAGTATATTACCCTGGTTCGTAAACGTTCTTTGGCTATCTTCCCTTATCTGCCAATTTGCAAAGGCGTATTTGCGTTGCACATAGACATGACAGCACATTTGCGTTACATGGAGACGTAATAGGCGTATTTGCGTTACACTGAGACGTAACAGGCGTACTTGCGTTACATATGTACGTGATAGGCGTATTTGCGTTACATATATACGTAATAGGCGCATTTGCATTACATATAGACGTGACAGGCGTATTTGCGTTAGATATAGACGTGATAGGCGCATTTGCGTTACATATCGAAGTGGCAGGCGTATCTGCGTTACATATAAACGTAATAGGCGTATCTGCGTCACATATAGACGTAATAGGTGTATTTGCGTTACATATAAACGTGATAGGCTTATTTGCGTTACACACAGACGTGTCAGGCATATTTGCGTTACATATAGAAGTGACTAGTAGGAGAGACAGATACTTACTCCTTCTGGATGTGCTATCAAGGCCATAGTCTTATGTGGATTGCCATCTAACGGCAGACATTGGAGTCCAACCTGATGACGTGCAATATACAATAAATCGACTAAGTTAGTTCAGAGGGCCAATAATTAAAATCAACAAATCAGATTGATTCATTGCCGCCCCAAGAGTCTCTCAGTATTGCTGTCCCGAATGCCGGGCCCAAATGATACTGCACGATCACTCTTCTTCGTTTTCTTTTCATTCCTACTCTTTTTCTCTTCTGGTTTGTTTAACATCAGACGTGAGTATACACCTAGTCGGTTCCCAACCAGTCCGTGATTGTGACATTTTTTTCTAAACATGTTCCGTCGTTTGACAAATGTTTTATTAAACAAGGCTTGCTCGGGACCTTATTGGGCGAATATCGGCCCTTGGTATTTTTAAAATTTTACATTTGGCCGGTTCACGGCTTTGATCTAAAAAAGTTGAAAGTAATTCAAGATGATTTTTGATTTTACGATTTCTTACCTTGTCCGCAGTGATGTAAGCCAAATACCGTGTAAATCTCTCTTCATAAGGTGGTAACACAATCAGCCTGACAAAAAAAAATAAAGGCGTCAAGTTATAGCAGAAGCCCATGGGCTCCCTGTTAATATAGGGGGATCCTTGCTGACGTTATTGTTTACATTTTGGCTCATTTGCATATGGCTTTGCGCACAGAAGGAAACATGTTAGATATTAATTAATCGGGCTACCTGAAAGGTAGGCCGAGTTTAGGTTTGGGTTTTTTTATCTATCTATCTATAGTTATGTCACGATTATATATGCTGATGTAATGCATGCAATCGAGACTTGCACGAAAATGACGCGACGCACGACTTGACCAAGCAATGTCGCCTTTGTGGACAATTCCTCACTTCATGTTACCCTGGTTCCAGAGGCGATTTATGGAGGGAGCGAGGTGCGAAGCGAGGGAGAGGAAAAATCGCCTCTGGTAGAATCCGTTGGAAATTGCTATTTGCTGCGGTTCGCAGAATAGCAGCAAATTTACGTTCGCCGGAGATTTGACGGTTGTCACGTCAACATCAGAATGGGGAGCATGTGTCGGCGGGATTTTAGTTGGGGAATCATTCTAGACTGGCGCTGCTACCAACCTGTGTTAATTTTATTCTATAAGTATACTGTGTACATATCATTACAGATAGCTTATCTAAATAGTGTATTGGTGTAGCTTACAACCTCTTTCCCTCGAGGTTTCTATGTGCCTGGCTCTGCATTCGAGAGGGGTCAGGTTTCCTCCTAAAGAAAAGGACGTTTTTCCTGACGGGCAGGAGGCACACTAGCCTCCCACGCAGACACTCTTAGGGGTTCGTCACGCGTTCCTGCCCCACGAACGTCTGCTTCAACCCGTAGCCACTTCCGTTCGCCTTTGTTTCGAG
>OMLO01002374.1_pt1 | contig 15153 bp, 16 predicted proteins | sample 1674811 | NCBI WGS metagenome assembly OMLO01 (sample SAMN06265003, study PRJEB25207) | coral metagenome | isolation source: Coral host | place: Mexico:La Bocana,Puerto Morelos, Mexico | collected 2008-11-13 | reverse complement strand
CCTTGGAGTACCATCCAACCTCAACTTTGTTCCTTTGGGCCTCTTCCTGGGTGATGGTCTTCTCGCGGAATTGAATGAATTTCTCCTCGCAAGGATATGCAAGCTACAGGATATACACGATATATTATTCACTTGGGTTTCTTGGCTTGAGAGTTGTTTTCTCATACATTCAATTTCGGATTAACTTGTTTATACCCCAATCACTCCTTGTCAAAACCACAAGATTGATACTCCATTGCCATCTCCAAGTGATCCCTGGTTTTCCATTCTTTATGGAGCCATTCTGGAACCTGTAACCTTTGTTCCTCTCCATGCTTTGCTTTGTCCTCACAAAGACGCCTAAGTTTGGCCTTTAGTGCATTCTTCTCATGCGTTTCCTTAGCTAAGTCCCAAGAAGATGTGTCAAGTGAAGTGAGGATGTCGAACAAATTTTATGAATGAGATTAATACACACATTTCCACAAACCTGTTTCGATCCAGATTTGTTTTTTTACCGATTCAAAAAATCACCTTTATTTTTGCGGTTGTATTTTATATCGATCTCTAAAATATATGCGAGTCCAAGATTCCAAAACAGTTTTGGCGTCTTTCTTGGGTGGTGATGCCGTCTCTGAATCTTTGGTAGGGCTTGGTTTTGAATCACCATCCCCATGTTTCCGTTTGGGATCTTCAACTTGTGGTTTAGTGTTCCTGGGGGTTTCAACTGAAGGATTCTTGTCACCAGCACCCCCCAAGATTTGCATAGCTATCTCCGCAGATATCAAGCCTTTCTTGAACATCTCAACCACGTTCAACATTGCCTGGGCTGACACTTGCTGAATGAAAAAGATGGCCATCAATGATGTTTTCAAGTCACTGATTCAATCAGATCGACTTTAAACTTTAAAAGTATACCGTTTCTTATCAATTCAAATGTATATTCGCAGTACATACCATGTGATATTCAAGACAAATGACTGAGGATCCAGAAGCATAAGAGGATGGCAAAGATGAAGCTGCAGATACACCCCCCGGTGAAGTTGGTGCAGGCTTCTCGGATTCCGTTGGAGGTTCTGGGGACTCAAGCTCTTTAGAATCTTTAGGAGGAGGTTGGAAACCACTGATATCCCCTGGAACAGTATCCTGTAGCCTCCACTGGGATTCAACTGCAGAGAGGTCGGTGACCGGAACAGGAGGAGACTTGCTTTGCGGAGTAGCCTCAGATCGTGCATCACAGATCGAGATATATAATATATATTGAAAAATATTTTAATATATATTCCTGACTGTGTCTAGGTCGAATTCAAAGTTAACATGCAAAGCAACAAACAACAGGTCAGTCCAAGGGGTCTCAAATCCCATTGATGTTTCATTTTCAATTATAGTTCCCACCGGCAATAGTTGACAAGTGCATGCAGCTTAGGGACAACCTTTTTCTTCCCGTCCAATTCATCCATTGCCGTGTCCTGCGATAATGTGTCAAACTAAAAGTTGACCCATTTGTAAAGGTTGTATGCCTGTTGGAGCTACAAAATAAGAAGAACCAACCTTTGAATAAGAATAATTGCAGTTGATCTTTTTGTACCATGAATGCATTGATTTTTTGAAAAAAACGGGGAAGCCTGAATCAACTAGAATGAGTGTTTTTTTTGAAAACGAACTACAAATTATTGATCTACATATGATTTATCATTTATTTCCTCCAATTATGATTGATAGATGGATTGGTTCAATAAGGTCTATCTTCTATATTTACCAAGACTTTCAGATTGTCACCACCTCCCCTGACAATTCCTTGGACTGCTGGGCTTCCACGTCGGCGATGAACTTCTCCAAATTCTGCAGATAAGCGGTTGGATATACCCAAAATGGTTTTTGAATATTTAAAAATCAAAATCATATATATCACAAAGATTTTTATCATAATACACTCTGATATGATGTTCATCCATATTCCCTCTTAGATTATAAGTCCGTTATGCGGTACTTTCTTGGTTTATGATGTTATCACGCGTGAATCTTTTTCGTGGCCCAGGAAAAAAGGGTGAAAGAACTGGCAGTACCCAGCCTCCAGCTCAGTCAGACTGTCAGGAAGCTCAGCTGCACTATCCCCCAAGATCTGGCTAAGTCCTTCATACATCTCGTGCGTGCTCCACTGACGGGAAAGCAATGAACGAGAGGTGTCGGCCCTTTGGAATGCCATACCTACTTACTTCAAATCTAAACACCTTGGGGCCACCAAATGCTACATGGACAAAATATATTCTAAAGTAAGATGATATTGCAATTATATTGGAATGTCCGCTGCAGCAATTTAAATCAGTCATGCACAATCTCAGTTCAAGTTCTGTTAGTGGGAAATGTGCTCGCATGTTCACATGCACAAGGTCAAAAGAAAAAAGGTCACCCAGAAGCGTTCAAATCCATTCTTCTTTTTGAAGGTTTGTTCAAAGACTCGTCTTTTTGCTACCTTGAATTGGCAAAAAGTGGGTTGAAATCGGTAAAGACCAGCCAAAACCCAACATAATTCATGTTAATTTGAGGTCAAGAAAAACCTGCTTTTTTCCATATTACCCATAAAATTTTACGGGTGGATTACGGAAAATTATGGGTAGATTACGGCTAAATTACGGGTGGAAAAATTACGGGTGGATTACGGGTGGATAACCCGTTTTTTTTCCAGAATAACCTGAAAATATTTCGCAAAAAGCAGGTTTTCTCAGAATACCTGGTAATTTCCCAAGATTGCTGAAAAACACTAAGTAATGTTTGAAAGGATCTATGTTAAGCACTGCTGAACCATCAAAAACTCTAAATGGGAAACCACTTCAGGTCACAACCTCTTTGGTAAAAGGCCGCGAAAGGAGTCTGGGATCTTTAAATCCTTTCCCCCTCTAAGCCAGTAGCAAACAGATGCCATGTTGGCATCCTGCCAAACATCACTAAATGAAAGAGCATCAAAAGTCTCAGTTGCAGGAGGGACCCGTTCTGGCAATGGAGGCATCCCCGTTTTCTCAGAGGTCAGTTTTGACCACAGGTTTGCCAGCTTCCGTCCAAAAGCTGGAGGGTAAATCCTGAGAAGTTGAACCGGTCTTCATGATATGATGTCCTAAGAATACACTGTCAATTTGTTAATGGATGAATGTGTTTAAATTCCGATCACAAATCAAAAAAAACAATCGCTGATGAATACCATATATGTCATGAAAAGGGAAGAGTATATACCTCAATCCTACAAACAAACGTTTCTGGTGATTCATCAGAAATTGGGACCCCCGACTCACTAGATTTCAAAGATCTAGATCCTTTGTATCTCCGTCTTCCAGACTTGTCGATATACTTGTGCACCAAAGGCTGGGGTGCATTCCCCTTCGCTTCAAGCTCCCTTTTGTGTTTTGCCCAGCCACGGAGTTTTCCTAAGTCTAGGAAATTGATATTGGGAGAATTACACCAGGCCACGTGCCTCTTGGGCGTTGGGCCCCCGTAATGCATCATCCACCAAGATGTACGGTTAACCTGGGACCGGAGGCTAAAACAACAATGAAGGGAAACAAATCCAGCGGATATATATCCTCCAAATGCTTTGAATAGTTCCATGTTCAGGCGAAACTTATGTTGGAGTCACAAGTGCTAAAAAGCTACAGTGCAAGTTTTATTTTCTTTGGGAGTCATTCAGCAGTACAAGCATGAATGGTGATGCTATCCAACTCACGTGGTGTTGAGGAGGAAATGTGTTTTAAAGGAAAGACCCTTAATAGCAACAAATGTTTTTTTCCAAATATCTTACCTTCCTTTCCAGCAACATGCTCACGAACTGTTTGTTCAGGATTGATGGTCACTTTATTTCAGCGTCCTACCACCAGGCTACTGGGCAGAAACTTGTTAATTATATACGTTTGTTTGGTGTATATACTATATACGGCTATTTGGCACGGTATATTGAATCCATATAGGTTAAATTCAGAAGTGGTACTGCATTTTTTCCACCAATCTCCATGAGCTTCATGATGAAATCCCTCCATCGCGGATAATACTCAAAGAGTGTCCCAAATGGCTGCTCCAAAAGAATAGTACCATTAAGGCAAATGACGATCATCATGAGCAGGATCATCCTTTGTTCGAACTGTGGGGGCAACGTGTTGAAATATAAAATCCATTCACTAAACAGGCCAGCTATGGTCTACCCATCGGAAAGGATAGGAAAGGAAAAGGACCAACAATCTACCCAGAACCCCCAAAACTAAAGGGCATAGTGTATATAACCCCCAAAACTATATCATGTAAAAACTAAAAGAAACAGTGCTGATTTACAGGAAAAAAATCCTTTCAGAAAAGCATCCGACTTCCCATACAGTTGGCTTCCCTAACACTTTGGTAGTTCATGTTACCAATTGCACTGCAAGCACTGCGACCCGAAGTGCCTACATTGATCCTCGTCCATGAACTGCATTTTAGACCAAAGTGGCAGATCCATCCCTTTTCCCAGTTTCCCGACAATACAATGCGAATTGCTGTCCTCAGCCAGATCTTGCACAAACAAAAAGTATAATCCATAAGATGTTGAAGTACCATAACCTAAACTGAAACATCATACAATGACATGAATGTAGATTTTTGCAAACAAAAAACTTAGTATGTTTTGTTCCAACCATGTTCAATCCTAGCATCGCCATCCCAGCATCAGACAAGATATCCATTGGGTTAGAGTTTGGTTTTCCACCCAGTGAAGACATATATGTCACATCCAATCGAGCAGAGGAATACCCATGTTCCTTCATGTTTTTTGTGGCCTCTGCATGGCCTGCAAAGAACTCGACCCACTCAAAAGCCACGTTCTCCTGTCAGATGATTTCAAGCAGGGCGGAACATATATTATCAATTTTTAAATAGGGCATGCATGATTAGCGAGAAAGATCATGACATCAAAAGACCCCAAACCAAACATGATGGTAAGTGGCAACATATCTTGAAAGAAATGGTCCTGAAGTTCCATGGGGAATTCCGTCCATATCACCAGGAGTACGGCAAAAAGCAGTACCTTTTCCACACATGTTTGACCAACAGATGTTTGACCAACACCCATTCAAACACCAACGCAAATATATATTGCAAATGTGGTTGGGGAAACTTTTGAAGCATGGATTGGATCAAGTGGATTAATCAAAAACATCACCACATGTGCATGCGCATAAAATTGTTCGCAATAAATATTTCATGTGCCAACACGCTGCCTATGGAGCATCTCAGGATCGCAAGCGAAACATCAACTGGTCTACAAAGGAAGCTGGCCACATGGCGGCAAAGCTGGGCACGAGGGCAGAAATGCAAAGTGGAGAGGCATAAATGGAAGAAAATTAATGTATATACTTGACCATGAGGCATATACGGTTATATATTAATTAAGATTTGAAGTTTTGAGACTTCGAGATTGGACATTCTAAAGCTTCAGTTTTGCCATCCCACATGAAAAACATCCTTGCACTTTTCAATCCAGCGGATACGGGCATGAGTTTTGTTCAATGCCAAACTGCAAACAACATCACAAACTTGAAATCACAAGTACAAAAAGTCTTGCGTGTTCAGTATATAGATCAATTCTATCACACCACACAATGGACAACCCAAGTTCACCCAACATGTCCTGGACCTTCCTCCGTAGAGTCATGCAGTACAAAAGTGTTTGATAAACACATGTCAGAAAAACCTTCATCATTGTCAAGGTCAAGTTTGATCGCCCACTTGTTCCGAATCGTGCCTTTCTTTGGCATTGGCCTTGGCATCGGTGCATCCAGTGCGACAGCAAGAATCGAAGCTGAATTGGGATCAAAAGGTGTCGCTTTCAACTGTTCAATCATGCATATTTGCATAAAGAGGTCGAATGTTGAAAGGGTCCCCCAAGAACAACTATGAAATTATGATGTAATCTGATGGACACAGTTTCGGGAAATCGATATATATTGAAATTTCAGGGGATCTTTTTCCCAAGGATTCCTGATGAGGGTGTTGTTGGCCAGACAGCTTTTGATTAACATCTCCAAATATAAAATAAAACCCAGCGTTTAATCCAAGGGCTTTGTATCAACCCTTCATCATATTACGGACTAATATGGACTATATATCTCCAAGATGCACTAAATAGTTTTCCGCATGATTAGCAGAAACCTGGTTGATAAATTTGAATATATATCATCCTGGTTCAGTTTAATCAACCGCGTTCACTTTTTTTCTGTTCGAAAGCTGCTTGTTGTGGTGAGGCATGAGGTTCGCCCCATGCATGGCTCTTGGCCCTGAATCCCCCATTCATTGATAATCCGACATGTAGAAAGGCACCCACAAACGCATAGGTGTATGTGGGAAATCGCACATCTACACTCATCACACATGTTGTGCCAAAATTGATGGGACAGGCACTCAAGGGCTGATTCAACAAAACAAAAATCATATTGTAAACTCAATGTTGTTCATATGCAACAAAGACCAAAAGATTTGTTTTTTCTTTCCGTGGTCAGTAAAAAAAACATATGTGAATTTACCATGCCCAAGGTGAAAGCTGTCACCATCATCATTCGAGATCAAGCATCAACACCACTTTGCGCAAATGGTGATCCAGTCCCAAGGAGAAATTCAGTGTCATGCCGCTCATTTAGATTTCGATCCCATTGAATAACTTAAATCATACATGACCTGCGTAAATATATGCAATGATTATTTGGGGTTCCAATTTTTGGAAATGGGAGCCAGGTGATTTACAAGTTGAAATGCTTAAAGATCAACCAACATGCGCAAATCCTAAGACGTATATGCTATACTCTCATTTCGTTTGTCCTTTCTCAGCATGTTTGTCCAGTGCCTTCAACACATTGTACTTGATGATGGACACCATTTTCTGGAAATTGGAGTCTGGGTTCTTGTAGTCCGTCATATCCAAAGGTTGCTGTTGGTCCATCCATCGAACCTGAGGTCACACCAGCAACGTATAGCGGTGGAGGGGTGAAATTTTGGCAGGCTCCAATGTAAAGAGGTTTATGCTATTATTCACGTTGATCATGATTTGTGATCACCAAATATCATTGTCCCTCACAAGTCCCTTTTTTATTTTCAGCTATAGATCCTATACATTTATGGACGATCTAAATTTCCCAAAAGAAACCTTTTTTGAATCTAAGTGGTTGATCTCAAAATGAGTCATCATCAGTTTTATTTATGTGGATTCACTCAAATTTAAAACCGGAACTTGAAACACAAAACTGACCAGCTATATTTGGGTAAGAAACCAACAAAGAGCCAGCAGAAAAGGCCGAAGTCATGAGATGATTGTATCCCTTCACCTTTGAATGTTTGAAACTGAAATATGCTACTTGGGGTTTGGCTGGATCGCCCAACCACCTGACTCCACATGCCGGCCGGTTCCAGTAAACAGAGAGATCTGAATGCTGATTGGCATTATCAGGAATGTTGGTCCGAAGGTGTGTTTTCAAATCATCGTAGTTCAACACATCAACCGGCTTCAGGGTTTGCAGAACCAACCCCCGTAGCAGTTCATCATCCAAGGTAGTGACATCCTCATTCTCAACTGGAACTGCTTTCTTCTTACGCTGCCTGCGAGCCTTTTCCTTTTGGATGCTTGGTGAAATTTTGGGTGATGCCACTGGTGATTTCTTGCCACCCCTGCCGCGTCCCCGGCCCCTCCCACGCCCTTTGCCCTTGCCCTTGGTCTCCGGTGAATCCATGCCACTGCATGCAGCTTCAACTTGCCTGGCTTTTTGGGCATCGCGGATGGGTTTCGGTAGCATTTCTTCTTTGATCCTCTCAAGGTGTTTGGCTTTCTTGACATCCTCATCCCCATCTTCCCCACCTTCCGTTTCATGAAACAAACGTTTCTTGGGTGTTTCCATTTCCTCATCAAACAACCTTTGACCATCATCATCGACTCTGTTTCGGCGAGATGGTTCCTGGGAAGCAGACTCATCACCTTCATCATCATCTTCACCTTTTCCCTTCCTTGCCCTTCCAGCCTTTGCCTTTGCTTTCCCTTTGGCCTGCGCCTTCCCTTTGGCCTTTGCCTTCCCTTTCGCCTTTGCCTTTGCTTTTACCTTACGCCCTTTGGCAACCTCTTCCTCCTTCTCCTGATCCTTTCCTTTACCATCATGTTCCTCCACCGTTTCCTCATGTTGTGTTTCTTCATGTCCTTCCTCACTTTCAGATTTCTTGTTTTTTGCATTCCTTGACTTAGCCTTAGCTTTAGCCTTTCCTTTTGCCGATGCTGGTCTTTTCATCACCTGTTCATTTTTCCCTCCCTTCTCCTCCACTTTCTGACGGTCTTTCATCTCAAGCTGCTGACGTCGTGTCAACACCTAGGGGACTAAGGAACAACTAACTGGGAGGATGATCTTCCAAACAGGGAACCAACATAACTTTTAGGTGATTAGATAAGGTGGGCCATTGTTAAAAACAACTTCCAGAAAACAATCATTAATTTTCATATATGGTTTCATCAAACGGATTTATATTGGTTTTAGTCGGCCTCTGGCGGTTTGACTTCGTCTTCTCTTGGTCTTGGTTGGGAAGGAGGGATTTCAAGCTCAGTGTGTTCAGCAACAGCCACTGCAGTCACTTCAGCATCCACCACCTGCGTTTCAACATTGTCAGGATGAACCGGCTGGATGCCAGCATGCACCTTCGAAGATGCGGCAGCACCTGCAAGCATAGTGTGTGGGCAGATCAATTATACCAAATGCAATGTTGTTTTGCATGATAATTGAATCCGCAAACATCTTGACATTGTTGTAGACGCTGAATTTGATCAGAATTCTATATTGATGAATCAGTCATTAATTTTTGCTTTGGTCCAATGTTTATCTATACTTTCCAATTTTGTGTGAAGTCCTACTGGGACATAGCTTCAATCACGTCAATCTAAAAGCTCGTTTTCTGACATTTGAAGTTGATAACAACATACCCCAAGGCACTGTCACAGTCCAAACAATTGTTTAAGGGGAATGAACCCTGTACACCATGCACAGTACAACCAAAACTCCTTGAATATATATTGCGAGTTGTTACTATTAACGAGTGAAACCATCAAAGCTGAAATATATCTTACAAGCTTTGCTTTCATCAAAGCAAGAGTGTCCATAGTGCAAGTCGGGGTGTTTGTTACATCTTTTTTGACGAATCCCCGCCTGTCTTGTTGGCTTCCGTAGAGGTAGGAGGTTGATCAAAGCACCTCAAATTTCACATGAACATGCAGAACCTAACTCGAACATGATATTGGTAAGTGGGTTCAAGAGTGTTTCTTTCAAACTCCCATATACTTGAAGGTGCGCACACTAAAACAAAAGCTTGGCTTAGTTGCCTCATGAGACTTGTCAATTCATAGTCAGACAACATTTGACCGACTCCATTGTAACAAGTCAACCATGTGATTCGGAAATGTATTTCCAACAACATATGGAATCCGATTATACCCAAAAAGGGTGATGACCACATGTTTTCACTCTATTCAATTTTCAATCCACCATGCAGAACTGCACCTCTGAATCTAAGGAGATGACTGCACCTTCTTCTTTTTCTCAGCGATCTTCGCCTTCAACTGCGCGAGGGCGTTGCAAACACCTGCCGAAGAGTCTCAGAGGAGATTTTATGGAAGGGCAGCCAAACAAAAAGAAAACAACATGTTTTTTATCACTGGGGTTTCGAACCAAATCAAATAAAGGACAAATAGACCATGCATCGATCTTTACATGTAAAAAGGGAGGTGCAAAGTTTGCGAAATTTAAGATAAATACTTTGAATCATGATAACAAGAAACACTTCTCTTGGGAGAACTTGCAAACATCACATTGAACTGGAGCTACAGAAGAACCACTGGGTGCATCTGGTTTGAAGGGTGGTTCATCAGCATTATCCAGCGAATCCTCCATCTCACCCAACCATTTCTTAAAGTCATCAAAGTCTTGTTGTGTTTCAGGATCTTCATCTTCCTCAAGACCATCGAAAGAGAGCTGTTTGCCGATGTTCTTTACAGCCACTTGGGCCATGTAGGTATCAATGGCGTCCTGCGTTTTGTGAACCCAAGTTGTAAGTGTTTTCAATTCGTATGGTCCATTTGGGTATTTCTTCGGTATAAAAATGGATGGATTTGATGGAATATATGGTCAGAAAAATGATCTTTGAAATTTCTGGAAGTCCCTCAAGTTAATCTACATAACCGATGTGCCAAACAAACTTTATATAAAAAACGTTGAGTTATGTGGCGTATTTGTTTGTCAAACCCCTTGGGATATGATATGTATGTCCTTGGCATCCGGGTTGAGGGTCAAGATCAGCGGGTGGAACTTGGTGTCCTCCAGGGATGTTGGAAATGATGTCTATGAAGTTTAAAGGATTGCATCCGTGCATTTACGGTATAAACTGGAATCCTTCCACCAAAAAAATATGAAACCGTTGTATGTCACATATGAAATTAACATGTTTAAATCAACTTGATTCATTCGGTCCTTTGTCACTTCTAGTCGGTTGGTACGACGCTTCACAAATGAGCAAAGTTTTTTGAGTTCCACTGCAGTTGTGTAGATGACTTTCTCACTTGGGGAGGCTCCTAAACGGTGGTAAAGGATTGCGATTTGCCTCTTAAGATCTTCAAGACTAGGAAGTTTGTAGCCATCCTCATCATGCATCCTTTGAAGAAGTGGTGTGAGGACCAAAGAATTCGCAACACAATTGGGCCTGTTAGGCTCACACCATTTCATCCCCACCGGCCGCTGGGTCACGATACCCGTGGAACGAGTGTATTCCCTCACCGCTATATCATCCTCCCACTCATCACCAACACCCTCAATGTTGGCCATTGCGGGAAGCACCAAAACACTCACTGTGAGATCAAAAAAAGGACTGCAGATATCACGGTTGGCATGGAATTCAGCATGTCCTAAACCATCATGCTTCGGTAAAAAAGGAACACCATCAAAATCTAAAAGGAAATATGCTATATATTTTTCGATTATATCATCTATATCACCCTGAAGTGACAAAGGATTTTTGGGTTGTTTTGGCTTCCTTAATTAAAAGACCTTTGGTTGTATCCAATTCTCGGATTATCCCCAGGTTGGAAATGCTGCCACTGACTCAATGCCTGCCCTTGAAGTCAGACAAAAAGTTTGGGGGGCCCGACGGGTCAGGCTTTCTCCAGGAAGATCATGACCAGCACCACACATGCATGGGCATGTCAAGTGACGGTTCTGTAACCATAGCTGGAAGGAGGTTAAATTAGAAGGGTTCTGGATAGCAACCTCTATTTTATATGTTGAGATCGGTGGGTTGGTCAATCCAACGACTTGATCTTATCATTTCAAACGCTATACCATTTGGCACTTGGGATTCCTGAGATCAAAAAACAAGTGAAATCAAGTGAAAGAAACCCCCTTGAGTGACATTCTACACCTTTTTGGAGTGTTTTGTTCTAGATGATCCTAATCACTGAGACTTTTAGATCTTCTTATGGTTGTCATGTAATATGAAATCTGTATACGGTCAACAAGTTGAAGCCCCACAGGCTGCAAAAAAACATGTTGGAACCTTGGAAAACCTGCAATATTCAAAAAAGCAGGTTTTTTTGAAAAAACCCGTTTATTCTCGGATCACCAGCGAAAAACAGGTTATTGAATTTCAACCCGAAAAAAAGTGGGTTGTGGGCTCAGTAGGTATATATATAGTCTTGTAATGGACTGATAGAGGATTCGTTTCCAACTATAACCTATGGCCTATTGCTGGCCAAACAGTGCATGTAAACGGGTTTGTTTTCATTGGTGGCAGAGTATATATGCCATAGAAGTGTAATCATCACACATCACTGGTGTGGAGAGCCCCTCCTGGATGTTCTCTTCCGGAGCATGACTGTCGGAAATTTGCTGTATTTGCTTGGATGCCTCGAGAAAACTATGCGAGGAATACTGTGAATTACAGGGATGGCAAGGTGACACAGCAATAGAATGTGCTCTCAAAGCGCTCTACTTGCAAGATGAAATGCAGGAATACAAGATGAGCGCCTCCTCACCCAGCTGCCTTAATGTCTCCATATTTTTTGCTGTGCCGCCACCTAGGTGTAATATTCATGCCATCAGGCGCGCAATTGATAGAAAGTCCGCATCTGAAATCCCCTTCCGGACGCATCTAAGATATTAGATATGGGGCCCTGAGAGTATCCAACAATCTCCACCCCCTCCATGCCACAAAAAAACGGTCATCTGTCCAGGCACTCGTGTCTTTGAAAGAATCAAGGAGTCCTGGTTGAGTGTTGTGACTGCAAAGAAGATCACAAAAGAAATCTTCATTGAGAATGCACCAGTCGAGTTGACCAAGCCAAAGAAGCCATATGGATTGGCAAAGCAGCCCGGCCTTTCGCTGCATCAAGAACATCCCATGTTTGAACTTGGGCCACCCCCTGCCATCAGGAACTAGCTCCGATCTGCGCAAACTATACAGATCACTGCAAAAGAACCGATGAAGTAATGCAGTTTTATGCAAATTTCATGAAATCTTGTCTGGACCTGTCTTGACCGGTTTGTCAGCCCTCCACTGCTCTTCATGCTGGATGGTGCCTGAGAAGCCAACATCAGATCTGAGCAAGCTTTCACAAAATGATAGCTGCATGGTGCTCGTCCAGAGATACATCTTGAATCGTGCCAAATCTTGCCTTCAATTTATCTAGCAGCAATAGAGACAAAGGATCTCCTACCTGTTGGGCTTCGATTAGCTCTTCCAAAGGCCCATGGTCCTCAGCAGTCACCAACACTACTCACTACTCAGAAGGCACATGTTCCCAAACCGAGCCATGGGATGTGTGCAAAAGCTGGTCCTTCTTCATAGCTTGCTCCACCACCTGCAGGCAGCTTGCCGCACCTCATCCAAATCACAGCTTATTTCAGGCAAACTCAACGCAACGTCCCCAAGTTTCGGACTCCTCTTTTGATCACGAATGACGGAGTGGACCATGTGCTGGCCTACGCTGGCTGTAGAGTTTGACATTACAAGATATGAGGGATTGCGCATCGATGATCCTTGCACATCCTGTGCGCGTGCTTTCCTTGGGAATGAATCCAAATCCAGAGTGCCAAGTCGAAATTCTCCCTAAGCAGGCCACTTTTGGAATCGAGAAAATCTTACGGAATCATATGGAATCCCGGTGTTGACAACTAGTGAAAACTGCATGACCAGAGGACAGCACTCAAATTCTGCCTACGTCAACGTCCGGCCGCGCTGAAAAGGATCCGTTGACCTCTGCAGCATGAGACCCATGGCCCAGAAAATCAGCCTAAAATACTTGGAACACCCTGCTGCCTCTGTATGACATGCATACAGACACATGAACAGGATGCATGATGCATGTTCCCTTCCCTTACCCCGGAGACATGAAACTACAAATGTGTCAAGAAACTACAAATACGGCATGATCACAAATGGCAAAAAGCATTGAAACAGCAGAAATGATGTTTCCATGACTTTCCAACCATCAAGAAATAATGACAATAGTAACGAATAGTAAGAATATATACGGACAGTAGGATACAATAGGCATTGGTGATCATATTTGTGGGCTGAGGCTGTGGCATCGACTTCTTTCTTGGTAGTGTCAAGCACTTCATCCAAAGCCATGTACCTCATCCAGTGGTGGCTAGAACGCTTTTAAAACAGCAAGAACACACCCTTCAAGAATCAAAAACCACAAACTGACATAAACTGACAACGGGGTTATGCCGGTATGGAGTGAATTAGAGTGATATAGGGGGAGATTCGATGAAAGCCTATGGCAAAAGGCCTGTAAAATCTATATAAAGTGTAAAAAGCCGTGTGTAGAAGTTGTGCGCTTTATGCTGTTTCAAAAAGAAACAGCGACAGCTTGAAAGACCGAGGTGTAGACACATTGATCACCTCCTTCCAGGTCTGAGCCTGGCTCGATCTACAAGTTTATCATGCTTTTCGTTGAGTTGTACTGACATGTGCTGACTACCAGACTACCAAGTGGCAGAGTTATGCCAAAAGGATGCCAATGAATGCGGTCGAATGAAGAGGCAGGAAAACTGATGGAAACTGCCGGATATAGCTTTGAATCTAAGCTTTCGTGCAAAATTTTCAGCTGTCCTACATTCTTGTGTTTGGCTGTATATACCCCTGAACTGAAAACAAGAACCTCCAAGGTGCCTGGCCTGCTTCTAGAATCTGCTAGCAGCCACAAGTAAAACAAATTTTTGATACCAGAACCCGGTCATTGGCAAATTACCCTCTGCTAAACTAACATAGCAATGGAATATCTCCATTCTTAATAGGAAATACAACTTCAAAGGGTCCATTTTTCATTGCTATGTTAGATTACCGGAGTGTATATCAAATTGCGGTATGGCAAATGATGATTGATAAAAAAGAATTGGACCTCTGTCACAGACTTGCGCCTCATCCACGTTATTTTTTGCCGCTGCTTCCGTAAGTTTGCACTCACCTCAGAACAAGGTATTGCTCACACAGTTTGCACACAAGTGCTGTCATTGGTGAAGCCTAGTGGGAAGCCTCTAGACTCTAAAATGTCACTCTCGGAGACAACTCTTGCCAAGAGAGAGAGGGAGACAAACCCCGCTGCATCTGTGCGCATGGCAAGCAGACTTTGCAGCTTCCTGTTCTGCCGCAAGGGCCTGCACATAAAATCACCCAATTAATCAAGAATGGAACCCAAAGGTACAGGATATGTATGTGCCCATGTATAACTATGCTATATATGGGTTGCACAAACTATAATAAGTAAAACCATGATACACATATCACATATCATATAGATATCTCTATTCTCCGTATATTTTTAGGATACCAAGCCCAGGCATGATCAAAATGCCACTGTTTCTGTCCCAGTACCATGCCAACTGGGACCCTGCCATGCGCTGCCTGCCCTTGCATGTGACAGATATAGAAGTCACATCCATCGACCATTTTTGTTCTATCCCGCCACCTTCAGTTCAATCGCATCTCCAAACGCTAACAAGCGGTCAGCAACATTCTCCATGGGCACCTGCCCCAAACAAGCATCCAATCTCCCGATCCGAAGGCGAGATGAGAAATTGCACAGAATCAGACAAACTCCCAAATCAGAAAACTAGATGCTCAGTTTGCCAGGCGAAGTGATTGGCT
>OMLO01002371.1_pt1 | contig 15160 bp, 4 predicted proteins | sample 1674811 | NCBI WGS metagenome assembly OMLO01 (sample SAMN06265003, study PRJEB25207) | coral metagenome | isolation source: Coral host | place: Mexico:La Bocana,Puerto Morelos, Mexico | collected 2008-11-13 | reverse complement strand
TTAGGAAATAATTTCACTTGCGTTTTGTCAAAATTCTAATAATTTCCCTCGCCTAAAGGCTCGGGAAATTATTAGAACTTTGACAAAACGCGCGTGAAATTATTTCCTAATTTCACTCGTCACCATTTGATTACCCATACTAATTTAATTTTAATGGCGACCTCTTGGAAATTATTGTGCGCTGTTTGTTGCAAATTAGAGCTTAAGACTATGCTAATCATTTATCGTTTTCGCTTTATACGTTGGAAAAAGCCAAATAAAAAGTTAGATTTGTGAAATACGTTTGCTTGTCGTAAGGATGATTCCTAATTATCTAAAAAACTATTGTCTGGAATAATTAAAGTTGGTTTAAAAAAAAGTGACTTCTTTACTTTACTTTTAGTTGTATTAAACTCATGCTGGGACCTACTAAACTTCCTCAAAACACATAGACGCTATTATACACACGATGGTCTGTACAAAGGTAAAGTCACATTCAGACCGAGGCTCAATTACCAGCCACTGTTCGGAAAAATGAGCCCGCACTCTTCACGCTCACCGTCCCTGAACTCAGGGAGCATCTTCGAGATCGGGACAATAGAAATCAGCTTAAAAATGAGCCCCAGACCAAACTGTTCGAAACTTCACAAGAATATCGGTTTCCTTAAAATTAAGAAATTGAAACTTTCTCCCACTCCCAGCAATCTGTCATGTCGCTTTCACTACGCTCTGGTAGAACACAACACAATTTTCGTATTCAGGGCTCGACTCCGTACCACTTTATCTCTAATAACACAAAGCTTTCAATAAGGTCGCTGCCCGTCTCAAGAACTCAATATCGTGTGTTTCACAGCATCCTGGCCCAGCTAGTTGTTCGAAAGGTAGATAACGCTATTCACCGGATGGATCGCAGTCCAGTGGATAACACGGCAAAAAAAAACAAACATGCTCTCCGCTAGCGTCATTCACCTTTCGAAATACCCGTGCCAGATCGCGAAATACTATTCCATTACGATCACAAAAGAAAATACAGGAGTGACACCCCTTATTCACTGACAAAGAATATCAAGAAGCTTGTAAAAATATCGCGCAAACGTGGCTTGGTGGTGAATTATGAATCTGTGACGTAATCATGTACTTTTGCTCGCGTAGCCATGGCTACGAGATTACACGACAAAAAGGGAACTAGATTAAAATATATAGAGGTATAAAAAACAAACGTTTTTTCGTAATAAACTAATAGCAAATCTCGCGCCTGTCAGTCTCAGAATGAAATTTATCAGCTTCGTCAATTTGACAACTTCTTGGTTCTTTCAAAGTTGACGCAGTCTATAACTGAAATCTGATGTACATCTTACTACATTTTAAACGACTTTCCATCGCCATAATAATAACAAGAGATGTTTCCAGCCACATTTTGTCAGCGAAAAGACCATTTCTTTACAAGAAACATTGAAGCCCCCTCGTATAGTTATGAATAATTAATGATCAGCATAAAACTTTCCTGCGAAATAGCCTGCTTTTATTAGTGAAGTTTAAAGAGACCCGCCGAGTTGAATTACCGTCACTTTGTTTTTGACAATATTGCTAAAACTATTTCAAACACAAAAATTAGTGGTTGATTTAGTCTGTCCTATTAAAAGTCAACATTATTGTGGGAAATTAATACAACTTATTAGAACTTCCGAAAGCATCGATTTTGTATCCTTGCAAAAATTTTTTCCCAAGCCTTTCTTGCAGTGATATTCTAGTCTTTTTACGTTTATCGTTTATCGCTTAAGGAATCGAAAGATTTCGGCGTACCATCCAAATTAATTCATTTCTCTGTACAAAAAAAAAAAATTGTCCCGGCGAGTGAAACTGAGATGAAGCAGAATATTAACTTCAAACCATTTGCGAGGGTGATTTAGAAGTGACCAGTTTGAACCGTCACAAAACTGTAGTCAATGATAAAAGCGCTGAAATGAAGATACTTATTTAACGAGAGAAAAAAGGGTTGTCAGTAATAAAGTGATAACAGATGCATCTTTCCCATTCTTCTTTGTTAGTTCTGTAGGCATTTTTTTGCCTGAGTTCTACATATTCAAATTCTGGTGAAATTAATTGAAAAGTGGATCAAAGAAAATTTCGTCAATTTTCACGATTTAACGAGTTTCGGCGCTTTTCTGTTGAAATTTCCTAAGATGTTCTTTACTTAATTAAGAAGAGGTGTTTAGTGCATCTGAGAATGTGGGAAGCTCAATGAATTTGTAATATTGGCCTATTTACACAGCCAACTTAATAACTGCCAATGGATGTCATATGCACTGCTAAAAGCAACAAACCTCCCATTATGTTTTAAATTTTTGATAACTTTCAAAACCGTTTTTGCATCTTAAACAGTTACCTCGAGAAAATTGCTTCTTGGGCTTTCTTTGTCCTTTCCTCCCTAATGTTATCGCTCTTCCAACTGTCCTTAGGCATTTAGTGTATAAAGACGAGATTTTGCATTATTTTGTGTAATAAATTCTACCAACGCAAAACGATCAATTCATATTAAACATCAACTCGCGATGGGCACAGCACTCATTAACCATTCAAAGAAAATATTGGTGGTTGTTAAGCCGTAAAATGCAAGAACCAAACCTCGTATTTCTGCTCCTTAGCTTTAAAGAAACTGTGTTCACGATGTACGACACTACACTACAGTTGAGAGTTCATCTCACTTCGAGCCATCAGCCTTTTTGGGCGGAGTTCATCTAAGCTCGATTTCACCGAATCACCCGGGCGACTTTTCAAGGTAATAGAGATAGCATGGCTTTTTCTCTCAGTAAACTCCCTATTTAGAGACTACGAAAAATAATGACGCTCCACTAACCTCCTAACCTGTGACGACCTTCCTTGACCTGGAAATACCAGTTTTGATAGTGCAAGTTCTTCCGTTAAAATCCTGCTTTACGTAATCATGACTGGTCGTAAAAACATCAACCCATTTCGACTTCGGGAAGTAGTCCTAAATCGAAGTTTGTGAATTACTTTCGTGATGCGTTACGTTAAAACGTGAATCTTAATGACCACCACAAAATGAACCCTCTGTTTCTTATATTTGTCCATATTTCTTTGACTGGGGTACACGAACAACTTTTAGCGACGAAACTTTCGCCTTCTGTTTGAGCGGGTGGTTACGAGGGCAAGCAGGCAAAACATTATTAAAAATTTGTGAGTAATGGCTTTTTGTGAGTCTCTGCGAGTATAAAAAATTAACGCGTGCTGTCTAGTTTTTATGGCAGCACAAACACACCTGTATAAATTGTGAATGAAATTCGACTCAAGTTTCAAACCGTTTCTTTTAAAAAGAGGTGAAAGCAAAGGAACACCGGGTCGAATGCATTGAAATCTCTGCTCAGTTTATTAAACCGCAACGGCAAGTTTTGTCTTTGGTCGGGTTTTGGCGCGTTTTTGTCATCTTTGATCTCTGTTTCGCTACGGGCTGTGTAATTGTGTACCCAAAGTGAAAAGTTTAGAATCATTTGCTCATAATAAATGATTAAAAGGCACCTGTTGTAGTAAAAATTGTGAATAAATTTGAAAGGATACTAAAATTTAAGGCAGTCAAGTCTCCTTTTTGCCCCGAGGCCCAGGTTGACTTTTTCCGGCTTTCGTTTAAATGAGTCTCTCAAGTGAATTAATGGCAACTTCGATTTCGTGGCTTCCCATAGACGAGGCATGTTGTTCCTATTTTTTAGCCGCAATATTATCGCTTATTAAATAATAATGATCTACAATTCATCATTTTGCCGTCCCAAAAAATTATCTCTAAGCTAGATGTATTTTGGCCCCGCGATGCGAACTTTTGTTTTATTTTTAAAAAGCGTCACTTTATCCAAATTGCATCTACTTACATCGGTTCCGCTTAAACAGAAAATGTCAACCCAAGCATTTGACGTCTAAAAAAATATGTTTACGTATGTCATGTTTTCATTGTTTAGGAAAGCGACAGTAGCAAAATATGAAAGAATACTCATCGAGATGTAATCACGCGCACATTCCAAAAAACTCTGAATGATTAAAAAACATATTTTTATTCAACCTTTTGGACAATGGTGAACATGCTTTTCCGGTACATTAAGCGATTTGCCTTTATGTGAGTTCTGTTTTAAAGTAAAACCTTTAGATGACATTTTGCTAAACAAAAGAGTTTTGATGAAGCTTATTTGGATTTTAAGCTTATTTTTCTGACTTCTGCTTCGGTGTATGCTCAAGCCACTGCAAAAGTCGTACTAAAACTAAAGAAATGATTTATTCACAACGTGAACCTGCGCTATGAAGTAAAAGCATATTTGTTGAAGAAAAACGCAACCGCGGCTGTAAGTCTCCTTTAGATCATATTGTAGCGCGAAAGTAAAACGCTTAAAATCCCGAGAATTTCGAGAAGTTTTTTTAAATTACTCAAATGGGCCGATTTCGTCCCTTATTCTTAGAACTGCATGCGTCTTATCAATAATTATTGCTTTAAGCGTAAAATTCCCAGCTCTCTTAATACTAATATCTCATCGCTATTTAGGTGGATTAGAACAACTTAAGTTACAAAAAAATATTTCCGACAAAGCGTCGCACACAAATAGACGAAGTGTTTCCGATGATACTTCGTGTCCATGACGACAACCCGAAGCCGGTTTCCGATAACAGCTCGGGTACCTGAGAGAAAACTGTCAGTGCAAACACGACAAGCCCCGAATAATCTCTGAGCAAACTTCACACATTTCTGAAAAGCTTCCGTCCTACTTTGTACACATTACATCAATACGAAAAGTTTTCGTTTTCGCGGCTAAACTTCGTACCCGACAAAATCCCCTTCAAGCGAAATACGAATAAGAAATATTCTTGTTTAGATCCCTCGCCATTTAAAGATGAGAAAAAAAAACTTCAAATGTTATATAAATATATATATAAAACCATACAAAAAGGAAATGATCAACAAATACCCCTACAATGGATCTCGGATAACGCATTTACTATATTTTTGATTTGCTGGATACTGATTTATCGGGGTGGCGTCAACTCAACTGCATCTCGAACAACCCGGGCCTGATTGGTTCACTGTTACCAGTCATTTTTCCTGAGTTTGACAGTATAAGGAAAATGAGTGCTACAAGTATATATAACATTTTTCGCTGGGCAAAACATGAGGAAGCGGTGCCGGGAAAACGGCTGAAATCAGCACATTTGGTGAGTTTTCTATCGCGAACATGCACAAAGTAACAGGCAAAGTTGTTCCGCAACTACAAAAGCCACAAAATGTCACAATTATCGCAATTACCTTTCAGTCAAAAGAGCTTGCAAAAACATAGGCTTAAGCTTATATAGCAAAAGCGAAGGAAAGTAGAAGAAAAAACAGTAAACTATTTATACAACACAGCGTCGCTCCAGATATTAACATAGTACTAGCTTAGCACTAAAGTTCTCGATTGTCACATTCTTCCATTTCTTCCAAGAAGTGAACAGTTTAGTTTCCGGAGTGACATTGGCTATTAATTGCTGTATGTTTTTTTCGATAGCAGGATGACCGATTATGTACTGTACTTTCTGCCATTTCTTTTTCACAAAGTAACATGAAGCGACACTTGCCGAACTCGTGTCCCATATAAGCTTTTCGTAAAATAACTGTTATGATAAATACGTCATGAAAAATAACTTTAGTACTAAGTTCAGAACTTAGTACTAGCTTATTGAGAGTGGCTGGGGATATCCAAAAACTAACATATTATCGTTTCAGTAAGTGAAAAGAGATTTTCAAAATAGAATTATGCTGAACACTACAGTTTGTTAATTTAGGTCTTGTCCTTACACTTAAAGTGAACTCGATCGATTCTGAAAGCCGCTTTATTTACTTGACACGAACAACGCGTTACAAAAATTTTCAGCAACGCTGCTACTTCGAATGTGTCACATTTGTCCTGGACGTAGAAAAATTTGGACGCGATTATGTCGAGATTATGTGAATAATATTTTGGAAGAGAAACCTCTTTCTTGCTCGCTTCCCTGACAAGCCCACGGTAAATTTTCCCGCCTTTTTTAATCCAGACCATTGATTCTTTTTGATCAAAATGTTACGTCCACATAATCCAGCTGATTGAAGAATTTAATAAAACCAAATTGTTCCACTTGCTTTGTTATAATCTCCCCAGCCGTATCCAACAAAGGCGAATGGAATTATTGTTTTATTAAATTCTTCAATATTGACTGGATGATACGGACATTTCAGTTAGAGGTACACGAAGCGATGGTATGAAAAGGCGGGAAAATTTGCCGCGCGTTGTCCACTTTTTTAATTGAATGAACCTTTTCAGGAAATCGAGCGAAAAAGAGTTTTCTTCCAAAATCTGATATAACCATTTTCAAATTTGTCTACGTTCTGGAAGAATGTGAAAAACGGAGAAAGGTTGACAGAGAGACCTGAAGTAGCAGCGTTGCTGAAAATTATATACGATCTTCAAAAGCGGCTATCATCATGACTGCGGATTGTGTTTCTCAGAATTCATCGGATTCACTAAAGACTGACAAGACTGGACAAGACCCAAATGTAAGGTAACAAAGTTTACTGTAGTACTAAGTATAACTCTGAAAATCTTTTTTCAGAAAGTGAACTGGAACAATGTTGTGTAGGTGGTTTCTGGGTACCCCGTGAATTTTTCACTGCAGTCCTTTTTCATTCCTGATTCGTCGTTTTTTCTTTCGAGGAAAGCTCCTTTTAGACCAAGTTTTAGGTATTTGAATTAGTCAATTGCATTTTGTGGCCTTTAGTAGTTTCCGGAATAGCAATGCCTAGTAATTCCTGTATTTTTACAAAAAAGAAATAGAATTTAAGGCTTAGGCTGCTTTCAGCCATTTTTCCGTCAGATTCTCCTTTTAAAGTAAGGGACATTTCCCGTAGTCATTGTAAATCTTTTTTGCTGTCTAGATCAGTCCTTTGTTTACGGTCCAACAACTAGCGTAGTAAATAACTTATTACTAGTACTGGCATATCGAGAGCGGCTGGAAAACACAAATGCAACATAAGCTTACACTAAGAATGAAATTTACCTTACTCTTTTCCAGAAGTGCTTATCTGGTTGTACAGCCTATTCTTACTATACTTGTTCTGTAGTTGACCAACCGCCACATATCCGGGAAGCTTAGATGGCTGTTTTTGAGACTTTTCATTGCCTCTATAAAGATGTTCCCCAAAATCTCTTGGAATTTGCTCGTTTTGATGAGCTCCATTTGCAGTCATTGTTTAAACGAATTGCCCTGGGGGCTTGAAATTGCGATTTTTTGAACACTGGTCGCAATTTGTACGAAAAATATCACGATTGTCCTAATCCGAATGTTGACAGCCCCGACTGCTGAAGAAAACAACAAAACTATGGAAACCGTCCTTGATCATTTCGTCATAAACAGCGCTGATCTTTTCGATTGCACGCGCATAGTGGTTTTACATGAAGTGAAAACCACTAAATTCAAACAAATGGAAGATAATGCAGTACAGTTTTTTTCTCTTCGCATATAAAAGAGAATTGACATTTATTCGTGCAGTCGAGTTATAAGCTGTCAATAAAATCTTGTAGCCATGTCATTGAAATGCACAGTAGGAGGAGAGGAATTTTTCAAACATACGTCCTACACACAGGTACACAGAGATGATTTGCATGCAGATCAGTAACGATTTTTACTCAGGTCCGTGACGAGATTCTAGTGCTGACAGACTAAATCCGTGACGACTAGACGCAAACATTTCCGTGAAGGTTTCCACTAAAGGCAGTGGCGGATCCAAGAAGAGGGCCAGAGGGTGTCTAGACCCACCTTCCCTAACGGATAATTTTTTAATACTTGTTTGACGCTGCATCAACAGGATCGCCTATTATAACTCAACTGGCTAGCCCGTTTTTTTTTTTGAATGGAAAGCTACTGAATTTTGCCACTGCTGTAAATTTTTTGGCAAATTCCACAATGAAATGTTTTCGGTGGTATCCTCTGATTGTCACTCTCTTCCGCTCGCAAAGCAGTTTGCCCAACCAGCGTTTAACTCGTAGTCGTCTCTGCTTTCTTTCGATATGGCAACAACTCGTCCTATAACCTGGTTCTTTCAACGTGAACCAGTGAAATTCAGACTGAAACAGTTGTTAACGTTCAAGAAGAAGAAGAGGGGAGGGAAGAGGTTAGGTTTTGTCGGTTGTTGCGGAATAACGGAGTTGAAAGGAGAAATTACCCAAAAGGTTTCTCTAGTGTCTTTCCAGTCAAAGTTTGGATCCCCCTATCACAAATTCATAAATCCGCCCCCTTAAAAGAACGAGGGAAATCCGTGAAAACAGATCTGTCAAGGTGTAAAGATCAGTGACCTGGGGTATCTGGTCGTCACGGATTTAGAGACTAGCGATCAGACACCGCCATTTACAATCAAATCCGCTGCCTACGTCGTACCCACCTTGCTGGGCTACACAAGGATTATCGGCCCGTGTCACCGCGGACTGTCCCAGGGAACCCATGATAGAAAGCTGAACAATAAACGGGCATTGTTTTGCAGGGTCTAAGAAATCGCTACACAACTCATAAGAGTAAAACCGAATAGGAGTAAGAAACAGTTGCATAAAATCGTTGCAACAATTCGAAACTAACTTGGCAAGGCCGAAAGCAAGAAAATATTTAAAGGGGGTTAAGAAATACACATTTATGAACAGACACAAACACTGAAATATCCTGGTTTATTGACCCTTGTCATAAATTACAAAAATATTTTAATTTCTAGCTGCTCAATTTATTAAGTAATTTTCAAACAACTAAAACAATACTAATTCTGGACCTTAGGAAAAATTTGGCGTCCGTACATTTTACTAAAATACCTTGCACACCTAATAGTTATAACCTTGTTAATACAGCCCATTGAGACAGAGGAAAGCCATATTTTGATATTTCTTTTATGATTAAGGTTTTGTTTGCTACGAATATAGCTGAATGCACAGGTCGCCTTACTTTTCCTATGGCAGATTCCCTTGCATCTTATCCTAACATTAAGAATTATGAATTTCTATTAATTGCATGCAGGCCATGAAAATACATCAACAGATTACCCAGAGTTACGTGTAATTAAGTTCTCCCAATTATTGTTTGAAGTATTGTTCCGTGCAGAGTAAGGAAAATTAGTTTGTCGAAATCAAGGTTTTTACATTTTTAACTCCCAGCAGCAGTCCCAACTGACTGCATACATTTTCTGTCAATCAAAGCTGGGCTTGAGTATTACGGTGCTTTAGGCTCTTTGAAACTTAATTAAACAAAAAGTATATAAACACAGTAATGAAAATCTTCCAGTTGACCCTGGGAGTGAAAGGAGTTAGAAAGTTCCAGGCATAAGCTTAAAAAAAAACTAGAAGCTATCCTGACAATTTTTTTGCTATGTTTTTGTTCATAATTAAACCTGTAAAAATTAATCTATAGAGAAGAAAACCTGATTCACGTCAGAACACAGTCAGGAAAAGGCGAAACATGTTTTTTTTTTATTACGAGTTGTCAAAAACAACGTTACTGTGCTGAGTAGTGGATGCCTTGTATTTTTATCAGTTTTCATGTGACTTAGACTATTGCATAACTTCCACATACTCTATACCCTGCAAAATAAGACATTTAGGGTATCTGTATTAGCATCACCCGGAAAAGTTGTGAGTTATACAAGGTATAAAACTACTCAAAACCACACCACAGCTACCCCATCTCCAGTTCATTTCAAATTTGTTACAGCAGCTATGGTAACTAGCACCTCTAAACAAGTACTTAGTTAGAGTCAAGATCTTGCAGTTTTATTATTTACTCCCATTAAAAAATTCTTACAAATCTAGTTTAAAACCTCAGATTGAGTTCATTATAATCTATAGAATTTTCCTGGTGTTCAGGGATACTGTACCTACTTGTTTTCTCTTTTTCCCTTTCCCTTTGTCAAAATTCAGCGGGCAATAACTTGGATGAATGCTGTTTGCACATATGTACCTTGGTAGTCACCAATATATTTTTATATGTTATGCCACTGGTGCTGTTATCTAAGGCTCAGGAAAGCTGACCAAAAACTTTTAGTCTTAAAACATGAACTGAACTGCACTGTTATCCATCTCAATAATTGGATTGGTCAAATTTGACTATCACTACTTGGTATGCAGTCTTATAGAGGGGATTAATACACTCAGGACACTACTAAATATCAACTCATAACTTAAAATAAAATATTTTAGTGTCCAGAGACAATCAACATGACGTGTTCTTAAATGTTACAAATACTACAAATAAAACCTATGTATCATGTACAAAACTGCAATTTTCTGTCTTTTCAATGATTGAAATACAGAGTATTGCAGTGTTAGATCAATCAATGCAATGTAAAGTAATTTCCATGCAGATGTTCCCACGATAATTAAATAACTCAATGTCAAATTGAGGACATTGCATTGGCATTTCATTCCTATCTGATTCTGAATGGCACCAACTCCTAATACCACTCAAAATAAGAGAGAAATATGTAATCCTGTCTTTTAATGAATTTATTTCACATTTATTTTTATTTTATTTCTGGGAGGTTCCCCATTTGATCTTTCTGACCCTGAAGAAAAGTTGTTTTAAGAGGGGTTTCACGAATATTATCACAAAAGTGCATAAAAATATTCTAAACAGTTCTCCCAAAAATCAGCTAAAATTAAAAATGTATTTTAAGCACTTCCTTTGTATCTGAGATATATACATGGTATTCAAGATGCTCCCAGATAATCCAGCAGAGTTTGGTATTATACATTTGCAGTTGTCATAAAGAGTGAAATAAATGCAACTGATTCTGAATGATACCACAAATTGACTAATCAAAGTATAATCATGGTGGGATGCATTTGCCAAAAACAAACTATCTTGAAGGGTTCATAACCCCTGGGGCATTGAAGTCTTTACTTGTCTAAAACAATTAATTAAAACTTTTACAACATCTACATAGTATGGAGAAAATGAAAAGCATCACTTAAAAATCAGTTGCCATGGCAACTTACTTCAATTTCAAACTTTTTGAAACAAATAACTTACTTATCTTAATTTTACCATGTGCAATAAACTATTTAAAGTACTTTGAGTGAGTTGACTACAACCTATGAAGAATGGTAAAAAGAAGCCAAGTAATTTCCATAATCAACTTGAAACTACAAGGCTTAGCTTGATTACAATAATAAAATACTTTTGTGATAATGTTGCAACTAACAGAAACTAAGAGAAACAATCAGAAGCAATTCACTACAGCATCATGATACAGCTCCTAGCTAAAATAATTTGAAGGTAGCCTAGACATGTGAACCAAGGTAGACATTGGAAGACTTAAGGTTTTCCCTGCGCATCATTCTCTACAGTATCTGGATACTCGTCACTCTCTACTCTTGGTTTTTTTGGCGCACTCTCATCCTCATGTTCTAAATCAATTTCTGACTTGATTTTAGCCAAAGAGAAAGTATGGAAAGTGGGGGAGCCACTCTCAGCTTCTCTACTGTAGGAAGGAGATTCATGTGAAGCAGAGTTGCTTGGTGAATCTTCATCGGCAGCACTGGTGAACAAATCAAGATCAAGAGACTTTGTGTCCAGTGATTTCCTTTTCCCTCCATCAGAGCTGCTTGGTGAACATTCACTAAAATCTCGTAATCTAGTAGGATCCATTGCATCCCTTTGCCTTGACCTCCGCTCACTCATCATAATCAGTTGTCGACTTGCCGTAAACATATTCAGGTTTTCTTCTAGTGGGGGCTTCTCCTGTCTCCTTGAAGAAGGGTCACCAAGTAACAACAGCTCTCCTCGAGATGGGGGTCGATCAAGTGCCTCCCCTTCCACAGGCTCCAGAATGTTGAGCGAACTTGTAAGAGGTCCAGGGGGGATTTCCAAGTCTTGACCATACAGACTGACCTCGGAACTTCGTCGGGAGCTCAAACCAGAAGCTCTTTCATCTGCAAAGGTAGCGGTTGATTCCAAGGAGAACCTTTCAGTGTTCACTGATGCAACGATTGGAGAATGACCATTAGACATGGTATTTTCATTATCACCTGCAGTTGACGATCGTTTCTTTTGATCCCCATCATCGGTAGTACTAGTATCCTCTGGTGGATCAGCATTGTCTACCTCTTGGACATCATCTGTAATTTTGGTAGCTGAGCCATTCTCTGATAAATCTTTATCCTCTGAAAGGCTTGTTATTGTGCAGGAACTTGGCACTGAACCAGATCTGAGATGGTTCCTCTTAGACTTCACAGCAGACTGCCCCGTTGGCACGTCCAGCTTGTTCGTCAAGTCCTCAATGTAGTTATCACTCCTTTGCAATGCTTTTCTGAGTTGTTGAACTTCGCGCTCATACTGACCTACCTTTGTCTGAAGACCAGCCATTGTATAGTGGCTGTACCTAGAGAGGAATTAATGACATTGAAACATTTAATTGAAGAGGGTCTTCCACTGATTGTAGTCAATGTTCAAACTTTTCATGCTTACAATTTTTTGTTTTAAACTCAACATAATTATACACTGAGGCTTTGCTGTTCGGTTGTCAGCCAGAAAATCACAATATTTCCTCAGTGCTAGTGTTCCCAACCTTTATTGACAAAAGGATGGTTATGGTGCCTTACAGAATAATCCAAGATCTCTGCTCAATAAAGAAAATTCAAATTTTTTGATGTTATCCTAATTTTCTTATGGAAGTATTTTTGTTAGGCATTCACATACAGTGGAAACCGCCTTACAGCCACCTCCATGTTACAGCCACTTTATTCTGGTCCAAGCAAAAGCTCAGTCATTTCCTTATTTAACCTATTTAATAACCTGGGCCAGGTTGTTCCAAAGCCGGTTAATTCTAACCCAGGATTAAAAGTTAACCGAAGCATTCATTTTTTGCTCTATTAAAATGTTTTCTGCTTCTTACTTTTTTGTTTAGTTTGAGATTATTCAAATTCAAAGCGTAAAACCAAACAATGTAAACAGAAAACCTCACTGAAAAGTTGCAAAACTGAAATAAAAATTCTCCCTAATCCTGGCTTAGCTTAATCTGGCTTTGAACAACTCGGCCCAGGTTATTACATACACATTCTTGTGGCCTGTTTGTGGTCAGATTAATAGCGTTCCACTGTATATACATCATGCACAGAACTTTATGACTAACATGACTTCATGCACATATCAGGAAAAATTACCAGAAATCAATGTGAAGCAGAAAATATCAAATAATTAATATGTCATTATCAATTAGTTTTACATGCCATCTGACAGGGGGGAGGAAAAAAGTAACAAATTATGCAGAAATCTCTTGGGGAAAATGCAGAAAACACACTGGATTATGTGGAAAATTCAACAGTAAAAGAATTGTTAATAAAGACTTTCCAATGTACCAAATAACAGTGAAACAAAATCTTGCCCACATTTTAAGCTCTTGAAATTAAACATCATGCCTGCCAACTTTGAAATGCAGTCTTTTTTATCAACAGTTACTTCAAAAAACTTTGCCATACATGCATACTTGATCTGTTTCTAGTATTTGTTGACCTGTAGGTATTTCTTCATTAAACAGAGGTTTTCTGTGGCATTTTACATGAAAAACGTTGTTGTCATCTGTAACGTAATAGCACTACATCAGATGATGAAAAACTAGTTTCCAGGCTCCTCACATAAAGTCGGTTGGAACACCTGGAGGTTGACGAACCGTTGAAAAGAAATGGGGTGTTTTTGTCACTGTTAGGAGAAAAACTATTTCAAAATGATCAATCTCTCCAGAATTTTTACTTGTGGGGATGTAAGCAGCTTTATCACTACTGATAATATGAAACACTTTTTCTGTGTTATGCTGCAAAAGTTCTGATTGAGAATGTGGATGTCAGCAAATTATGTGGATTCACACCACCAGATCCTGTCAGATACCCTTTTTTTAAAAAAAAACACTATCAGAAATCTTAATCTGTGATACAAATTGATTCTAATTTATTAAGCCTGGTTTTCACCAGTCTTGTGGCACAAATATGCAAATACTTGAAGCATTTTGAACCTGTGCTTTTGTCACTAGGAATACCGGGCTTGAACAAATAGAAAGGGTGTATGGAAAAAAAAGCCCTAAGTGACTCTTAATCTCATTATACCAAATTCTCCTTTTTGTGGCTACTTATGTTCAGAACATTTATCGGTTTTTTGTACGAGGAAGTAAAATTTAAAGCAATTTCACTAGGAAAATCTTGCAGGGTCACTTAGGGTCTTTTTCCATGCACCCCTTTCACTAATTTCAATTGATAAATGAGTTTGTCCAATGATTTCCATTTTTTTTTACATTGGAGAGGTTAAAAAAAAGATTAAATCACAACAAACTCACACCTCTGAGGGGACTTGGAAAACTTTGGGTCATCTTTAAGACGAGAATTTTCTCTTGTAAGATTCCTGTTTTCCTCTTGAAGCCTCTTGTTATCCTGTAAACAATATTTTATAACACATCATGTTTTGGTGCAGAATGCACAATTGGAATGGTTTGGAGGCCTCCTATGGAACAAAGACACTAAGGCAATACGGTTTAAACTGTAATGTTTGTTTAATCAATTGCAATTAATCAAGTACCCATGAAGACTGGGGGCTGGCTTGGTAGGTACCCGTGTGCACTAAGCAAAATGGGGCATACATGTACCTACATTGCTTTTCACTTTACATGTCAAAACTATATACACATTTTTGCAAATCTCCTGCCATCATTGTGGTGCTTCTCTTAAGAACAAAAGCAATTTGATGAAAACAAATGCACAGATTAGTTAGTGTCATTGTCAACTATATGATAGATGAATGATACATTTCATATAGGATTTCACACTGAGCACTTTCCCTTGTGGTACAGCACATTATGTTAGACACATGTGTTCTACTACTCTGTTCTCGAGTTCTGTCTTGTTTTGACCAGAGATAACAGCTCCTACTGTGACTTCATTCAGCTATATTTAAGGTAACTTCAGTTCTCCTTCTTTTGGGACTGTGTGCATCTTCTGGAATCGCCTCTAGCTTGCGTCTGCTGTTTTATAACTATAGTTTATTATACGACTAGCTCCGTGAGCGGGCAAGATGAACCGAAGCTCGCGCTGTGATTGGCTACCCGAGCGGGCAAGATGGAGCTATCTTGCCCGCTCGGGAAACGGGTTGTGTCCCGCAA
>OMLO01002370.1_pt1 | contig 15161 bp, 11 predicted proteins | sample 1674811 | NCBI WGS metagenome assembly OMLO01 (sample SAMN06265003, study PRJEB25207) | coral metagenome | isolation source: Coral host | place: Mexico:La Bocana,Puerto Morelos, Mexico | collected 2008-11-13 | reverse complement strand
GCGCTCCATCACTAAACTCCTATTTCGCATTCTGCAAAATAGTCGTAATAAGCATAATAACAAAGGATCACAAGTTCTTCAAGTATTACCTTTCACAAATTGAGCCTGTATGCACGTTAAGAGATGGTTTTCTAGATCTATAAAAATTATTTTGTTTAAACATTTTGTAAGCATGTGAAATTGTTTAGAAAGACAAGGAGGTACTGTTATTATAATTATTATTATTATTATTATTATTATTATCATCTTCATCATCATCATCATCATCACAAAATTTAAATCTCTTACAGACCTCTTTCATCTTAGCTAGCAGTTCATGCAGAGGCATTGAGGCTTCTTGTTCCAACAATCCAAGATCTTCATCTTCATCCACATCCTTATCAACTCCTGCTAATTCTTTCAACTCTGCAAGGCCCTGAACAACAAATACAGAATCACTTACTACATGAGAAATGGCCACAAAAAATGAAAGTGTGTGGGAGGTTTATACAAGAAGGAATTTTCAAGTCATTTCAGACACATCTTTTTTTTACTCACTACATCTGCTAATGAGATCGACCATTGAGAAAATATCACTTCAAACGGTATCTTAAAGTGGAGCTCACCAAGAGGGGCACCATAACTAAAAAAATAGAACCAAATGCTTGCCTAGAAAACCATTTATAATAACTTGTTATTTTATGGCCCACATGGATAGTGGCATGGACCAAAGGCTCGTGCCCGCTATGACAACGATGTTGGGCCACATTGCTGTTGTACTCTAGCTAATCGTTAACTGAGAGATGCAGCCTTGGTGTACAAGCATCAATCCTGGCTGCTGTCAAAGAAGGTATCTCCTGACCAGTGTCATGTGCCCATATCATTGGCTCAGGCACACAGTTCATTCAGGCAACATGTTTCGTTTTAGTTTGAATCGCAGCTTCAAGCCAGGTTAACTTATTATAATTAGGAGCTTGGCTAAATCTATATATTAGGTGAAGACTTGTCATTCTGTCTTTTTGTAAATTATCTGCTTGACAATACACCATTCAGATTGTATACTGAGAAATTTACTACTGATTGCCACCAACCTCATCACTGATGATAAGCTGATCAACTTCAAGGAATGAGTCGACCATAGACTGTTTTATCTCTCCTTTCTTGTAACTCTCTGTGTTCTTCAGAACTTTTGGCAAATGTTTTGCTACATATTGTGCTACTTCTGATCCTGAACAAGCAAAACAATAGAAGGAAAGTTACATGTTAGATCATGGAAATGGTGTGTAAAAGAAGAAAAAATTGTCAAAACTCAAGTCTACCTAATTAAGTGGGGGGGATGGTAGCCTTATGATTAGGGTGCTGGACTCCGGAATAAGCAGTTCAGGGGCCTGTTTCTTGAAGGTCCCAAAATGTTCTTACACTTGGAAAGCCACAGCAAAATCTCAAACCTTATGATTACAAAGCTGCTAAATTCAAATATTCTTAATACCAACAAAGGTTCCATTCACACAAGATGTTTCAGGCATATACCCCTCTCTATTTTTAGATACAGATTATTAAAAATGGCTTTCCAGGCCCAAACAATTTCCATGACTTTCAATAAATGGGTCACAGGTTGAAACCCTTTTCACAGTTATTGTGTTGCAATCTTCTCCAAGACAATTTACACTAACAATGTTTCTCTATACACAGCTGAATAAAACTGTACAGGAACTTTATTGCTGGAGGTTAACACAGTGGTGGACTAGAAATGGCATAGAAATACCTCCTCTTGCTAAAGAAACTGAGATAAGCTCCAATGCTGATGGTCACTTCGCCAAATACAAAGTTAAAGGCAGCCAAATGGAACATTACTTAAAATGCTACTAAAATACAATTTTCCATATCCATACCTCCATGGCCATCATAAACTGCAAACAGTGTGGACGTATTGTCAAAATCCAACAAGCATGTATGTGCATCCTGTAAAAATGAAACAAAGAATAATGTCCACTTCTACAATTGAAATCATCTAATGACGATCACCTCCATCAGTGACTTAGATCTCACACAATGAGACAGAGTAAAACTTCAGTCAAGTAACCATGCTTGAAAGTCCATGAATGTACTCATAAACTTGCGAGTGCAGTAGAATCCCGACTACTCTAAATTCCAAGTGAAACAAAAATTGCTTTGACACTCATGAATTTAAGATATACGGGATATAATAACAGTGAAACAAAACCAAGAGAAATGACTTTTGGTTGTTTGTGAAAGTAGGGGTTTAAGGAAAACTGGATTAAAAGGCATTATCCTAGGACATTAATCCTGCAATGAAGCGACAACATCTTGGTTACCATCTTACAGGGTCTCAGGGTGTCTCTTGTCGTAGATGGAGCAGGAAAATGAAGCAGTCTTTTTCGTATTTTCAGGGTGGGCATTTCAGATATAGCCACACCAATCAGCCAATGCATCTATTCAGTACACCCCCTTGGAATTCTTGCACAGGCAAGGTTTTTTTAAAAGACCATTACAAGACCATTTCCCATTTCTTTTACATCATCAATGAAGAAAGAAAATTATGTAAAATTTGTATCACATCCATATATTTCATCCAAAACAATTTGTTGACAATCAGGGCACAGTTTATATCAACAACATTTTCTAACTCTAATATCCTGGATAGCACTATACACTCCACCCATGCATACGAAGAATGTTCTCAGAAGTTTTATATACAGTTGCTAAGTATTGCTGTAAAGAATAACATGTCTCTTCACATAAAACTCAATGGCAATAAACTGTTTTCGTACGGATATTTTATCATAGAATTGATTGAAATGACTTTGAAATATTTCAGCTTTCTTTTTCTCCTTGAAAATTAAGCTTGAACTTCGCAGATCGTTAAAGCGTCTTAGTATAAACTTATCTTACATAATCTCCTGCTTACATGCACTTAGAATTTATCATACAAAGTTTAATATTTAAAAACATCTGCCACGATTTTTTCCCTGGCTGTGGTTCACTTCAAGTGATACGACCTTTAGCTCTGCCATATGAATAAACAAAACGCCTCTCAGAGAAAAAAACATCGAAATTGATTTTGCCGATTTTTGACATTTTCATCGTCAGCCAACAAAGCTGACAACTCAGTAAAGCTCGAGAAAAAAAAGGTGGCATCCAGAGAGTCAAAGGTTCAAAAGATGGAGTGTATTAAAGCCAATTACTCAAAAAGTAGTTGTCAATGATTAATAAATACAACTGTTATCAACGCTTCGCTTTATACACACGATATAAAAGTTTATTTTGCGGCAAACTCAATTACCTCCATAGTGACTCGCCATCCTTGCATGCAGGATACGCCATACCTTACTTTACCGTTTTCGCTCCACTCAGAAATCTTCTCCGTTTTTGGTTTCGCCAAATACGCTCCCATTATGTTTGGAAAGACAGTTCATGCAAATAAAACTTGTGACCACGAGGTTTGCTTTCTCTCCGTTGCAGATTAAAATTTTGATCTTGCTACGCGAGGCACAAAACTCGCGGGCAAAGATGCGCTCGAACTTCCTGTTTTGGTATTGCTGCTGAATTGCCTGCGGGCTCAACCTTTGACAAAAATTACTTTAAAACTTTGTAATGCCTTTCAAGAAATCACGATTTTTCAATTAAATAATATTATCATATAAAGCTTTTTCGTGAAAATAAGTTTTAAGATTGAAATGGAGGAAGACGCACATTTTTAAAGTGGCAATTTGGTGCGAGGAGGACACGCGTGTTCTCCGCGTGCAAAGTGGCGTGATCCAGTCCCACTGTCCAACGCAAGCTGTAGCACATTTAGCTCGAGGTCAACCGCTAGGGTGAACATGCCTCCTGATTCGAAAGACCTGTCCTCTTTAAAGGACAAATCTCTTTCGTTTCATAGATTGCATGCTACAGACTTGGACAGAATGAAGGGGATTTATTTATCTGCTGAAGAGCTAAGAGGTTTTGACAAGTACAAGGTACAGCTCGATCAATTGATTGTATCTGTCGCTCGATCGATCATCGATCGTTCGAGCGAGTATTATTCGTGGTGTACTGCATTCTCAGGCCTTTTTCATTTTCTTTTAGTACAAATCAGAAGATACATCGCCCTTGTCAAACTACTTAACACATCCTTTCTGGAATTTTGTTGTGGAGGTGAGGATTCGGGAAAAAGGGGAAGACTACGGTTTTTGAGACTCCATTGAGTGAGCTCGGATTTAGACTTATTGCTTCCAAGAGTTTTTGCACGCTAGTAAGCAGGTTATAAAAGCAGTTTACGTGACATGAATGTATTATTTTCGAAGCAGAGCCCTGCAGGAAATTGATCAAGAAACCGATGAAGCGAATGGTCTCAAACAAATCCCGCGACTTTGGGGAGTGGCATGTTCAACAGATTTTGATCCCGAGGGGGGTGGGGGTATCAGGAATGATCTGAGTCATACAGACGTTACTTGTACTGTGTTAGCTGTAGAAAACGGCTGCTAGATATCTACAGATATAACTTTGATTTATAAGATGTCTGCTGCCCTTGATCGTAAGATAATCATAGGTTATGTGTAGTTCAATTCCACCTGTTACCATTGACCCCCCCCCCCCCTGGGCAAGCCATGTGTCAGGTGGTCTTGTCCCTGGGGTAGGTGGCAGGGAAAATCAAAAAAATTGCTTTGTGCATGTTTAAGAAAGTTAGATTTTTTGTAATAGCTTTTATACAACTTTTATATTTAAAGAATTCTTCTGCTTAAGAACACTTTGAAACATCATAATGACTCGATATTATCTTTATGTTTATGGATCGTCAATATTGTATGAAGAAAATCTTTTTTTTTTTTCAATATTTGGTATAATATATATTACTCTACATTGTATCTTTCATTCAGTAAACTCAAGAAAAGCGTTGTGTTCTTGAGAAAATGTTCGTTTTTTCTATTGTACAGCAATTAATGTTGCCACCCTTTTTATTGCACATACAGAAATAGTTGAGGTAGATAGGAGTCCTTGGGTTGGGGAATTGTCTCCTTTTTTGTACCCAGGGTTGGAGAATTGGTCACCAAATAACAAAACAATGTCAAATCCCCAGGGTTGTGGTAAAAGTAGGGGAATGGTAACAGGTGGACTTGAACCATAAATCACTTACTAGATTAGCATAAAATGGGTCAAAATTATTTTGACCCATTTTATTCCTTAATACACCAGTCACTCACCATCATTTTCCACGAGCAACAGCGATCTCAGCTGCACCCTGTTGACTATTTGCTCATAGAAAACTGTGACCTATGTCATGTAATAAACTGTTACTTGCAACCGAACACGGCATACAATTTTATGTTGTCAAGATCCATCTCAGATTTGACAATATTAACTCTTATAATCCAACTGCAGCAAATACAGTCCACACTGTTTGCGTCAACATGTCACGCAATGCCTTTTCCAGCTTGCGTTCTGAAAAAAAAAACGTTTTCTCCGACGTTGATATTGTGGAAAAAAAAGAAAATATCACAGCTCGCATCAACATGTCCACAATGCCTTTTTCAGCTTGCGCTCTGAAAAAAAACATTTTCTCTGATGTTGATATTGTGGAAAAAAAGAAATCGCTGCTCGCGTCAACATGTCATGCAATGCCTTTTTCAGCTTGCACTCTGAAAAAAATATTTTCTCTGACGTTGATATTGTGGAACAAAAGAAATCACTGCTCGTGTCAACATGTCATGCAATTCCTTTTCAGCTTGTGCTCTAAAAAACAAAAACATTTTCTCTGACATTGATATTGTGGAAAAGAAGGAATGTACGTAAATGTGGTTTAATGTGGTCTGCACTCTTATCGACAACAATTATGTGTTGCCACTCTTTTGCCAAACATTTTTTTCATAGTTTCCACATGTTGAGCAAATTTGCAAAAGTTTTTGAAAGGAAAGTCTGATGCATACAAAAAGTTCATTTGCATAATGCAGCACATGCACAAGTTTTAAATTGTCAACCAATTTGGGTCATCACAGTGGTCAAAATTTGTTGATGCAAAACTTTCACACTCTCCTTCTTGTACTACATTTTGTTGACTACAGAAGTTGGATAATAAATAGCTTAATAATAAATATTCAGCAGAACTCATAAAATTATACAGCAATACTACATTCTTTACTTTTTGCCTCACATTTCTTTTATATCTATCTTTCACTTAGATTTTTTAATAAACCAAGGCAATATATTAATTGTACTGTCTTCCCTTTATCTCTCAGTCTTCAGTCAAGAAGATGCTGAAAAGATATTATTAACGTTATTCATGTGGATTCTTTTCCAGTTCTTTCCTAGATGGCTGGCACCCAATGTTCTCACATTCAGTGGCTGGTCTCTCCTGTTCATGATCTATGCAGTAACATGCTATTACGATCCTCATTTTACTGCAGCATATGACCCAGATGAGAACAAAAGATTACCATCCCTGTGGTGGCTTATCTTTGCAGTAGCACACTTTGCTGCGCACACATTTGATGGTTGTGATGGCAAACAGGCTCGAAGAACTAACTCCAGGTAACATTATCTCTTTGTACTTTACCTGAAAATCTTTGGGCTTAGGAGAAAGTGTACAATCACAGTTACCTGTGCATAATGTACAAAGTAATTCTCACTACGCAAGTGCACAAGAATTATGGAATTATGTTTAGAAATGTGAGAAAGAATATTACTGCATTGACTTTACTTACTGCAATTAATTTTAAGGTAAAACTGTTGTCAGTCTACCTAATATTTGTTTTTCCCTTCAAATTCAAGGGAAATACATCTATTAAGTTCAAAATCTTGAGGGAGCATTATCTTAAAACCTTGTGGATCTGTCATTCTAATACTTCTCACCTTTTAGGAGAATGTCAACTTCAGGGCTCTGAACATATCTTCTTTGTAATGACTAATGTGGCACATAATGCCTAGGAATATATTTTTGACATATTTTTTATTCTTTTAATTTTAAGCTCTCCTCTGGGTGAATTGTTTGATCATGGACTGGACAGCTCAGCAGCATTTCTCATTCCCATTAGTTTGTTTTCACTTTTTGGTCAAGGTCCTCACAGCGTTTCTCTTTGGGAGCTTTATCGATTGATGTTAGCATGTTTGGCTGGATTTTACATGGCTCACTGGGAAAAATACAACACTGGGACTATGTTTTTACCATGGACTTATGACGCAAGTCAGATAGTAAGTTTTATAGCATGTTACTGGCTGCATGTATGATATCATTATTATAAACACAAAAATAGTCACCCCTGTGCAATTTGTTAAAATGCATAATTATTTAGTCGGACCCTGGTAATTCAAGCTCAGTTATTTCAAATTCCCTGTTATTTTGTGAACTTAAAATAATTTCTCTTGGATTTATCCTTCAGTCATTTACTATTGGCTATAAATAGCAGGGTTCAACTGTATAGTCATGCAGATGATAAAATACCTTACTTGCATCTACAGTGTTCTCACCAGGATTTTGCCTTAGGGAGTCCCAGGGCCCTCTCTGCTGAGAAATAGGGGCCCTGTAAGAACATCAGGGGGACAATGTTACTCCAAATGGTCTGTTACATGAAGTACTTACCTGATCCAATATGGCGGACAAGGACAATTCAGTAACGATGCATACACCAATCTTCACCGCGTACGGGGGAACAACAAAATTAACGGCAATAAAATAAAAGACTAGATCTTTTAATAACATATTTTTTACTCATTTGAACAAGTAAAATGCTGGGGTGTTAGGTTGACCATTAAAACTACTCCAAAGTCCCTACTCTAAAGTCTGTTTGACAAGTAGCTTGCCTCTGCATCCAAATGGGCTTTAAATGCGCCATCTCAGTTTTTCTTGCGGGAATCCCACAAGGCCACGGCCTGGTGAGAACACTGCATCTATAGTGCTCATACCCAACTGTACCTTTTTTCGCACACTTTGGCAGCATGCATATCAGGCAAGTTAGGTGAGGCACACCAAAATATACACTGTGAGCAGAATCTTCTTTAATGACTCTGCTCACATCGTAGCGAAAATCACCAGGTGAGGCCAAAATTGATGAGCCTGATATACTACCAAAGCACAGCAAAAAAGACATGATATAGCTATCTGCCATATTCAACTTAGTCCAAGCATTTGGCCAAAAAGGTCAGTTACTTGATTTCACACAGCATCAGGACAGTAGACAAGGCTAATTCCAATTTGGGTATGGGCAAAGTGTTTTGCTACGTTGAATTTCCATTTTGATCTTTTCAGGCCATTGCATTTGTATACCTCTTAACATCTTTCTGTGGAGTAGACATTTGGAAAATTGAGTTAATTGAAGGTTTCCCTCTCTGCTTTGTTTTTCGGTGGTCAGTTTATGGTATGTATATTGATCATTGTATGTTTTCTTCTTACGTGCAACAATAATATTGTATTCTGTTTTGCCATCAGTCTATTGTAAATTTTATCTAGTCTAATTAACAATTAGACCAGCAGCCCACAAGGGCTAAGGGTCAATAGCCTGTGAGGCGAAGCCGAATGGGCTATTGACCTGTGGCCCTTGAGGGCGAAGGGTCTAATTGTTTTAGTATCACCCAACTAGTCGGACAGAAAAAGCAATAATAAAGTTAGCAAATGCAAGTTGAAGAAAGATTTTTTTGGGAATAAAACGAAAGAATTTCGCTACTTGATGACTATTGCTAATAGTCCTCTAGTAGCATAGCCAATCAAAATGCAGGATTTGCATTAGTCCACTAGTTGGGTGATACTAATAGTTTTTAGTTGCAATAATGCACTATAGAGGAATATGTTTGCAAAGTATAAATTTTACTGTCTTTACAGGAAGTTCTCTTGTTCTTACACTTTCTATGACATTGTACAACATATACCGGTAAGTTCTCTTAGTTATAATAAAGTGTTTTGCCGGAAATGTTAAGCTACTTCAAAAAATCGTTTTCTTACCTGGAAATTGCTTTGAATCAGGTTATGCCTGTGAGTGTTGGGGGGGGGATGGGTGTAGTGTGCTCAAGCGAGGTTCTGAAATCATAAATTGTGGCAAGCAACATGGCTTCAAAGTAGCAATTCTTTTCTTTTCTTTCTCAACAACTTTCTTTCAATTTCTGACAATGTGCATAAAGTAGTCATGGAGGTGTTTATATTTTATCTATTGAGAAGTAGAGGGTATATGAATTCTGGTTTCGCTGTAATGTAGCAGTATCTGTTTGGATAGGTTTGGTTGTGTTGTTGGAGTAGTGAAGCAGGACATTTTAAGATTTGGACAAGCAATACGAACCCCAACCCCTCCCCTCCAACAGAATGCTCTCTTAAGATGGAGCTTCAGGTTATAACAAGTACCTATTCTCGGGCCCTATTCCCTTTGGACAAGGGTAATAACAATGAGGGAGGTGGGGGTTGGGGAATTGACCAAGCTTCAGAAGTCAATCAGAACACATTTTGAAAAATAACTTCAATGTTTTCCTACTTGCACTCAGGGCTCGTATTTCCAAAACAGACCGTAGGCTGCCATTCCTGGAGGGTCTTGTTCCTCTTTTGTCGTTCTTTCTGCTGATTTTCCTATTTTTTGCCTGGGCCATCCTATCTCCTGCCAAAATTCTTGAGATTCAGCCACGGATGTTTTTCACAGCTACTGGGATTGTTTTCTCTAATGTGACGGTAAGGTAGTTTGCATGTAGTTTGAGAAGGTTTGTAAGTAAAATTTTTTTTACAATCATGGCTAGATCTGGTCCATTAAAACTATATCAGACAGTGTCACTTCCAGTGGCTCATGCCTTGCAGGTTGACAAAATCTATAGATTAGATGTAGCCTGACAGGAGAAGTTTTCCTTGTAGCTACTGGTAATCTGAATCCAGATATTACATCTGAAAATAAAATTTTCATTTCATTTAACAATTAGACTGACAGCCCGAGTTTTTCATAAGCAAATAGTTGGTGAGTGAGTTTGTGAGGGCCGTAGTCTAATAATTAGACACTCCAATGTGGTCTATTGAATCTGGTTGCTTCTCTCATTATTTTTTTATTTAACAAATGAAGCCTAAACCATGTAGTACACTGCGATAAAACACTCCAGACATTTGAGAACACTCAAAAAATGTAGAAAACACTCGTCTGCAGCTTGTGTTCTCTACATTTCCCTCATGTTCTCAATGCCTATCATGTTTATCAGTGTAATGCATGGCTTAGGCTTCATTCGTTAAATAAAAAACAATGAGAAAACCAAACAGAGTCGGTAGACCACAGCTGAATGGCTACTAATTATGGATATGAAACAAAGGTAACAGTATTGACTTATCTACTTTTGAATTTGTCATTCTTTCAGTGCCGATTGATTGTGAGTACAATGGCCAATCAGCGATGTCAAGCTGTTAATGCAATGTTTTATCCTTTGTTCATCTGGGTGCTTATTGTACCCTTTGTAAGATCAACTGAATTAGAAGTTGGAATTCTTATTTTCTACACTGCAGCAGTAGCAGTTTGTCACATCCATTATGGAATATTTTTGGTTAGTAAAACTCACACTGGACTTGCACTAAGAAAATTAATTTTTAAAGGATGCTCATGCCCATATGCATTGTATTGCCCCAGGGTCCTCAATACACCACCCCCTACCCTACCAAGATTGAGTGGTTCTTTTGGCCTTAGTTAAGCTTTTGTTTGCATTTTGAATTTAATAGTCAGAATTCATGTCTTAGCAAACAAAAACTGGAAAAAGGATCAAGAGAGTTTTGGATTATCTGTTACAGGTCAAAATTAAATTCCTGTAAAAATTATTTTAATCTAGTTTGATTCTCAATTTCCTTTGTCTTCCAACCGTAATTATTCATAATCAATGAATAAGTAGGGTTAAGAGACAAAAGAATTCAATTTTTTACCTGAATTCAATTTTGACTTGTAACATATCCATTCTAGTTAAAACCTATCTGGAATACTCTAAGCAAACCTCATTGTGTAATAAACATAATGTGTCCAACCTGATTCCAGTCACAACCGGTTCAAGACAGGTTCAGGGACATTGTGTTGTGTTCCTGGGCAAGACACGTTAGACTCACAGTGCCACCCTCCACCCTGGTGTATAAATAGGTACTGGGATAACCCTGCAATATGCTAGCATCCCATCCAGGAGTGGTAGAAAACGCTTAGTCACTTCATGAGTACATTTGATTACCGGTATTAATAGAATTAATTGGCTTCTCTCATAGGTACGAGAACTGTGTGACCACCTTCAAATCAGTTGCTTTTCACTCAAAAAACTCTGATGAAAGTAGCTGGAAGTCAAGACCTTCTACATTATAATTTAGCTGACATGAAATGAACCACTCCAGTTTCTTTGTGCAGACGTACTGAGCTATGAGCCTGAGATTTTTATCAGCAAGTAGTCAACATGGTGTAGCCAAGCTGATTATCACTCATAGAAAACAAGGGCGAGTAATCTAATTCTTTTTGTATGAGCTCTAAAATGAATGATTACTGCACAAAACCTACAATTCTTTTAAGTCTAAACCTATGAATAATTTCATTTTCATGAGCAGTAGACAAGTGATCATTGTCTATCAGTGAATAGAAACCAACAAGATAACCAATCACATTCTCAGGTTTCCAATAGAACACAGGGAGTGGCTTCCAATGATAGTTATTTATAGAGTAAATCTGAAAAGCCTTAAGACTGATGGGACTTTAACATAATCAAACCACAGGGATGACATGTATATTAAGCATTGAGAAGAAGTATATTTATCTCTCATTATTTTGTTGGTTTTCCATTACAACACACTAATACTCCACCATTCTGTTGATGTACTTTTCTGATTTGCAGTCGTTTATTGTTCAGTGTTCTTTTATCTTGTGGTTATTGTCCCATGCATGTGGATAAAAGAACTTTACTCAGTAAGTACAAATAATGTTCAGTTGGTTTTTAACATTGCCAGGTCTTGGACATGTTTTATTGCATACAGTTTCCCAGATTTCCTAAAGTGCTTCTTGTCAAAGGGACTGGGCAATTGTTATTTGAAAATAATTTGTTTGCAAATTGATACTATTTCCAAATTTTGCAACATTTTTATGAAAATAATTTAAATTGGTTATTTATTTTTGTTGCTCAATGTCAAAATGGTGTGATCTTTAATCAATAATTTGTCAACCCATAATTTCACACAAAGACTTCAGCAAAATCCTTGGCATATTTCCAGCAACAAAGAGTTAGAAGTGACTGGTTTAAAACATTAATTACAAATACTAACAACTGGTATATGTTCGGGAGAACTAAGCACGTAGAAGAACGTTTTAGGAGAACATGTAGTTTTAGGAGAACTGATAGCCTGCGTAGCAGTCTTTTCCATTTCCTTTCAGGCAAGTGAGAGTCGCACGAGGGTTGGGGGACAGAGGTGACAAAAAACTAGTGGCAGGGGGAGGGGCAGGGAAGGACTTTTCCTTTCCTCCCCACCCCCTCCCCCATTCCTCTTTTTGCTCTCGCACCATGCATTTGCACGACTTCCCCTTGGCTCTCGCTTTCTCCCGCTAAGAGGAAACGGAAAAGACTGCTATGCAGGCTAGGAGAACTGTTTGTAACCTGTGTACAGGCGCCGTCTCCTTATGAAAATCAAAGAGAGGGCTTATGTATTTTACCATTTTGTGTATTTAGAATGTTTTTCAATTGTTGAACTAAGTACTTGGATTAGCAGTCATGTTGACAAATAATTTAAGAGTTGGTTGTAGAGACTACAATGGTGGGTGGGGTTCCCATTTTGAATTATGGAGTTTAAAAGCCTGCTAAAGGATCATTAACTGCTTCATGTAGAGATTTCTTTAGTTATATCTGTGTGTTATGACAAATTTCATAACACTGAAATGTTTTAAATGTAAAACTAATTTACTCCAGCAGCATGATTATCAACATTCAGATAGGCAGCCCTGCAATTTTTCTTGAGGAGAGCAGGGATCTGTACACGGGTTAAATTAAGGTTATCGTATAACTTGAATATCTATTTCTGTCAAAAATATTTGGCTTTTGGAGGAAATACTTGATAAGTACAGGACAGAACTCATGAAGGTGTAATAGTGTATCATATTTAAACTATGTGTTGTTAATTATCTTGGAACATGATGTACATTTAGTATGGTCTTTACAAATAAAGTTACTTGGGCTGAAATTGACTGACTTGAACGTTGTTACTTGACTCCCCTCCCTTCTTCCCAGCTTTTAGCCAGATGATTATTTGGGGTCCAGGAAATTCACTAGACTGGCTAAGGCTGTTGTCAGCAATTAAGCTTATATATATATCTAAAAAAAAAGTTTTTCCAGTCAACCAAAGGCAAAAGATAGTCACCTGTGCCACTGGGACACTTTTAGAGCATATCGTGCTGGCTAATACTACATTGCAACACACACATCAAATCCTCACAAAAGACCTGTACAACACCTAAATTTCCAAATTATTTAAGAGGTAAAAATGAATGGCCAGTTGGTTCATTCATTTCACATCATAATTTCCACTCCAAATGTACCAACATGCCATTGCTTCCTCAGTATTCACAGTTTAAATAATTCTTTGCACAGCTTCAATATTAGCTGCAGGGTGAAGCTCTGGTTCAAAACATCCTTATGTGAGTTTTTTGGAGTTGTAGACCTTCACTCCTGTCACATCTGTTGATGACCGTGCATACTTCATTAAAAGAGCATTTAGTGATTGCCCGGGTGCTTCTAGATCTCTAGAGAAAAGAGGAAACTCTTGTTTGAATCTCTCTACATCAGCTTATCTACATGTCTTGTAAATACAGGCTAAAGTATAATGAAATCAATCCATTTTCTTTTTACAATCCCACATAGAGCAAGCCTCATAGGCAGACTCTATTTGGAAAGGTCACACACTCTTTACACCATGTTTGGGAGGAGTGCATGAGAACAAGCATAGGAGCTTATTTGTAATTAAGCCTTCCTTTAAGAACTGCCCCTCAAACATGCCCAGATAAATCCAAATTGTCTGTTAAAGAATTAATTAGAGAACAGAGACTGATGGCTTTTTTAAGAAAGAACGAGTTTAGTAGCGCATAGTAACCTGATATAAGGCTGTATCTCATCAAATGTCCACTTTGACTGAACTTTAAACAATTTCATGAACCTGTTGATAAAAGAAAAAGTATTTCAATTTCACTGCTGCATCTCCATTGCCTGGTATCAAAAAAACTGCCCTGCATGATTATCCAATCAAATACTAGGATTCAAGATTCCAGACCAATGAGATGGCTTAGAAAAAATAGTATCACTTATGCTTCACATTTGTATGCTTCGGGTGGGTACAGTGTTGGAAAATTTTGAGAAGGCCTTTGTCACAATGCACCTATTTGAAAATACGTAGCGTCATTGATAATGTCAATTCCCATACTTGCCTAAGTGCAGGGTCATCTGGGAGTTCATAGGCAGGAAAATGCCAAATTACAGGTGGGAGACTCCTCATGTCCTTCAAAGCTATACCCTAAACACACAGCAACAACAACAAATCCATTTAGAAAGATCAAAATTTGTGCAAGATCCAAATCTAGTTAGTGTAATACTCCTGCACTGCTGAGCGCATTAAAATTAAATGCCATGCTGGTACAATCATTATGATAAGAAGAACTTAAGTCCACTTTATGCAATGCAGTGGTGTCACATATGGCTGTCACACCAGGGAAATTGTTTGCAACTCGTGTCACAACAATACTGTGAGACATAAGGCAAGGAAAATTGCTTAAACCCAGACTGCTTGAACCAGAGGTGACCCATGAGGCCAATGCACCTCCACTTGTAATCACAGTATACATCTGCATCTTCCACTGATTCTCAGTCTGTGTTTTAGCTACATTGATACTGAAACTAAAAAAAAAACTGTTAGAAATCATTGGTTGATCACTCACAGCTAAATGTTCAGACTTTGTAGTCATTCCTTCTGGTACACTTTGTTGCCAGGAATCCATAAATTCATGATAATTGAACTACCGGTAAGAGGCAAACAAATCAAGTGTTACTATTACCATACATTACAAATGTAAATATTATTATATTATCAACAAAACCCCATATTTTACATAACAATCAAATAAAAGAGAAACTATATAATGTGAGGTTAGACTTCAATTCTAATAGGTCAAGGTCAACTTTATTTAGGCAGGGTGGCCCAATCAGCACTTGGCTGGTATCAAAAGGAGCCCTGCGTAAAT
>OMLO01002369.1_pt1 | contig 15174 bp, 9 predicted proteins | sample 1674811 | NCBI WGS metagenome assembly OMLO01 (sample SAMN06265003, study PRJEB25207) | coral metagenome | isolation source: Coral host | place: Mexico:La Bocana,Puerto Morelos, Mexico | collected 2008-11-13 | reverse complement strand
TCATCCTCACTTCTTCTTCAAGTTCACCATCATCATCATCATCATCATCATCATCACCACCATCATCATCATCATCATCATCATCATCATCATCACCGTCACCGTCACCGTCACCATCACCATCACCATTACCATCCGCACATGCATTCGTGATCCTTCGCGTTAGGGTGGCGTATGTTTCTTCATCCTTGTCAGCATGTTTGGCTAAATGTGGTAATTGAAGCAACCATAATAAGAACAACAGCTGCAACTGCAACCCCACCAGCTTTCGTTGACCCCTCAAAATTGAATTTTGACAGCAGCCGCAGGAAGGATGTTGGAGATTGAAATTTTCAATGTGCACTGTCAAGTCAAATTTTTGTAAACAAAATGTATTGGCCAAATGTGAAGTCCTAACTGGGCATATATTTGGAGTATATACATTTCAACCATGTTGAAGACTCGCGGTACCGCACTAATGCTGAAGTTTGTGGAAGGTAAACGTTGGGACGGTGCTTGTAGTAGTTGGTAGGAAAAACGATGGGGACTGTTCATGACCAGTTGTAAACGCAAATTTGTCGCAAGTTTGCTTTAATTTCGGGAGCATCATGCGCCCGCAACTCCCCGACTAAAAACGTGTCAACTATCCAGGTTACAATTCAAATTCGCCAGACCAATGACTAGTTTCCGGTTGCTCTGGCAATGGGGAACCATTTGTTTTCTAGTTTGTTTCATTTTCCCAAATGGTTTGCGAATGTTTGAAGGAGGTGACGTGGGCAATCTTATAGTTTTGGATTTCTTCACAACCTCGTCATAGCCCAGGCAACGTTCAAGTGATGGTTTCGTGCGGGTGATTGACGCCGAGGCGTTTCCGCACTTGCCAGGTATGTCTCATAGTCTCATAGTTCATGTTGGCCGCGATAGGCATTTTTTGCCAAGTGTGCCTTGTGGGTTTTGAGGCGCGTCGCCGGCTTTACAGCGCGCCCAAAACGACATCGCCTAGCAAGAGCACACTGTTGGTTGGAAGGCCCGAATGCCCGAGTTGTTGTTTTGGTTGAATGCGTGTTCTGCGAAGCGGTTCACAGCAGATGTGAGGCAAAAAATTAATTATGAGGTCATTGGTTATAATTTGGTTCATCATGTATTTGTACCATTTCTGCTGTATTTTTGTTTGTGGATGGCTGTTTGGGATTTCATTTCTGATTTTGATCAGGATGGGACAACTTGGCGGTGAATCTGCCATTGACAATCTTCAACTTCCGAACCTCCTGCGGCGAAGAGATGCTTTGTTATTGATGGTTGGCTACCGCACCTTGAAATGACAACAGGACGTTTCGAGATGCGTTTGTAGTGACAGCCATTCATTGACATGGTTTGCAGAAAGGGCGTTGTCCTAAGGCATTCAGCAGTTTTTCGTTAGCACGCTTCGTTGGAAACAGCGCCGGATCTTGAAAAGAATGTTCACTTCATCCCAAGCGCAAGACAGAACAGCCACGTGGTAGAAACACATTTTGATATGACAAGATGGCGAAACGTTTTATGTTCCGTCGGTTAATTTTTGATGTGATTTCCGGCAATTTTGCATGTGTTATACAGGAGTATGCATATTTGGGGAGGGAAACCGCACACCCCAAAGGTTGGGGTAGTATGAGAATATTTTCCGGAATGGCATTGTTTCATTTGATGTCAATTTGGAAGTTTTTTTTCGTTTTGTTTGTGTTGATAGAAATATTGTTGATGGGAAGAAATCCGGCTAACCAGTTGAGGTTGGTGGTTTATCCCATTATTTACAGGGTTTTATACATCTCAGGTGGCGATTGCCGGATTTCTGAACCGTCAACAGTCGTGTTTGTGATGTGATTAAATTTTACTGCGAACCCAGGCTGTTAAAGAGAAGGCCCTCGTGCTACAACAAGGCGAGTTGAGAGAAATAGGAAACTATGTCTCGAAACCCACCTGGAAACTTGAACACCATTTTTTTTTTTTGTATGGCTGGTTGGTGAAACATCAATTTTTTGGAAATAGCATGACAATATCCGTATCTCCTTAATCTCAAGCTGGATGGAAGCTGTTTTAGGGGCCTTTAGGTTTCTCCAATCTGGTATTGCTAGTAATTGGTGGGGTCTTGGTTGTCCACATCACTGCGGCACACCTTCTTGGGGAACCTCTTTGGCCTTCTTCCTATCTGGCCTCATCACTGGGTGGATCACCTTCATCCTCTTCTTTGCCTGGGTTTTTGGCACTCCTTACCTGCGGCAGGGGGTGGTCGAGCCCACTCCTGTCATTGCCTCACGCCTCTCCAGGTATTTGCATGAGCCACCTCTCGGACCCAGACAGCGATCTCGTTGAGCTCTCTATCTCTTTGGGTGGTCTCTCATTGTCCGTGCGTGGCTCTCCTGATCGAGCAGCTGCTTTTGTTCGTGGACTTTCAGATTCTGGCAATTCCGCCAGCTTCTCTCTTAGTCACGACTCATTGGCTTCACAAAGCCCCATTGCTCCTGTGCGCTCTGGATTTCGGCGCTCTGTCCCTTCATCGGCGGTTTCAGACGGCTCTTTCAGCCACGTTTCTGGTCCCGAGACTCGTGACAGCATTCGCCGTGGTTTTCCTCCTGTCCCTTCTCACTTTTTGGAGCGAGCAGGACAACTCACTGGAGCAAGGATCTCTGGAGGAGAGAGGATTCAACGGGCTTGGGTTGCAGGCTGTTGGGCTGGAGCAACCAAGGCTGGGAGGATTCAGAGTCCAAACAGGACACCAAGCATTGATTTGGGCAATCGTGTCTACGTGGTCATTTCGGTGTGCAAGATTTGAGTGCCCCCGCATCTTCAGGAGCTCTCAGTCTTTCCACTCAGCTGTTGGCAGGTTGGAGAACACTGACACCATTTGCCACGGCTTCCCTACAGACACGGAAGCGGCGATTTACTTGGAGGCAGCAGGAGAAGAGCTGCCTCTACTCCTTCCTTAGGAGAAATGGCAATGCTTTTGAATGGAGAGGGAGGAGAGCAGGTGCAGCAACTGTCCGAGGCCTATGTTCCCTATATCCTCGAGATTGCCGACGAGGTAGATGGTTCGGCTTTTGCAGTGGCTTTGGTTGTGCTTCGGAGGGAGTCAGGCTTCTTCTGGCTTTGCCCAGCCAATTCTTCACGGAGGAGGTCATTGTTTCAGCAATGTTGGCAGGGCGAGAAGAGATGTTAGGCCCATCTATCATCAAGAGGCTGCCTGCTTCGCAGATAGAGAGTTTTGGAGGAGGTCCACCCCCCAACGTTCCCGAGGTGGAGGTGGATGTTCTTTTGATGGATTTCACCAGCGAGGTGCTGCCTCTCCTTTCTCCTTGCGATCCTTCAAGCCCACATTGGGACATGGTTCACTTCTTCCACGACTCCATCAACGAGATGTTCCCCATTCAGGACTCATTGGTGGCTGCTGCTTGGGAATGGATTTCAACACCTACTGCCGGAGAGCGAGTCCACTTCTACTCAGCAGACGAGGAGGTCCCAGAGTGCCCGATCGAGGACGAGGAGGACCAGGAAGAGGATGCGAGGCCTACTCCTACACCAAAGCGGCGAGCAGATCTTTCTTCTACTCCAGGAGGAAGGAAGCCAAATCCCAAAGATGCAGCAAAGGACCAGTCAAAGATGAAGCGACCTACGGTAGCTTCATTGGCAACATCCTTGGAAGGTCTGGCACAATCGATTCCCGCTTTGATGGCAGAGATGGCATCTTTGAGCGAGAGGACACAGGCTGTGGAGGAGAGTCTTTTGGGCGGCCAGAGGTCCTCTGCCTTGAGGAGGCCACTGGGTGGCTCAGCTTTGGGTGGATCTGCAACAGCCTCAACTCCAATACCGGATTTCCTGAAGGTCATGCCACCCCCGAAGACATCCAAGCCAAAGGCGGTGTCAGTAGCGGCGCCCACAGCCGGTGCTGCGGAGACGGAGGCTTTAGTGGAGGAGCGAGAGGAGACGACTATGGGATCATCTTCGGATCTGGCAAAGGCAGTTCTAGCTCAAAGTACTGCCCTTACGACATTAGTCGGTCAGCTGGCCGGGATTGGAGGGGAGGCAATTGGAGACCTCTCTTCGAACCCATTAGCTCTGACTTCCACAGGAGCTTCAGGACGAGCCAGGTTGCAACAAGAGTTGGCTCAGCAGAAGGGAGTCTTCTTTACAAGTGTGTACCAGCAGATGTCCAGAAGGATGAGCCCTGCTACATCGTCCAATGCAACGCCACAGGAGTTGGCTCAGCGAGGAGTCACTGCCACTCGCTATGTGGAGCGCTACGGTGGCTTCGGTCGTTGTCGGGACCTGGGGCAGCTGATGTGGCAGTTGTCTCTCATCATGGACCATCTAGCGGAGCAACGGTGGATCACAACGGCTCTCTCCTATATCAAGGAGTTGGATGCAATCAGTGCCCGACGAGCAGACGTTGCAGGAGCTTCCTCGAAGAGTACCGCAGCCGGAGGAGATCCACCAAACCCAAAGCCGAAGGTGAAGAGAAAGCCGAAGGCAAAGTGGCAGAGGGGCGACAAAGGAGAAGTGGAAGATCAGTGAAGAAGATCATCACTAGAGATGGTGGTGGCCCGGCTCACCCACAGAAGAGCAGCTCTTTCAGCAGGGAGGTACCTCTAGTTCCAGATGACGTACCTCTCGACCAATCTATTTCAATCTGCCGCTTGTTTGCTTCGTTTCCGAGATGGATTTTGAAGACTCGCAGCAGCTTTTCTTGGTTCCTTGCAAGGACTTTTTCTCTCCGTTGCTGGGGTGTTTCTCCAGCTTCCGTGGTCTTCCCACTTCCACTTATGGACTTTGGACTTTTCTCTGGAAGTGGCCCCAAGCTAAGTCATCGCCGATGGATTACGTTGGCCAGGAAGAGAGTGCTGCATGTGATCATTGTGGCCCTCAACTTTCTCTACAATGACTTCAAGCCCTTTGAGCTGTGGTTGCTTGGGAGGCGCCCCAATGCCCCGCAGGCGAGGTTCCATGCTCGTCTATCGGCGCTTTTGGCTACGTGTGATTCTCCTGCTGATGTTCCAATCCCAGCAGGAAGGTCAGGACCTGAATTTATTGCAAGACTGGTGGAGCTTGAGCGGTTCGTGATGGCTTCACCTGCAGGCACCTTTGACAACTACGAAGATGGTTTTGGTGACTGCTCCAAACATGATGGAGCTGTTGGGTGGGTTGAGAGGAAAAAGGTTGAAGCACCCTCTTCTCCCTCGCCTGCGGCTCCCTATCACTCACTGGATGCCTCCCGTTTGAAGCTCATAGGCCGGGGTAACTGGCCTCTTGGAGACTTCCTGCGTGACGAGCTATGGCTTCCTTATTTTGAGCCCCGGATCCTTCACCATGGTCTGCCTCTTGATGGAGTCGAGATTCCAGATTTTTCGGTGGAGGACAAGGAGGAGAATTTGAAGCTTGCAAAGTTGTGGAGTTCAAAAGGTCTCCTTGCACTCTTTGATGAGGAACCACCTGGGCCCTACTATACCCGTGTCTTCAACAACTACAAGAGTGCGGCCCACGACAGGATGATCGGAGACAGGAGGCAGCCGAATGCAGCAGAGAGAGCAGTAGCTGGACCCAGCCGCCAGCTGCCCATTGGCTTCATGATGACCTCCATGCTGTGCCCTCGAGGCTTCCAACTTGTTGGAAGTGTGACTGACAGAAAGGACTTCTACCACCAGGCTTTGATATCGCGGCAGAAGGCTCATTTGAATTGTCTGCCTTTTGCTTTTCCAATCTCAGAGTTCGAGGGGACAGATGCATACCGTGATCTCATGGACATTAAGCAGAGGAGGAAACAGAGGAGGAGGCGAGAGGATGCGGGTGATCTCTATGGATGTGAACGAGCTGCCATTGGAGTTCCACTTGAATCCACTGCCTATCCAGCCTTTGCTTCTTTATATCAAGGAGATCATTTAGGAGTCGAGTATGCATTGTCTGCACACGGCTACTTGCTGGAGCAGGCAGGTCTTTTGACCAGCGAATCAAGGCTGATGTCAAAACACCCCTTCCCAAGAGGTCCGGTCTGGCAGGGCCTAGTCATAGACGACTTTTTTGCCATATCGAGGGAAAGGAATGGTAGTCAAGAGAAGCCGCTGTCTTCCACTTGCTTCTTGAAGGCAAAAGCGGCTTATGAGAAGCATCAAGTTCTAGGTAGCCCGGAGAAGGACATTGAGGGTTCCAGTCACTTTAGGGTGGTTGGAGCTGAAATCAACACAAGTAGCAGAGCCATATCCAATGGTGTAGCTTTGGTCGGTGCTCCTACTGACCGGAGACTGAGTTTGGCTGCCTTATCTCTCCGAGTTGCACGTTTGCCTGGTGTTTCAAGGTCTTTGGCATCCAGGCTGACAGGTGCATGGACTTTTGTGCTAATGTATCGACGATGTCTGACTTGCATCTTGGGCGAGTTGTTTACTGTGGGCATCGTCGGTGGAAAGCATGAAGATGAGGTGGTGCCTCTGACCAGGAAGGCCGCATCGGAGTTGGTGATTGCCTCAGCTTTGTCTTTTGTGGCGGTGAGCAATGTGGCGGCAACCTATGATGAAAAGATCTATGCCACTGACGCCTCGCTTAGCAAGGGGGCGGTGGTTTCCAGCAAGCAGTCTTCTTCTGTGGTCGAGGCTCTTTGGTTAGGAGGAGACAAGAGGGGGTGCTACACAAAGTTGGATGATGGCTTCCGTGCGATGTTGAAGACGCATGGATTTGGTTCAGAGGATGTGGAGGAGGCAGTCCCAGAGGAGCTCACCATACCTAAGCGTGGTCTGGACTTCAGCTTTGACTTTGTCGAGATCTGTGGTGGAGCTGCCTCCGTGTCTAAGAGCATGGCCGCTTTGGGTCTGACAGTTTGTCCAAGCATAGAATTGTCAGATTCGCCATGCTATGATGTAAGAAATGTCCGCCTAGTCCAGTGGGTGGTTCACATGCTTCAGACTGGCCGATTTGGCTCGGTCATGTTGGAGCCGGTGTGTACTACGTTCAGCCCTGCGGCTCACCCAGCCGTAAGGAGCTACAACCAACCTCGTGGCTTCAATGAGAGGTGTCCAAAGACTTTTGCAGGGAATCAGATGGCCTTCTTTTGCCTCATCATCGCTCATGCAGCTGGACTTTTTGGTCGCCCATGCCTTCTAGAGCAGCCTTTTCTTAGCAAGATGGCTTGGCTTTCAATGTGGAGGTTCTTGGTAGAGAAGAAGGGATGGAAGGAGGCTGTTTGTGCAAGCTGTGCTTTTGGCTCGCCGCACCTCAAGCAGTTCAGGCTTTTGACTTTCGGTTTGGATGCAGAAGGAATGACTGTGAGGTGTCGTGGTGGGCACAAACATATCAGGATAGAAGGCAAATGGACTCGACCATCAGCGGTCTATGTCCCTGCTCTTGCTGATCACTTCGCCCGGTTCTTCAAGAAGGCTTTGGATGGACTTCAGAGGAGCTATGAGGATGAGCCTGTTGTGAAGGGGCTTGAATCAGTTGTCATCAATGATGTGCTGGCAGCTGGACAGTGGGAGATTGAGCACGACTGGTTTTGGAAGACATCTGCTCATATCAACGTGTTGGAGTCGCACGCATACCTGTCCTTGCTTCGCAGGTTGTCATGCAGATCTGAGGAGGCCCTACGTTTTGTAGCGCTTCTGGGCAGTCGAGTCGCGAAAGGAGCTCATGCCAAAGGGAGGAGCACTTCACGAGCTTTGATCCCTACCTTGAGGAAGGCCGCAGCCCTTTGTGTTGGAGGAGGACTCTATGGCTCCCTTGGCTTCGCGCCAACACGTCTAAACACAGCTGACGATCCTACCAGATGTGTTCCGATTCGTACTCCCGCTGAGAGGTCTATCCTTGAGGCTTTGGACTTCTCCCAGCTTCAGCTCATCCACTCAAAGCAACTTTCTCGACCAGCCGCCAATTGGGTTCGTCTTTGGATTTTGCTACTCATACCCCATGGTGTTGAGGCATCCCCTATCTATGTGGATTTCAGTTCCGTAAGCGAGGGATTTGGTATCGTCGATGTCTTTAGCTCTCTCCACTTTTTGGCTCATCTTCTCCTTACCACCTTTCAAGAGGTTCCCTGGGACCCCTATCTTTGTGGGCTTGTTCTCGGTGGATTTTTCCTCTTATGGTTTGTTCCGGTGTGCTGCTCCCTGTCTTGCCTGCCTTTGCTGGCTTGCCAGATTGGAGACATCCCTAAATCTACTAAGGTACAGCCCATCCACCGTAGCCGTTGCCCCCCGCTGTCAGTCGTGTGTATCTTGCTATGCTTTCCAAGCATTTGTGCCATGCCGATTCAATCTCAGAATACTGGTGATTTTCTCCGAGCCGCTAGGCGTTCAGGAGTTGAGCTGGTTGCGGACACGGCAGTTAGACCACAGACGAGGTCTAGGCGTGATGGATTGATGCATGAGTTTGACAACTGGCTGCAGCAGTGGGGATGGTCGCTTAGTACTGCAGTTGATGATAGAGATGCTGATGCAGAGTTTTTGGCAAAGCTCTTGGTGCAGTATGGAAGGGAGCTTTACTACGCTGGAAAGCCTTATGGCCGTTTCAGTGAGACGATAAATGGCATATCCGCAAGACGTCCAGCATTTCGACGCCAGCTGACTCAGGCGTGGGATTTGGCTTTTGCATGGGTTGCTGACGAACCTACGGTGCATCATGCACCCATTCCCAAATCTGTGCTGCTGGCCATTTGTGGCCTATCACTGCTTTGGGGGTGGCCATGTGAAGCTGCCATTTTCATGATGTGTTGGAGCGGTCTTTTGCGGATTGGTGAAGCTTTATCTGCTTTCAGGAGCGACTTAGTCCTTCCAGTAGACGCAAGTCCTGGGATCGACTTTGCACTGCTTCGGATTCGACAGCCGAAGAGCCGGGGGACAGGGGCAAAACATCAAGCAGCGAGACTTGATCAGGAAGATGTGGTACAACTTCTTGATGCAGTGTTTCGCAACTATCCTCGCGACAAGAGGCTCTGGGCTTTTTCTTCAAGCACTTTGAGGAAGAGATTCAATGCATTGCAAACATCACTTGGCCTGGTTGGAAGCGCTGGCACTGTGACGTCTCAGCCTCCTTATGATCTAGGAAGCTTCCGACCAGGAGGAGCCACGTACTATTTGCAGCTCTTTGAGGACCCAGAGTTTGTCAGGCGTCGTGGAAGGTGGCTGTCGCATAAATCCATGGAAATCTATCTGCAGGAGGTTGCCACAGCTACTTTTGACCACCGTCTGACAGATGATGCAAAACATAGAATTCATGAACTGGCTTTGCACTTTCCACGGATTTTGGTGCAGAGTCGATGGTTTTTGAAACACCAGATTCCACCTGGTGCATGGCCCCACCTATGGAGCACACCAGCATGAGAGTGATGGAAAGTTTGGGAAAGATGGTGGTTTTTTCTATGGTGCTGTGATGGCACTTACCTCAACATGAGGCGAGAAGACATCCATTTAGGAGAGAAAAGGTTGCGGAGTGCTAAATAATGATTTGGAATCATCCAATTGAAGTAGCCATGTCAAAGTGGATCTTTGGGTTCCGAGGTAGAAAACACAGATAAATGATGAAGAGGAAACCGTTTTGAACATGATGATCTGATGTCATGGAAACCTTTTCCTTGGTCTTTGGATTTTGTAAGTTTTGGAATCAAAGTATGGGCAATTGAGCAGTGACCATAAACCCAGTGTCATTGTAAAACTGATATATGGCATCACATATTATTCCAATTGATATGGGGTCATATTAGCTTGTGGAAAGATCCTAATTGACCAGCCAGGAATTTATAGTTCACAACAATCGGGTTGCGAATCATGCCCTGCATGAGGCAACAATGACAGCTCTACAGCGCTTGGTCTCCTTGTTGAACATGGCTGCGTACTGGAGTCATATGGTCAGGTGTTACTTTCCGGCTTCACCCGTTCCACGTGAAACGTCGGTAAAAGGACCACATTCTTCATAATCTCAACCGGTTCAACCGGTGCACGATTTTTCTTCCATCAACCAGCATGTCTGATGGACACTTTGATAACATTTGTCCTTGATGAACGATGAACAGAAACATGTTTTTTTCCTCCAGATGATGCAATAGTAAGGTTTTCCTGAAACAGATGACTCTTTCAACGATGGACGACGGGTTGCAAGTTGACGGTGGGTGTTTTTTTTTGAAGGTGCCGCCGGATGTTCGACGCCGCGCTGAAGAATTCATCGCGGCCACCCGATGGGCAGGTTTGAAAGAGAAAGCTTTGTTTTTCATAGACCCACGGGCCCACCGGCCCATGGGGCATGAACATGTTATAGTGGACTTCGGATCCAAAAACCACCGGGAAAGTAGTTTTTGCACAACTCCCACAAGGTGACCAAGTAACGGGCGATGATAAACCAATACTTGCTAAACAATTTTTTTTGGTCCGTGAGATGCCTTCCAAGGAAAACCTGAAGTTTCCATCGAATGAGCTTGACGAGGAGCTGGCTGATTTTCTGAAGCATTGCCAAAGCAATCCAGGACGATCATACAAGGTCGGCGCATTGAGCAAGTCTTGGTTTGCATTCGATTTCAGATGTTTACCCCTTCCAAAAAAATTGACTTTAGTTTTAGGGCACACAAAAAATTATATGGCAGTTGGAAGCATACCTACAAAATGCCTACAGGGATTAACAACTTTCTGGCAGGCCAACCGCGTTGAGCACAAACTTCTGCTCCTCAAGGCGCTAAAAAGTCCAGACTTACGGTTGATGTGGCGTTCCGACGTGGAAGCCTTCACGCAGCATCGGTACATCACAGCGACTCGTAGCTTTCGTTGATGGGACGCTTCCTCCCCTTATGGTGAACCCTCCGACTTTTTTGCATGTTGCGATCTTTTTTTTCCGTTACCACTGGCAGTTGTTGCTGGCAGTTGTGTTTTTTTTTTTGTTTCATGACCAGTCAACCTCTAACCCCATTTCTTACTCCTTCATTTCGTGAAGGGTTTCAAGAAATGGCCGGCCTATTATCAATTGACAACTATAGAAAACCCTTCTGAAACCAGTGACTGAGACGACCTGGACACGGAAAGTTCCATTGTACACTCTGGACGAGAGCCTCGCCTTGATAATGCTACGACATGCAGGTGCCTTTGCAAAAGCAAGGGTCTGGCGGTTGATTGAGATTTTGGTGGTTGGTTGGTTGAGATTTAGATGGATTGATTTAGGGAACTATACTAACTACAAGTTATTTGTAAGGATGGTTATAATGACATCGCCCAAAATATGAAATCCTTTCTCTTAATTAGATCGTGTGTGTTTTTAGAGACGATAGGATCCTTGATTCTAATACCAAAAGTGGCGCTGTTTTTCCCATGTTTGTGTTTTGTGGTGGACTGTCTCTCTAATTTATATATATATATATATAAATGTATACCCGCTGAAAGAGCCATCCGGTTTGACACTCCTAGGTAACATTCTAGCGGTGTATGGTAGCACAACATATTCTTTTTTTTTTTTTGAATTTCACACCAAGGTACCGAAGAATCCTCGCGTTTCCGCAAGAATGTCTTCGCATATGCAGAGTCCCATGGTCTTGGGCAAAGTGGTGGAGGCAAGGCACAACAAGACGTGGGTGGTAGCTATGTTCATTGCTAGTTCTAGCATATCACAGGTGTTTAACCTGGACGCCCGGCCTGGGGGGGTCAACCTTCAAGTCAAGATGAGTACAAGGCCAACGGCTTAAAGTTTTTACAAGATCCCCCCTCCAACAAAGGCTTGAATGTGTTGGACCCCTTCCCCAAAAAATTGATTCTCCCTCAAAAGAAGTGGGAATTCCCGGTCTTCAAACCAACCGAAACTTGACGATTTTTTATGTAAAAAAAAACCTGTGGTGCTGAGAAAATTCCCCTTCACCTCGGCCCTCGGCTGTCACCGGTCACCAGGTTGGACGGATAGCAGTCATTGGGCACCTGGGTCTTTGATGTACGAGCTGGGATCCTTGCTTTGCCACTTGGGACCGCCATAAGGAAATCATCCCAAGCAACACGGGGTTCATGACTAGACGTAGCTTGGAAAGTGAAGAATTTAAGGGGAGTTTCTGAATTGTGACAGAATACAGTCGTATATTTCTTTTGCTGCTCCAAAAAACCAGAAAATCAGTTGAGCATCGGCGGTAAAGAGCATAGAAGTGGTTACATTTGCCTTCTTTTTTGTTGCTTTAATTTTGTTGGCTTGACACTTCGGATTTGCCCTAGGTGTTGATGATGGTGCAAAGCTTCCAAACCATTTCGTCACTGATATCGAACCTTGGTAGCAAGGATGTGGAGAGTGCAAGCGCCGGGGGCCTTTAGGGCAGTGTTGAAAACGACAAGCTGCTTAGTCGTTCCATGGGCACTCGCCCTTGTGCAAGGGGGATTCATTTGCTTCTCAATCACTGCAGGAGAAAATTGTACAAGACTGTGTCTTGCTATCTCCCGATGGTGTGGCAGATGCATTGCCAGGCGAGGTAGTGACAGTTGTAACGCATTGCATGCACAAGCGGAAGGCACTTGAACATCCCATGCAAGTCGGTCATGCTTCATACCACGCCCTATGTTGAGGCGAAGTTCTTCATGATGCCGGGCAAAATCCCATCATTGCTTCTTCCATTGGCAAGACGCAGCACACGCAGGTGTCGAAGGTGCAATGTCAGCAAATCTGATGACTTGGCAGTTGCAAAACTTGATTTCCAGCTGCAAACGCAAACACTTCCAGCAGGCCTCTGTGGAGGACTTTCCCCTCATGATGCAGCAGCAGGCGCCACGGTGGTCTGCCAAATTGGAAGCGTTTGTGGACATCGTTCAAGCTGCCTGGCTGCAACAATGAAACATCGCTGCACGAAACCTCGAAGAACGAGTTACTCTTCGTGAAACAAACATGGCACCCGGAAAATCAATACTGTTGATGGAAAGCAATGCTGCACCACCTGCGATGTTTTTGTAATTTTTATTTAATTTCCCTCTTAAGTGGTGGGATATTTTCACTACCGATCCTGGACTAGTGCAGGATTTCTGCCAACACTTTGAAGACTTACCCCCACTAAAAACCAATCTATCCCCTCAAAAAATGATGGTTGAACGTTTCCTACTTTCCTTTAGACATGGTCCCTTTCTAGGGGGACATTCGTTCATTTTCGGGGGGGAAACGGGGTACCTTTATATCTTGTGGTGCCTGCAACCATCTTGGTTGCTGGATGCTTTCGCAAGGTCGGGAAGGAGAAAGATGCTTTCTTCGTAAGCGCACGCACCAGGCTAAGCCCAAGGGATGGGTCCGTTTTTTTGACTCCGCTTCGCTTTTTTCATGGGAAACCTCCCCAAATTTCACCAGATTTTTTTTGTGTTGTTGTGTGCGAAATTGATACTTGTAGTGAATGAAATTGAGAATTATGTGCTAGTCATGGTTCACAGATTCAGGGAACCACCGAAAGGATGTATAAAATCTGGTAAATGGTAGGACAAAAACTGCCAAGCTTAATTGGTTAAGCCTAGGATTTCTGAGTCGCATCAGCCGTGATCTCACCAGGCAGCCAGATGCAAAGCCAATCCTGGACTTTTTCGTTCAGCTGCGACTGGAGTATCTCAAAGTCTTTGGCCGTGCGGTTGACTTCAACTGCACTTGTCATGCTTCCGCAGCTTGAAGAAGTCTTGTTTCTGGCGGGGGGTTAGCTTGGCAGGAAATAAAGGCGAATTGCTTTGAAACCAATTTTGCTGGTGGATTTTTTTTCGTTTTTGAAGATTTTTTGTAATTACAGGAGACTTCAGTCCACTTTGCCCCAAAGAATGTATGTGTCAGTATAGACCTGCAAGTGAACAGACAGAGGCAACCTAGATTTGGAAGCGGCGGCATACGTCAAGTCAAATTGTTGGCGACGACCAGCCATTTTTTTTTTGGGGGGGGAGGCTTTTGGGCCAAAAATGGATCCTAAACAAACACTTCTTTTTTGGCAACAATCAATTTTTGAGGGGATGTTGAGTGAAACAACAAGTTTTTTCCTGTCATGATTTGAAACGGACTCATTTGGTTTTTGGCCCACTCTTGACCGAAAAACAACCAAACTCCCGGGAAAAAGTTTCTTCAAGTTGGATTGAGGGAGTAGTTGGTTTTTGCCATGCCTGGAGTCCAGTTTTTCACCAATTTTTTGATATGCCACTTTTGCCTTTGCCAATTTTTGCCAAAAACACATATGTTAATGGAGGGCTTGAACCATACCACTGGTTCCATGTTAGCGCGTTTTTTTTACTATTTTTACTGCGGACATGCTTAACATGGAAGTACTTTCACACTATTTTTTTGCTCAAAATGGTGGCGTTTATATCGACTTCCAGCCGCTGGACCGTCGTAGTTTTACCGTGAATGGGGTAAATATATTCAGTGATAAGGAGTAGCGGGCCATTTAAGTCAAAGCATTTTTATTGAAATGGTGGGGTTCATCAGTTCATCATCCCACAATGGGCTAGTTGGATTTTACAGCCCTGAAGTTTAACGGCTGGTTCGCCTGAAAAAAATACACCCAAAAAGGAAAAGGAGATGAACCGAACTTGGAAAGCATCTCATTTTTTCAGGTGTTTTCCCATGTGTGAAAAACTCAAGGACCCCTTGAAAAAGGGCCCCCTGGTTATTCAGGGTATATATATATATATATGGAATCTCACTACCTAGTTATACCTGAGATTATTTCATAAACCATGTAAAAATAAGGATCCATCTTAAACGACCAGGAATTCCATGAAAAGTAAGGGTCTTCCCCGGTTTTTTTTCGTGGCTCAATCCTTGAGGTGGAAGGACAGTTCCATGTGATTTTGGCCCCTGTGGCCTGCATGCGGAAGATCAAAGTCCCTGATGGCGAGGGATGTTTGGGCCTGGCGCCCCAAAGCCCGAAACCACTGCCGGTGGGAGGTGATACTGACTGGTCAACGTTGACCCATTTTTTTAAATTTTTTTAGGGTAGGGGACATCAAAAATCCTAAATCTTCGTGGATGGGGTTTCACTCACTCTGAATCACGGGCGACTTGAACAAAGGTACATTGTTCTCTACTCAAAGGGGGAAAACACAAACAGGAGAAATCACAGCCCGAAAATGAAATAGTCTTTGTGCTTTTTGGCAAAAGATTGGTTTACACATGGGCCACTGCGGTTGAGGAAGCTTCCCCTGTTTTTCCATTTGTTTCAAACGGGTTCTTTTTCCACGACTTTCAGGGTGAAATGGTTCATGTAAGCAAAATCCAACGAAG
>OMLO01002368.1_pt1 | contig 15174 bp, 7 predicted proteins | sample 1674811 | NCBI WGS metagenome assembly OMLO01 (sample SAMN06265003, study PRJEB25207) | coral metagenome | isolation source: Coral host | place: Mexico:La Bocana,Puerto Morelos, Mexico | collected 2008-11-13 | reverse complement strand
TCATACAAAGCGCACGTGGAAGATATTATGAATGTAATGTGTCAGCCACACTGGTCTCGTGGCAAAACTGGTGAATCATCAACTTCCTTGCCAACTAGTTACTGGCTTGTATTTCATGACTGGAATGATTAGCAGACTATACTGTATGTTACCCGGTAGTAGCTTCTTCTTGAAGTGGTGATCTGAATTTCGCAAAGAAAATGCAGTTGATACTAGCTGGAAAAACGTTATTTGGAATAACCAGGAAATACGAATAAACAACAAACCTGATTTCTATAAAAGGTACTTCAATCATAGAATTCAGACTGCTGGAGATCTGCGTTTCGATCTCAATAATATTGATTGTTTTGAATTATTTGTAAAACATATAGAGAAAACGAACGTTTTGGAATGGATTGGTCTACGCCATTCTGTACCGATCGATTTAAGAAATGCTTATTATATTCCAGATTGCACAGACCTAAAACTGACGGTGGCCTTTCAGTCGATGTTACTAAAATAAATCTAAGGATTGTTACTCCCTTTTTGTCCGCAATAAAAAAAATTAAATGTAAATTTTCTTTATCCGATCAAGCATTGAAAAAGCTTTTTTTTCCATTCAGTCACTTTTGAGCCATACCTCAAGGCCTTTCAGTTCAATGTACTTAAACTCGATACTTAACACAAATTCAAAATTACATAGAATTGGCTACATTGAAGAGAGTGAGTGAGAATGTGAGTGAGCGAGTAAGTTAGTAAGTGAGAGAGTGAGTAGGCTATCGTGTAATGGTAATAGGTGTCCAACAGTAGCCATTAAATGAAAGAATGAAACATGCGAATGCAGCCATGACACTACTGGAAAGATGACCTGAAAAAATTTCAGGCTCTGAGCGGGATTCGAACCCACGATCTTTGCGTTACCGGTGCAATGCCCTACCAACTGAGCTATCAAAGCCACATGAGAGAGGCCGTGTGTGAGTTCGGCCCTATATGTTCAGTGGACGTAATACTCGGCTGAAGTATATGAATTCTATGGTAATAGTCTAACAGTAGCAATTAAATGAAAGAATGAAAGATGCTATTAAGTAAGCTGAAGTTTAAAACGACTGAGTGTAAGTACCGTAAGTATTTATTTGGTAGCAGGCAAATGCGTGCAAAATTGCAATTTCACTCCCTTCCCTTTATGGGAAAGGACATCGTCCCCTCAGACACTGCTAAAGATCTGGGCGTGATTTTGGATTCTAATTTAACTTACGAGGAACACATAATTAAAACTGCTTCTTCATGCATGTCCCGCCTCGGCCAAATAAACCGCGTCAAGCATGCTTTTGACAAACGTACACTCCTGATGATTATTAACTCTTTAGTTTTTAGCAAATTACTTAATTATTCTAATGTATGGGCGAATACATCGAAGTGTAATATTAACAAACTGCAGGCTGTGCAAAACTTCGCTTGCGGCATTGTGAGCGGCGCACGCGAATATGACCATGTTATGCCCATTCGTAAAGAGCTCAATTGGCTGCCTGTGGCGAGCCAGCTATATTACCGAAGCGCTACGATGGCCTTTAAATGCATGACGGGCAACGCCCCTGAATACCTGTCTTCAAAATTTTTAAAGCGAGCCGAGATGAGCGGTCGTAGCACCAGAAACTCACAATTGTTGAACATCCCTTTTTTTAAAACTGCTAGCGGCCAAAGAACCTTTTATTATAGAACAGTTAATTTGTGGAATTCTTTGGATTGTTCTCTTAAACTGTGTGATTCAGTCACTGTTTTTAAAAATCGCCTGAGGACCAAAGTACTTAAAGAATCGTAATTTTTATACATTTTTATATTTTTTTTAAACCTTATTTTAAACATTCTTATCTTTTAATTGTAAATAGGAATATTGTCTTTGAAAAGATTCCTTGGGGAAAGTCAATAAAGCGTGTATGTATGTATGTATGTAACTCAAAGCAAATGCATGTAACCGGCATGCACAAACCACAAAGTAACATTTTTTTAGAAATGTTTCACTACACGAAGCTACACGAAAGATTCGCAATTAAAATAAACCCTAAGAACAAGTTGTGTCATCTCGAGTCATAACTACTTTCAACACTCTCTATCTTGTTTTTCTGTTCTTCAGCGTCTGTTATTCTATCGTCTATTTTATCACTGAGCCACTCAGTAACAGTGTTATTACTGTATATCTGCGACAACAGGTATGACGCTTCATGCCTTAATTTTCTGTATGCCTCCGCAGCCCTGAAAAAAAAGTGCCAATGTTTCACATGTAACAATGCAAAACACATACATAAATGAATGACTCTTCCTATTTAATCGAGCAATAGATTTTAAATCAGAATTGATATCAAGTAAATAATCACCGATAAATGCTTCTTTAATTAGAAGCAATCAGGATCACCAATAACCAATTCCAAGTACTGCATATTGGGCGAACACAAGAAGTCACCACAACTCATGTTCAATCAGTCAACGATATAACTCAATGAAGAGACATAAGGCATATGCCAAACTTACTGAACACTCTTTAAGTGTGCAAAATTCAGGCGGAAATAACTCAGAGCTTTCTGCTCCCGTTGTCTTTTCAGCATCCACGCTTTTTCCCTGCAGAGGACAAGTAGCGAGAATAAATGTAATAATCTGCATTAAATTCGTTTAACGCAGCTCATGGTAGCAAACAAGATTAAAAAAAACAAACGTTTCCATTTGTAACAAAAAAACTCTAGTTACTGTGTCGCTGGGCAATGTGAAATTGAACTGAAACAAAAAGCTGCAATGCTTGTTTCAACTGAAATAGAAACCAATAGCCCATTTTACAGTTGTGTGCTTAGTTACCTGGCCTATGATTGCAAGAGAGGCTGTAGGTGACTATGCTTTGATACAGACCTCTCTGCTCTTATTTTTAAAATGCTATCTAGTTAGCATTATAACAACTTGATTTACATAACAAAAGCATTGAGGTATTTATCAAACAAGGTCATTTAAGGGCCAGGTCCGAGTTAAACAGATAAGGAAAAGTTTCAGAAAAGTTTCAGAAGTCATATGAACAACCATAGACGTATGAACTGCAACTGCCTATTTTTTACTCACGTGCTATGAACTAGCCCAAGTCCGTGATGTGCGTCTTTTAGTTTGCAAGTGAGTTTGTAGACTTCATGGCCTGGAAAATCTCCGTATGTTTTGTTATCGCTGCAAGAGGAATTAAAATAAGCGGGTGATAATTCCTTTGCATTCAAGGATTTTACTGTGACAGTCAAAGTATAATTGGAAGTGATAATTTCCTTTTCATTTATATATGAAATCAATCGCAACTTACCGTGAACGTATAGAAATGTATGTGCATTTACAAAAGCTTGATTCACTTGACGTTTGAAAGAAACTGAACTGAGTTTGCGTTACTTTTTCAACAGGTATATACAAAAGTCCTCTGAGTTGTCTGTTTTGCCTACTGATTTAGAGGAAGGGTTGATAAATTTGTTTACAGAATAACTGATTATCTTACTTAAAGTATTGAGTTCCCTCGACATCAATGGCATTGCTGAAGCCAAGCTCGTGAGATATATTATTACCCAATTCTTCGTTCATTTCACCTTCAAAACAAGAAAAACAGAAATACTTAAGGTGCTGAAACCCACTAATCTTTTAAAAACATTCCGCAATAAAATACTGAGAAAACGAAAATGTACTGGAAGTTTAAAAGTACAGTATTTCTTGTCTTCAAGTCAATACGTTTAGAGAAAACTTTCGCGTTTTGAAGCGAAAAAAAGAAAGAGTTGACAGTGAAATGTTATTTCATATGATACAGCTGAAAATCAATGAATTTAAGTGGTTGTGATATCGATGTAAAGTATTTTCACTGATCTTGTGCTAGTCAATCTGAGCCGACTTCTGAAGCGTATCAAATTTTGAGCTTGACGTTTGGTACACATGTGCGCGGCGATGCTTTCCTTTTATGGCTATTTCCGATTGTTGATATTATTATTGTTATTATACTACGTTCAGTTAATTTCCGAGCGGGAGAATCAAAGTCGTCGTTGCTAAACGATGGGAATAGTAGCCTAGATCAAGGGCTTTTTATCGGGGAGAGACTGGTAGTCGCTAAGATTTTTGTTACATGGAGTATGAAATAAGAGTCTTTCAAACTCCAAACTCAGCTAAACTCCTTGAGAGTATTTAACTCTTCTTAGGAAATATTATTGAAGGACGGACATTTCAGATTTCCGGCTTCGGACTGTAAATGACACCAACAGAATAAGTGAAACACAAACTACATCAGCCCTAAACTATAACAAAACTTAAAACCTAATCACCTCCAACAAGACACACCCGATAGCGAATAGTAAGAGTTTGAAAGCCTTCTTTTGGCCGTCATTATGTTTCAAATAAGCTTTGCATGACGTACAGACTGTGCGCAAACTGACCTTCATCAATAGCCTTCAAACAGAATACAAGTGACGGAATTCCTGCTGGTAATAACTCACACAGAGTGCCATAGTGATCATATCTGCAACAATCAATGGAAAAAGACGAGAAAAGACTAACAGCTGACATTGCAACAGTAAACAATTCAGGAAAACCAACTAAGGATACAGTTAACTGTGAGACCAGTTTAAATTTAACACTATAGCAATGAGAATTTCAGATTAAATATAATCCTAAAGTACCTCCTGGAGAAACAAAATTACCACACAGCAAAAGAGCAACCATCTCTATACTGCGAACATGTCTGACTTGCCGAAGATTCTGATCCGTTAGGGCATGGTGATGATTTGTCATGCAGCCTGAACTGAATAGGGGCTATTTCGTTTTATAAAGTGACTTTTATTGACAAAATAATTCAGCAATAGAACACTTTTACCGTGTTGACATAGCCTCATCTAAACACGAGGACGGTTGGGAGAATTGGATACGGTAGGGAGCTTAAGCAACGACGACGACGACTCCGAGGACGACGCCAAGTCAAAAACGAATTTATAATTTACCAACGAAATTCGTAATTGTCTGCATCTCTTCAGTGCGCCAATGGCTCTAAAAACGTACTCAGCTTAAATATGCAATGACAGCGTTCAATTCTAATTGGAAACACGTCATTTCATGTTGTTGTTTTGTAGAGGGCGGCAAAGAAATGTAGAAAGATATATAACGCACGTGACTTCCATTGTTCTGTTCATTAAACCTTTTGTTTTGTGATGTTCTAGTTGGCGTCGTTGTCGTGGTTTGCTGAAGCTCCCTTTGCAAACCCTTGACTGATTTCGTCACCCGAACCCTCGGGTTTGCATAACTTTCGAGATATCTCCCAGACCCCGAGTGATTTTTTTTTATGTAAACACGGAAAAAGTGTCCGTTTGCTCTTATAAAATAATTCTCAAAAATATACGCGAATCTAAAACGTCACAACCGTGTTTACATGCTCTCATCTTAACACACCTATCGACCAATGAGCGCGCGCGTAGTAGCTAAGTTATTTTATAAAAAGCTATCCCTACTGTAAGCAGGTTAATATTGAACAGTTGGCTATTCACATTCGTGGGACTGAGAAATAAATATATGTTATTTGCCGGCCGGGAGGTCCGTATTGGGAAAAACTGTGCCCGAGGTCTTGAGTACGTGCTCAAGACCGAGGGCACAGTTTTTCCCAATACGGACCGACCTAAGCCGGCAAATAATGTGTTTATTTTTTTCTCTCTGGAAAATTATTTTATACGAAATATTTGTGTTGATTTTTTACTGAAGCAGTTTCCCACCGTGCGCGTGCGTTTGACGTTTCGGTCAAGCAAACCCATGTTTACAAAGTATTTAAAAGAAGAGATTCAGTTTTCGCTGATTTTAGAACTGAGCAATGAAGGATTTACATTTCATGGAGATTTTTAGTGTAACAAAAAGCTGCTAAAATAGCCACAATGTTGGAAAACTCGGAGCGGTCCGTATGGGAAAATCAGGACCGCTGGAGCGCAGGGAATTAGCCAATCATATTCAAGGATTTAGGATTCCGGACCGCTGAGATGCTTCAGAAAAAAGGAAACTCGGGATTATTTGAAGAATTTGAAACATTTCAAATTTAGGTCCTGCGCCGTAATCAGTCCGCCACATCGTTGTTCACAAATCCGTATGTATATGTGCAGCCAAACAAGTGTACAACACGAGTAACTGAAAACGCACCAGTACAATACAATCAAACGCTCACGCGATCACCAAAGCCATGCAACATGTGAAGCAGTATGTTATGATAGAACGTCGCGAGACTTCGTGTGGCGAAGAATTCAAATTTTGACGGTAGATGACTCACCTACTCCATCCTGTTAGTGCAATACCTAACACTTCACTTCTCTTGGACATCTTGGACATAATCTCCACCCACTGTAGATTATTTGACACGTGTTTAGATATCGTCACGAAGTCAGAAGTTGGTCCAGTTGCGCCTGAACAACAAAGAACATAGAATAACTTGACAGTTTTGCCATGTACAGTTTACTTTTTAGCGATGAACAGCTGATTCAATTTTATGGCTTTTCCTTCAATGGCGTCCGTTTTCCTTTTGTTGTTGTTATGTTGTTGTTGTTTCTATTTTCAGCTTACATTGTTAGGATATCTAAAGGGCAGGTTCCAGGACGTCGAAAGCAAGGCAATGAAATACCAATAACCTGTGGCAAGGTCAGTATGAGTTAATTTCTAGATCATAGTTTCTTGCCTGTGCAAGTAATCTTCCTACTACGTCAGTACGAAGTCTTCAGGGCTAGGGGGATGAGTGGGGGGGGGGGGGAATTGTTCCTTTCACAGCAGTGTATATCACGTGCTTTAATGGCATAATATAGAGCTTTCGTTGTGCTGAGTTTTAATTTGTTGTTGGTTTCAGTAAATGATAATGTTGGATACAAACACACTGACATACCTTTAAACGCACTAGCAGTCCATACCTTAGGGAATGCTTCAAAATATCTTTGATACATTTCTGTGGAGAGTCATTTCTGTCAATTTTATTTTCACTCAATATCGTTATCGGTCATTATGTCAAACCCCGCACTACTAACACCCACTTAAAAACCGCGTTGCACTTAGCTGCGCATGCGCAGTAATTTGATTTTTGTACTGAATATTTGATTTCAAAGTTGGCTTGGAAGATCCTTCTGCGTCAAACCTGGGGGAATTGTGAAAGTTATAGTAACGGTAGTTAAGAAATTAATATTCAGCATATTTTGTATTTTTGTGTAAGGGTAGAAGAGAAATATTATGTCCTTGACGAAAAGAAGTGACTCTGTTGGAGGCGGGGCAATTAAGTTTCCAAAGACAAGGGATTCGTATGCCACACGAGAAGAAACCATCTCGGGTAGTGCTTGCTACTGAGTCATGCGATTTCTACTGATTGAAATCTCTCCAGGGAACTGACCTCAGTTCCCGTACAATTATTATGACAAGTCCTTTTAGATCGAACAGGCCTTGTAATTGTGGACAGTAACAAGAGTTCAACGCTATAGTTTCCTTCCTGCTTCTGGCATTATGTTTTGTCTGCCCATTGTCTGCGTTCATTTTGCTCTAGTAAAAGCTGAACTTTACTTTACGGACAGTTTTATCTATCGCTAGTTTACCTTTAGGGAAATGTCTTCTAAGGTCGGTCCTGTAATACCAAACCATCGGCTCCGCCAACTTTCCGACCTCTGGAGAAAACAAACAGTTTTTCACTGATTTCGCCCAGTTTCTAATCCACGTAATTTGAAATAACAATGACGCAACAGGAAATAAGAAGAAAATTGCACTACCCACATCCAGTTACTGAACTTCTGTTTATAAAGAGATTCGAGGTTAAAGTTAAGTTAGACTAGAGTGTAACAAAAAGTCTGCAGGTAATATAGTGTCAATTTTGTCAATAACTGGACGACAAATTGAAAATTAGGAGTTTTTCTCGTTGTATCGTATGAAGGAAAGAAGTCCTATGGAGACTGATAGCTCGGCAAACATGGCGGATACCACTTTCAAAGTCATGTAAGAAGTTGTATGACTAGTAATTATAAAACCGATTAACAGAAAAATTCAAAGCACTAACCTTTGAGAAAGTCTATGGTCCATTCCCTCATCATGTCATCCCACATTATGGGGGTGACGCCCTTACTTCGAACATGTTGAAGAACAGGAATCATGTGTTCCAAGAATATCATGCTTTTGTTTCGTTGATCGTCGGCGCATGTCCGACAAGTCTTCAAATTCCACACCTGTAATCAACAAAAACAAGCTATTTAGCGTATGAGATCGAGAATTCAATGCTTTAAAGGTATTTTGAGCTTCCTTCTCTTCTTTCAAATTATTTAACAAGAAGAAGAGAGCCGGCATAAAGATTGAGAGAGTTCAACCATGTAGACGCTATTCCCATGGTGATACCTCTCAAGTTATTTTTAGACGTGGTGCTCACAAATAATCTTACCACACACGTTGCATGGATGTTTTCGTGGAGGATGAAAATACGAAATGCTTAAGCAGTAAGCTGGTTAGGCTGTTCACGTAAAACCAAATACACTCCTCAGGATTGGCTACTTCTACATCCTCCTGGGATTTCTGAAGCAGGGCGTGATCTAAAAATAACTCGAGAGGAAATACCTTGGTAATAAAGTCTATATGGGGGTTAACTTTCTTACCCTTCATCTTCTCTTACTTAGAATTAATGCCCACCTCATCACCTCCGACATGAAACCATTTAATCCCAGGATGTAGCTGTGCTACTTGATCGATCATCTCTTTAACTAGTACCACTGACTCTGTTAAATAGAATGATAGGTTCGAGATATGTGAAAGAACAACTGTCAATCCTTCATTGGTTCCTCTGTCTCCTGGCAACCAGCTTATTTATTATAAATCTGAGCTGGTACTAACTACTGCTAGATAAGCATCTTTGATTTTTTTTGATAGCGCACAACATCTGACTGGCCAAACAATGCAACACCAAAGTAGTACATATTAGTTACTTCGGTAAATTATACTGATTTATTTACTACTGTACATGTTAACTTTTTATAGGCTCTACTTAGGGTTATGTGCATAACTGCGATGATCAGTCAAGTCTTCATATCTTTCTCCGCAGTTCAGTAAGAGCCACGTGATAAATGCTACCAACGTTTAAAAGAGGAACATTTAGTACATTTGAGAAAACAACTTATAAAGTGGCGTATAAATAAATTGGACCAGTACTGTAAACGTTGTCAGCCTAGCCAGGTGTCAGGTCTCCACTCTTACCTGGATTATTTGGACAAATAGAGTTGGTGTATTTTACGGTTTCGCGAAGATGTGCGAACTTACTGTGCTTCAAGACAAACTGAGGAAAAAAGAAGGCAATGTTAGGTGATTATCAATAAACCAGGACAGTGTTTTGTGCACTTTTTGTCAAGATTTATTCTCATATTCACAGAGACTTAGAGTCGAGTTTAAATCATAAATTATGAAAGCCATGATAGATACCTCAAGATGACCGAATGTCTGCACAAGTGGTATTATAGTAAGGTTATGATATTGAGCTTCTCTAACCAGAAAGGCAATCTGCTCTTGGCTTAAATTGAAAACAAATGCAAAGTGTATTAGTTATTACTTATTACATTTGCAGGAACGTACTGTTTTTGCTTTGACAACATAAACGATTATAAATTAAACCAAACGTTAAACAAAATCTGTCTACTCAGGGAACTTTACAGTATTAAACTGATAGGAGACACAAATGATGCTAATAGGATCATGATTTTCTTTGTCAGAACTTTGGATTTGTTATGTTTCGATGTTTCACCTGTACGCGTCAGGTCCTTGAATCACCTGGAGGTCTCCGCTGTAAGGGAACGTATCAGCATACTCAATAAGGAGCCCTGTGGCACCCCAGTGAACAAAGTACGGCAGTAACTAAAAGAAAGAATCACATTTTTCCACTTGCCACTTTATATATAATTATCTTCAGCAATAAATCATTGGAAAGTTTATTTACCGAAAATCTGAGAAAATTTCTATTCCCGCGATCAATGCTACAGATAACAGAAGTCTCACGAAGCTATTGATTACAATCACCACAAACCTCTGCGATTAAGTCATGATAATGAAAACGCCCTAAAAGAACATTTTTATCCTGAAAGCTAAAGCAGATTCCTAAACACTTCGAGGATGTAAACACTGATTATGCTAGCTTTAACTCAGCATCCTGATAAAGTTATAACAAAATAATCACCTGTAGTAAATAAGTAATCTTCGGAGGTGCTCCTCCGAGATCAAGATGAACAAGTTTGTGGCCGCTAAATCTAAGATAATCAGATCACAGATAATGTGAGTATAATTCAAGTGACGATAGGCTTACCATAAATGTGTGCCGGCAAGGCATTTCCGTCATGCATGCGTTATTAATATCCGTTTCGTTGTTATTTTTTTTCTAAGTTCGCTCATTGGCTCACATTTCTCCTGCTTCTGGTCTAAATTACAACAATCACTTTACGCCTCTTTCTCGTCCAATCAGGTGTAGAAGAAAAATCGCAGCGTAACCTGGGGGACTTTGTATTCGGCCCAAACTTCTGGTTTGAATTTCTGGACATTTCCAATGACAAATCAAAGCGTTTTCCGAAAAAGAAAAGATCGATCCAACAATATATTTCAGAATTTTTGAAACGTCGGTACATGCTATGGATATTTCTTTGCAAAGTTTCCAGAAATCCGAAAGTTTAAGTTGCCGTTAATTAACAATTCGATCCATTCGACTGAAAATTCCTGAAATTTCGAATAAAAATCATAAGATACAAAACTTTTCGGTAAAATTTTTCAAAAACTTGCGTTTAACTACCGAGGTTATCCTGTTTACTAGACACTGTGGAAAATGCTGTTCTATTGGTCACCAGAAATTTGGGGAAGGCAAACCGGCAAACCGGAACTTTTGGTTGAATGAAAAGCGTCCGAGTCATACAAGACTTTGAAAACTTCTAATGCATTTGATTTCCTGGAATTTTCGGCTGAACGACTTTCGCATTTCGAAAATAAAACATTTTTGGATTTTCCGATTCTTTTTTCATGGAAGTTTCGTAGCACTTACCCACGCACGTTAAGGAAGTTTCGGAATGCTTGGGTGGCCTCTTGACTGTCAGACCCCGGACTTAGCACACCAGAGTTCAACTATTACCGTTATTCTCACACGTGATGAAGATCGAAGCAAAGATCGATGTGTAGTAAGCATGCACCAACAATATATATCAAGTACAGTATGGTATTTATCTTATTATACATTTTAAAAGGAATCTTACTTGTTTTTAACTTTTTCTTTGTGAGGCTCAGCGCGGGCAACCTGCTGAGCTGCCATTCTCGTTGTTAGATTGTTCAATATTTCTTTTGTGTGAATTAGTTCAAGTTTTGCTTCATATGCTTCTTGTCTTGCATTTGACAACTCTGAAAAGCAAATTGCAATCTCACTCAGCTTCTCTATTTTCATTTATTACAATTATTACACTCATAGAGCAAAGCTTCGGACTATATGAATTTAAACACACAGTAACCGGCTGGGTAAACTAAAATACAAGCCGAGCTAAATGTCAACTTTTTAAACACCGAGATCCCTTTGAAAATATACCCAAAAAGGCAATAAGTTATTAAGGCTCATGATTAGATAAATGAATTTTCGTTTAGTGAATAAATCCACTAACTTGCATACATTATACGATCGAAAGTAATTAAGATACAAGCAATCAATATTCACATTTCGTTTGCAGAAGTGATGAAAAGGACTGGGTATTTCTTTAGAAAAAAAGTCTCGTACATCTTGCTCGTCGAAACTAAAATCACCGTCATTTCTTACCAACCAGGAGACGTTTCATCATGATATCGGTACCACTGCACTGACTAAAGTTTGAAGCAGTTGACTCATTCAATCTAAAGAGCAAACCAGTATTTATTACGTTAGATATTCTCATCTTCTGTCCTTCATATCTCAGTATAAAGCGCCAGCCTCCCTTGTAATTACAGCTCATGTAAATACATGAAGTTTAGTTTTTTTTAAATGAAAAACACTTTGAATAATTTCTAGCCTGCAGTGCAGGCGTCTTATTAGGGCGAGTTAGCGTTACAACCTTGCGACCTTGCGATATTGGTGTAGCTTTGTGGTACACCAAAATGGCGGCTGCAACTATCTGGACGAAGAAACAAGCATTTACATAAGCACTTTTCCTAATATTTTAACTTCCAAAATGGATAAATATGACGAGATAAAAATATATTTTTTGACAAACGCGTTCCTAGCTTCAGCACAGCCACGCACGGCAATAACTCTAAAATTCAAAATGCGCTAGTTTCCAGGAGGCAGGCTACTCAGCTGAAAAGAGGTACACAGATATAAATTTTCCCCCTCTCATGTCTAATGAGGATCAAAACATTAGCGGCTCTTTGATTTTGGATTTAAGAAAATGATGACGTCACGTGCCAGCCAAGACAACATCTACCATGCCATAAAAATACAGCCAATCAGAATACGGGAAAGCCGCTGTACTTTCAACAGTATTACATCCAACCTTCCCATCGTGCGCCACGCGTATGTGCCATTGTGTGGCCACTGCCTCCTCTGGAAACCAGCGCAGTCTAAATTTCAGAGTTACGACGGTGCGTGACATAAAGCTGCGAAAGCGTTTGTCAAAAAAATGTATTCTTATCTCATGATATTTAACCATTTTAGAAGTTAAAGTATTAGGAAAAGTGCGTATGTAAGTGTCTGTTTCTTCAGTACAGGCAATCAGTCGTCCAGATAGCCAAAGCAGGTTAAAGATGATTACACTATTTTGTGGCCGCCGTGATTGTACACCAATATGGCTGCTCCATACTGGGCTCTATAAATTTGTGCAAAAAATTGCGACGAATATCTGAAATTACGAAAAACGCACAGACTTCAAACTTGGAGAAGTGTCTTCTTTATTAATCTCCTATAATATCACAAATTCTTGACTTTATCTACCGAATGGTTCTCAAATTATTTTTTTTATTGTGTGACAGTGCAAGCCAAGGATAAAAGTGTTATGTAATGCTCTCTCGTGCAATACCATTCAATATCCGACTTGGCTCTTGTACTTTCTTGGTATAAAAGGCTCGTGTGAATAGACGACAAAGTGGCTCATGGTATATTCTATAGTATACCGACTCGAAAGTGTTTTTATGCAGTGTAAAAACTGTATATGCAGGTACTGTATGTCGGTGGGAAAATTTCCGCTCGTTAAATTTCGTGGCAAGCCTTTTTCCGAAAGCCTTAATTTCGTCCGTTTGTTGCCATCGGGAAAGTAATTACAATGACGTAAATATCATCAACATAAACAATGTGACTAAAGCATCAAACTCGTAATATTTATAAACCATCACGGATCCACCTTCAGTAATCGGTCTAATTACAAGCTGAGTTTTTTGTTTGTTTCTATGTTATTAGTGATCACAAATCGAAAATTGTCATGCGTGAAACGTCGTGACGAAGTCGCTTGTTGTGAAATACAAAATGATATTCACTGCCTACTCATTCCGGCCAAAGAAATTAATAATTGCAAGCCTTGTTCCGTCTATTTTTGTCGCCAGAACATGATACTGTCACTAACATTTCAAAATAAATGGAATATTAAGAGGAATTAAGAACACCTGACTAAATAAGAAATCAATCGAACTTACCCGGTACCGTGCACTCCAATCCAATACAATATCCACAAAGACAAACCCACCAACATTTTCGCCTTCTTCTAAAAACACAGTACTTTTAAAAAAGAAGTGAAATTCTTTCACATGGCTTTCTACTCGCCTTATTCTTCTTGCTAGATACCACTTTGCAGTGTCGGTTAATCAAGTGATGTTTGTTGTGTTACTCAATCCACGTTTGTGATCAGCGAAGCATGACTAATACAACCTGCTTGTTATGACATTGTTTATTGAATAGTTAACTTAAGACAGCAAATAAAATCAGAGAATACACGGGCAAACGGAATCATTTTGTCACTGTGTTTTGATTTCGTTTTACATATTCTACTTCCATGAAATTTAAATACGAGTAGCAACCACAAATGAGTGATGTATAGGCCAATCTGGCAAACCCTTGATGCATTAAAAATTTGGGATTTCAATTGGTCAAATCCTCCAAGCCATAAATGTTGCTCAAATGTCCCTTCTAATAAGCGAAAGGGTCATACAAGCGATCAGTTACTGCAACAATCAGGAGACGTATGGGAAAAATAGAAAGTGGAAAAGAAAAATCAAAGGCCCATTGCCTGGGCTGCCTCGTGTCACTTGTTTACGGTAGATCAATTAGACAGGATACATTTTTACGGTGCCTATTGTTAGTGCGCACACATTCTGCGCATCACGCAAGGAAGGGGAGAGAAGAGAGTTGAGGCGAGCGAACCGGACCGTCTGAGAATCAGGCTAACCACACTAAATGATGTCGAGCGTTTTCGGAATGGGCCGTTGTAGCCAAATGTGCGTACTGGTTCTATCTCACGAGATAAGCCATATGTGAGTTCAAACTACGAAAATACTACCAAAACTGTGACAGCTGTTTAATGAAGACAGTGAACACAACTTCGAACGTGGCGCAAACAGCTGAAACAGCGAATTGGATAAGGATACTACAGAAGCAAAAGTTGATAAAAGTACTGTAATATTTTGAAGGACACAAACGGACTAAAACGAAAAAACACTTTGCTCGAACTCGACACGATTACAACTGAACTTCAAGCATTACACCCGGCCATAACAGAATACTAAATAATGCAAAAGACCGCGGTAACAGGTCCCTAGAGGCACGTGCTAATCTCGCAGATTATAATCCAGATCTCGTTATGCAAAGTATGTTTATTATAATTGTACTCAACAGGAAATGAAGTCTATAGCATAGCACCAGGAGAAACAAACATCCTGTCTCATTTATGTTTGATAAACAATGTGAAGAACAAGCATTTCCAGTATTGTTTCCTAAAGGCATATGAGTAGTCATCAGGATGACAAGTTACAATTTCACCAGTGAAGTACTTTAATGTTTAATGACTCCGACATTACAGTAAGAGCTACAGTGGAAGGTTTGCCACAAACTCTGAATACCTGGGGTTTTTTGCACAGTTCATAATTGAACAAAAGAAAGTATCAGATAGTATAAATATTGCTGGTTTTCACCTATCATGTGATCAAACCTAAAAATCGTAACCATTCGATAAAGAAAGTCACGAATAAGGG